>Ga0099364_10005758_pt1 | contig 18277 bp, 18 predicted proteins | sample TergutTh196P3_FD_73070 | JGI IMG/M metagenome (GOLD analysis project Ga0099364, IMG submission 73070) | Microcerotermes parvus P3 segment gut microbial communities from Pointe-Noire, Republic of the Congo - Th196 P3 | ecosystem: Host-associated > Arthropoda: Insects > Digestive system > Gut ...
ATACAAACCCGGTGACGCCCCCGCTTCCGCGCATCCCCGGCCTGGGCGACAGCACGTCGATTGACACTGTTCTGAATTTCAACGAAGACAAGTGGATCGTGATCAAGAAGACCAGCAACGCGGACGGCAAGTTCGCCCTGCTGCTTAAGCAGAGCATCATCAGCCAGCAGTGCTACAACTACGCCTATACGACATACGAGGGCTCGAACCTGCAATCCATTCTCACCGACGCGTACGCCAGTGTGGTTCCCGCGGCCCTGAAGGACAACGCGGTGGTCGCCACCATGGGCGGCGAAGCCGTCACAGCCCTCTCGGCGCCGACAAACGCCATGGCTTCGGCGGCCAGCAGCAAGAAGAACGTTCTCTTCGCGCTCAGCAACCAGGAGGCCCTCGACTGGGCCGGCGGCACTCCCTCGGCTAAGCTCTATTTCTGGCTGTCGTCCACCGTGAACCGCTACGCGCTGCGTACGCCGGACCGGGGCAGCACCGAGAAGTGGTTTTACGTGATATCGTACCAGAACCCCAAAAACGAGGGCAACATCATCAGCGAGCCCTCGTCTGGGTTGACGAGCGGAGCGGTGCGCATCCGCCCCGCGATCTGGGTGAAGTACGGGTAAGCAAGCCAGCTGTCTTTCGTTATTTTCGATAGAAGACGTGAAATAGAAGACGTGAAAATAGAAGACGTGAAAATCACAGGATGTTAAAACTGTCTTGGCCGGGGCATTTGCTACCGCCATTCCCCGGCCAGGGCCGGCAGCCAGCGGCTGCTGACGGAACAGGAGTTGGGCTTGAGAAGGCAGGGGGCCCGCGGCTCCCTGATTCCTGCTCCTTCCTTTCCCGATTCTTGCTCCGTCAGGAGCCGCGAGGCTCCGCACAAACGCTTTCCCCTCTCTTTTTTCTTTCTTTTCTTTCGCCGTGCTCCGTCGGAGACGAACCCGTCTCCGGCGGGGCATGGGCAACCCAAAGAGAGAAAGGAGAAAAAATATAAAGAAAGATAAAGAGAAAGGACTTAGGGAAGATTAGAGAGAAGTTAAGAAGAAAAGAAATAAGAAATTAAGAAATAAGATATGAAGCAAAGATGAAAGAAAAGAAGATAAAAAGAAATAAGAAGAAAAGAAAAAAGATAAGAAAAATATGAAAGAAAGGAAGGGTATTTATGCAGCTTAACCTATTTCAAAAAGCGCTGTGCGCCCTGTTTTCGTTGTTGCTGGCGGTTTCCGGCATGATGACGGGCTCCCTGGCCTGGAAGAGCCTGGGCCAGCACAAGAGCAACCAGTTCTTTGGCCTCAAGCTCACGGAGCTGGGCGAGGTGGTGCTGGAAAAGAAAGACAAGGAAACCGGCGCGGCACTGGAAGGGGCGCAGTTCCATCTTTACCGCGTGAACCCCGAGGGAGAGGACCGCGTCATCGGCTGGTATATCACCGGCAGCGACGGCAGACTCGCCGCGCGGGGCCTGCAGCCCGGGAGCTATTACTTCGAGGAGATCAGTCCCGGCTATGGCTATACCTATGACACCGACGGCAGCGGAAGGGAAATCCGCAAATATCCCTTCACCGTGGAGCCGGGGGAGGATGGCGGAAAGCCGCGAGCCGTGACCGTCAAAGTCAAAAACCAGCGGCTCTATGCATCCCTGACCATCACGAAGACGGTGGAAAACGCCGACGGCACGCCTGTCGCCCCGGAGCAGGAGGAGATCTATTTCGATTTCACCCTTGTGTTTAACGACGAGGGCAGCTACCATTACATCATTGACGGCGACGCGGATACCATGGGCACGATTCAGTCCGGCGGGAAGCTCCAGCTGCGGCACGGCCAAAGCGCGGTGATCGAAAACCTGCCCGTGGGCCTGTGGTATAACGTGATCGAAACCCGGGTGCCGGGCTATTTCCCCAATGCCGTGAGCTACCAGGGCAATCTGCCGCCGGAGGGCGCGCTGGCCGCCTTTGTGAACCTCGCCTGTACCGCTCCCGAGCCGGACCGGCTGATCGTGCGGAAGATCGTGACCGGCGAGGGCGCCGAGCTTGACAAAGAGTTTCAGTTCACCGTTATCATCAGCGGCGAAACAACCGAATTCACCCTCAGGCACGGCGAGGAGCGGGAGTTCGAGCTCCGCCCCGGCGCGGCCTTCGAGGTCTTTGAGGACGACTACCTGGGCGAGGGCTATGCCCAGCAGGGCGCCGTGCGGAGATACCGGGACGAAGACGGCGTCACCGTGGTGGAAATCGAGATGACCAATGCTTATATCGGGCCCTGTCTGAAGGAAATTGAGGGCGAGAAGACCTGGCAGCTCGGCGGCGCGGATGTAAATCTGCCCCAGAGCGTCACGGTTTATCTGAAGGATGGCCAGAACGTAGTGGCCACCGCTATCGTAGTTCCCGGCGGGGACGGCAGATGGCGCTACCGTTTCAGCGTACCCAAATACCGCGCGGACGGCAGCGAAATCAGCTATACTGTGGAGGAGGCGCCGGTCGAGGGCTTCCGGCCGGTCTACAGCGGCTATAACATCCGCAACGACTATGAGCCGAGCTTCACCAGTACCGAACCAACAGATTCAACAAAACCAACAAAGCCAACAGACACAAGCAAGCCTACAGACACAAGCAAGCCAACAGACACAAGTAAGCCAACAGATCCAAGCAAGCCGACAGAACCAAGTAAGCCAACAGATCCAAGTAAGCCCACAGATCCAAGTAAGCCCACAGATCCAAGCAAGCCGACAGACACAAGTAAGCCGACAGAACCAAGTAAGCCAACAGATCCCAGCAAGCCGAGCCAGACCATGCCCGGAACCACAAAACCGGTCACCACAAAACCGGTCACCACAAAACCGGTTACCACCACAAGGCCTGACGGTAAGCCCGGACCCGGCCCACAAACCGGCGACCCCACCAATGTTTGGCTCTGGGCGATTCTCATGATCGCCAGCGCCTTTGGATTGCGCTTCGTCCTCCTGTCAGGCAAGCGCAAGGCAGGCGGGGAGGTGGCGTCGTGAAGCTGCTTAAGGGCATTCTCTCGGCGCTGCTGGTCGCCGCGATGATCCTCGGCGGGGTGCATATGATGAAGGTGCAGGCGGATACCCGCGCCGAAGCCGAAATTCGTGCCCAGGTAATGGCATACAAGCCCAGGGTATCCGCCGGGCAGAGCCCGGCGGACCCGGGGCAGGGGAGCGGCGCGGCAAAAGACACGCCCAACGAAAGCATTCTGGAGCTGCGGCGGCAAAACCCCGACATCGTCGGCTGGCTTACCGTGCCGCACACAGGCATCGATTATCCCTTTGCGCGCGCGGACGACAATAAAAAGTATCTGCGCCGCGGCCTGGACGGCAAATCCGCGACGGCGGGCACGATCTTCATGGATTATCGCAGCGCTGAGGACTTTACGGATTTTCAGACGATTCTCTATGGCCACAACATGAAGAGCGGCACCATGTTCGGCACGCTCAAGCAGTTCGGCCAGAACGGCTTTCTAAATGAACGCCACGACGCGCTGCTCTTTCTGCCGGAACGCACGCTGCGGTTGGAGCTTTTCGCCTTCCTGGTCATCCGCGCGGACGACGCCGTAATCTATGGCAATGTCGGCGCGGCGGGTACAGATCCCGCCGGCTACCTCGCCTATGTGAGGCGCAGCGCACAGCAATACCGGGACATCGCTCTCCGGCCGGAGGACCGCATCGTGGCGCTGTCCACCTGCTCGTACGAATTCGACAACGCGCGCATGGTTCTTTTGGGCCGTATCCAGAGATAGTTCTTTATATTTTTATATTTATATTTTATTTTTATATTTCTTACTGTTTCTTAAAATTTATTTTGTTCACTTTTGCTCTTGCTTTTCGAATTGTTTTCTGCTATACTACATTAAATGTGGAAATATGGCGAAAGCAAGGGGAGAAAGAAAAATGGCAAAGCGAAAGAAATTGGTTAAGAGAGGGAATGAGCTGCTTTCCGTGAAGGAGTTCGCGCAGTTTGCCGGCATTGAGCAGTCCACACTGCGCTATTGGGACGACATCGGCATATTTCAGCCATACAAGCGCAACGAGGAGAATAATTACCGCTGCTACCTGCCCAATCAGATTACGGCCGTCAAGTTCATCAACGTGCTCAGCGATTTGAATATTCCGCTGAAAACCATCGGCGAGCTGGGCAGAACCCGCACGCCAGACACCATTCTGGATCTGCTGGAGGAGCAGGAAAGCCGCCTGGACCTGGAAATGCGGCGCCTGCGGGAAAGCTACTCCGTTATCCACACCTTCCGCGGCTTCATCCGCGAAGGCCTGCGGGCGGATACGGGCAAAATAACATTACAGGAGCTGCCCGAGATGCGCTACATCAAGGGCGAAAAGAATGATTTTGGCGACGACCTCTTTTTTTATGAGACTTTTGTACGATTCTGCCATTCGGCGAAGCATCTGCGCATCAACCTCAACTATCCCGTCGGCGGCCAGTATGACTCGCTGGAGGCCTATATCGAGAGCCCCTGGAAGCCCACGTACTTCATTTCAATCGACCCCACCGGCTATGACCACCGCCCGGAGGGCCTTTATATGACTGGATTTACCCGCGGGTACTACGGCGTAATGAGCGATCTGCCTCAGCGCATGAAGGCCTATGCCGAGGAGCACAATATGGAATGCCGCGGCCCGCTGTTCGTCAACTACCTGCACGACGAAATCTGCCAGCGCGATCCCCAGCAATATCTTTCCCGCGCCTGCGTAGAGGTGAGAAAAAAGAAAAAATCGAAGAAGACGGATGAGGCGTGGCAGACAATTTGAGGCGGCAGTCCATTCGCCATTGCGCGCGATAAGCAATATTTAATTTTAGAATTTGTTAATTTTTAGAAATTGCTTGACTTTTTTTTCGTGCCGTGTTATACTATTCAACGTTCCATAGCGCGGGATGGAGCAGTTGGTAGCTCGTCGGGCTCATAACCCGAAGGTCGTGGGTTCAAGTCCCTCTCCCGCAACCACGCTGATTAACCACAAAGGCCTTGAAGCCTTTGTGGTTAATTTTTTGCCGCCTAAACGCCTTGCTCTTTCTGCCTGTGATGTACCACGATCTTACATCGCATCCAAAGCGATTCCAATAATTAGCATTAAGACTGACACAACAGCAGTTACCGCGATAGCCAGTTTGCTAAGTCCATCTTTTCGCTGTCGGTATTGCATGATTCCCACGCCGACGGCGGCACTGCCTATTATGAATCCTAGGAAAGCATACACAGACCACCAAATAATGATACCGACCCCCAAAAGAAGGAACGGCAAAGCCTTAACAAACCCGCTTTGATTACTTTTTGTTGGCGCTGGTGCGGGAATCGGCTGTGGCTGTGCTATGGGCGCGGCATATGGCTTCCCACAGTGCATACAGAAGCTGTGATCCTCCGGCAGGGCGCTGCCGCAAATCTGGCAAATTTTCAAAGTGTATCCTCCTCTGAATCATCATGGCTTGCTTGTGCTGATTAGATCGGCCCCCGACGCAGCGAACGAAGCGCGCGCGCTGGCTCATCTTCCAGCCATTGAAGCTGTATAAAGGCGGCAACCGGCTTCATCCTTTGTTTTTCCACAATTTTTTGTACGGTATAGCCCGCAATCTCCGGACTGACGAATTCGCCGGTGGCAAGCCAGTGCGCAAAAGCCTCTGCTATAGGAGGGGAAAAGGCTTCGATACGGTCGATCACGCCATCCACCTGGCTATGCTTATAGTCGTGTTGCTCTACCAAAACGCTGCGCAATGCTTCTTTGTTCATGCTTTTTCTCCTTTGCTGACATAATCGTCCACGCCATATTGCCAATCAGCGCGCCGCATGGCTTCGGCCGCAAAGCCCCACGCGTCTGCCTCAATCGGCTGCTCGTCATAGCCGCGCGGATCATCTGAGTATAGTATGTAATTTCCGGGAATCTGATTTTCCCGCCAAGCGGCAATCACATTGGATGGAATGTCCGGAAAACGTTCAGGCTCCGCGACAGCTTCGCGCTGCAGGTTATGCCGCATTTCATGAATCACGGTATCCAGCAAGCCGCCTAACTCGCTCAAGGTTCCGTCGTCGAGCATACGAGTATTGATGGTTATCGTGTCGCTGATATAATTGTAGCTGCCGAACAATCCAGGTTCCAAATATTCAATTTTGATATCAGCGGAGATTCCCATGCTTGCACACAGATAATCAGAATAGGCCTTTACATACTGTTCACGTTGCTCAATGCTCATGCCACCCCAACGATTCAGTACATCCGGCGTAAAAATTGCCTTGATTCCCTCTGCCGCAATATCGGCACGATCTGTACCTTCAATTATTTGCTCTGGCGCAGCAGGCAATTCAATTGTGGGAGCTTCGGTCACCTCTGCGCCAAAAATGCCTTTTATCTCTTTGATCAGGTTGCTGACCAGCTCTGACAGCTTCCCAAGCAACTGTGCAAAGAAGCTTTGATCTGTTGGAGCGGCAATCTCCTGCTGGATTTGCTCTCTCGTTCCCTGCAGTTCCTGATAAGGCTGTTCGATTGGCTGGAAGATCTCCTGTATCATCACAGGAACCGTCAATTCAAGCGGTTGCTCCGCTTCATGGGCAGGCTGGTCGCTGATGGTGACAGTTGCGGACTCATCATAAGAAGGGAGTTCGCTGATGATAACAGTCGCGTTTTCCGGCTCATAATGGAATGGCTCGAATTGGGGCGCTGGCGTGATCTCTGGCAGCGGGTTATTTGCCAGCCATTCAAGCTGCGCCGCGCCGCCTACCATGGTCATTCCGATAGCACCCTGGTTCCACGCTTGCATGTTGACTAAATCCTGCATCAGTCCGTTGCTGAAATCCTGGTATTGCTCCAGCGCTTGCTGATTATGCAAATCCACCTGCTGCTGCATCTCTGGAGGGATGAATTGCTGCTGTTCCATGGAGCTAAGGTAGCGCTGCATCATCATCTGGTCAAATACCTGCAGCTGGTCATTCCGCAATTGCTGCAGCTCCATGTCGTTTTGCCTTTGCTGCATCAGCAGATCGCCGAGAAAGCGCGTGACTCCTCCGGCTTCCAGTATGTTTGGGCTGTCGTGCCCGGTCGTGTAATCTGTCATGGGCGTTCCTCCTTTTCAATAGTGCCTTTTTCCAATATGGTGTTGCCAATGCGCCAGTAAGGTGTAACCACCCTCGCCTGCTGGCCGTGCTCCAGGCGCTCGCCTTCGGCCATGTGATACCTGGCATAGGTGGTTTCGTCCACGGTCAGCCGCTGGGCCGCGTCCCGCTGAATGCCGCAGGACTGCACGAAGCGCAGCAGCTCTTTCATAAGCCGCATCCCTTCGTCCTGCTCCCAAGATTCATATTCCCGCAGTTTTTCGGCCCACACAGCGCTGTATGCCGGGGCGTTTTGCATATACGCGGTGCGTTCGTACCAGTCGCCGATCAGACCTTTCCGAAAGCGTCCTCGGCCGCACATGGTGTAAAGCGGCTCATAAAGTCCCGAAAACACCTGCGCGTTGGCACGGAAGTCCGCTTGTCCGCTATCCTGCGTAGGGGACTGCATGGGCTGACGCGACTGCCGGACATAGTGCACAATGGCCGCAAGCAGAGCAAGGGCCAGCAGAACGATAACAGTGGCAGACGTTTTGGGGAAATAGCGCACCATTTCCCCAAAGGTGTTGCCCCACCTGTGCTTGGCAATTTCCTCCACGGTGGTGGCAATGGCGGTGGTTGTTTCCATCAAATCTGGCATGCGGTTTCCTCCTGTTCTTCTGGTAGTGATGCCCGGCGGGCAAGCTCGGCGGTGATGAGGGGGGTGATTTTTCTATATTGAGGCTTGCCAAGCCGCAATGCCATAAATACAGACGCGCCGGTTAAAAGAATGGTGGGGATGCACAATATGACAAAAATTATAGTGTTGAAATAATGGAAATACTCCCTTCGGTCTATGGCGTTGTTTGTTATATTGCTGGCAGCTCCCTCATATGCAGGGGTATAATACCATAAGTATTCCAACGGCATATACGGCAGGCACAGGATGACGCTCGTGGCAAGCAAAACCACGAAAACAGCGCCACTGATAATCAGCCAGGTGCGGAATTTTTTCGCATCGAAGTTCATCGCGGCCATCTTTTCCAACACCGGCATTTCTACCTTTTCAAGCAGCGCCTGGGGCGTGAGCGATTGATCAGTGGTATCAAAGCGCTGGATTGTCGGCTGGGCCATTTTAGTGGCTGTGCGGATATAGAGCTTTGCCAGGGCCGTCACCTGCTTTTTGCGCTGCTGCTCCAGCTTGGGGTTCAGGTAGGCATTGGCGTCGGCTTCCTCCTTGGGCAATTGTTCGCCGCAGATAAGGCAAAAGGCGTATTGGGCATCGTTTTCGTGGTTGCAGTTGGGGCATTTCATGGGATGGGTTCCTCCTATCGTCTATGGTGTATCCGCACCCAGGCCGCCGCGTCGTCCAGGTCGCCGCAGATGATGGCGTCACCCACGCCCAACGCGGGAATCACGGCTTGCTGATCCTCCCGCAGGGCCAGGCCCGCACTCATCACGGCGCAATCGTCTGGCGCGGTGAGCCGGTGCACGATCTTGTAGTTGGTATTCTTGATGGCATCGGGCACCAGGCGCGTGGGAATTTGGTCAACGATCATCATGCCCTGGCCATAACTGCGGATTTCGGAAAGCATATTGCTGAACAGGTCGGCTACGACTTGCTGGGGGTTGCCGCTGTTGCCGGTGTCCGCCATGGGCTTCATCAGCAGGTTGTGGGCTTCCTCAATCACAGTTAGGTGCAGCAGTTGATTATTTTGTGCTTTTGCCCGGTAGCCTGCATCATAGCTGTAAGCCGAGATGCGGTATTCGTACAGCGCCAGCGCCAGCAGGGACATAATGAGCGCTTTATCCTTAGCGCCAGCGATTTTGCTCAAATTGATCACTGTGGGTTGGCTGAACAGTTCGTCGTAATTGGTGGAGTGGTTCACGTTGAGGATATTTCCCCGTTTGCCCCGTGTCAGATAGGCGAAGCGGGTTTCCAGCGCCGCGCGGATGTCGTCCTGTATCTTTTTATCATAGCCCCGGTTGGACAGCACCCGTTTGGCCGTGTCAATCACGCCGTCCAAACGGGGGTAATCCTTGCGCTGGGGGATATCGCCGTTTAAAAACGGTTCGCCCACCTGCTCATACATGTAGGTATACAGCGCCTCGTCAATGAGCACAGGCAACACGTCGGAGGCGGGCAGGCTGGCGTTGAACAGGGCGGTAGCCTGCTCACAGCGGGTAAGCAGGTCTACCGGCGCACCTGCAATGGCGGCGGGCTGGAAGGGGTTGAGCTTCAGCCTGCGCAGGCGCATGCCGTCCAGCAGCTCCGCGCCAGGCATATAAATCCGGAAGCCGCGCGTTTCTCTTTCGTTTTCCGGCAGATTCTGATTGTATTTCATGGCCCAGCGGACATAATCGTCTTTAGCGGGTTCCACAATCATCACGGGTACGTCCCGCTCCAATACTTCGTTGATGATCGCTTTGCAGGTTGTGCTTTTGCCGGAGCCGGTGCTGCCCGCAACAATCGCGTGGCGCACCAGAGCGTTAGGATCAATACGATATTCGTTACGCTGCACTACGCCGGTATCTACCACTTGGCCCAGGCTGATGGTGTCGCCGTTCGTGGGGGCGGGATTATTGGCGAAGCGCACGGAGGTTTTGACAAAACGCAAGCCTGGCACGTCCCGCCGGGGAAGGGATGTCGCGATGGAGAGTTCCTCCGTGTTTAACGGGGTGCTGACATATTGGTACATGCGGCCCAGGGTATTCCAGGTATCATCGCTGTCCTGCGCGGCTTCCGGGCCGAGCAAAGGGATCAGGTCGCAGCGCTTCGCGATATTCAGCGCGCCTGATTCGCTTTGCAGTATGCTTGTGCGAATGGGCTCCACATAGCTTTCATCACCGGAATAAATCGCCCGCAGCATCCCCATCACGGTGTTGATATCCTTTTCGGCCTTGCCAAGCACATAGATGCCTGTATTCCAGAAGCCCAGGTTGCGGCCCCGGTTGAGACGGTCGCAATGCTTTTCGGTGACCAGCTCGGCGTACTGCGCGAATTTGTCCAGATACTCCGTTGTAACACCCTTGTTCGTACCTACGGTTTTGGTGATGGATTTGCTCAATGCGCCGCCCACACCGCCAAGTAAGGCCGCAACAATCGGAAACGATGTGCCTAAAGCCGAACCAATTCCGGCTAATACAGAACCGATACCCGCACTGGCTTGTTTTGCTTCTGAAAGGACATCGACTTCGTTTACGCTTCTGCTGACCTCCAGATGTATTTCGCTGCCGAGCTTGCGATAGTTGCTGATCGTTTTGGAGATTTCGACATCCTCAATAGGCTCGGCCACAACCATTAGGGCGTAGTCCTGTTCCATGCCGTTTAAATCCCTCACGCCAAAAGCAAGCTGATCAAGGGTTTGCAGTATGCCGAACTGCGAATCACGGCGCAGGGAGGGTATTCCGGTCACGGTGCCGAGGGCGTTGTATTCCATCAGCGCCGCGCCGAAAGCCGTTTTCTCTGTTTTGTCGAGGATGGGGCGTAGCTCAATGCCAGGCATACCACTGCTCGCGGCCTCCTTGAACTGCTCCAGTGCCTCCATAGAGGTCGCGTCGTGGGAAAGCGACACCGTGCCCAAGGCGAGGCTGGTTTCGCCGCTCTTGCGCTGCAGCAGGAAGATCAACCGATGCCCCCATGTATGCAGTGTAGCCAATACGCTCTGCCAGCGGGACAGCAGATCATACTCCTTGGCCTCGCTGGGATGCACAGGCAGGCGCACAACCTGAAGCCAAGTAATCTCCTTGGCGCGCGCGTCCTTGCGGCCTTCATAGTGCTCCGGATATTCTTTCGCCAGCGCACGAAAATCCACAAAGCTTTCCCGTTCGGGCAAAGCGTTGAGATAGCCCCGCTCCAGAAAGCAATCCAGCATCTGCTGGTAGAAGTTGTTTGGCACCTCAATGTTTACCGGGATCTGCAGGTTGTCTTTGTCGATAGCCCGGAAGATGTCGAGGATACTGGCGTCGATTAGGTTGGACATTGGTTAGCTCTCCTTCCTCGGTCTGGCAATTTCTTGCTCCAAAAAGACGAGTGCGTCTTTAACAGATTGCCGCCCAAGCTTAATACGGGTAAGGAACATGGGCGGCAGCGTGACGGCGCTGCCGAATAGTACGGAAACGGTGCTTGCTTCAATCCCCTGCGAGCAAGCTGTGAATGTGCACGAAAACAGCGACATGATCATCAGCAGACAGAAAAACAGTGGGAACAAAACTTGCAGAGTGCGCTGCTTTGTCCTTCCGTGCGTGAGCATTGCCTGCAATGTTGCGGTAGATACAGATGTGGCAATCGCCTGCAGGGTCTGGGTGTCGTCGTTGACCAATACCGATGCAGCGGCTGCCGCAGCTTCTTTTTCTTCTGTGCCAAGCAGGGCATTGTAGGCTGCAATATCCGTTTTTTTCAGCCAACCCAAAAAGACTTCCCGCGCCAGCCTTTCAGTTCGCAGAATTTGGCGTGGGTCAGTTGATTTTGGTAGCTTTGCTTTGGCAGTTCTTAGCTTCGGTTTTGGAAAAGGATCAATAAGCTTTGCTCCGTCCATCAGGCAGAAATTCATATCCGGCTCATTTTCATAGCCACAGGCAGGGCAGACTTTCTTTGCCGGAGCAATTGGATTCGGCAGCGGAGCCGGGGCTAAGGATGTACCGCATATGCCGCAGCACTTTGCGCCTTCAGGCAGAGATGTATTGCATTTTGGACAGATCATAGTGTTTCTCCTCATTGCATTAATTACGCATTATTTCAGCGCCTGTGATATCTGCATTGATTGCGCCTCCATAAATGGTTTTGAACTGGATTTGGGGTTTTTCGCCCAAACGAATACGGTAATTGTATCTGTGGTTACGCATCATCATGGTGTCACAGGCAATCTCGACATCGGCCATATCGCCGGTTACGTTAATGCACATCATCTTGCCTACGCCGATGTGCCCATAGTCTTTTCCGTTCACAGTGATTTTGTATTTGCACAGCGCGTTTTCCAGTTGTGCAGCCCTGGTAATGGTCAAGGTTTTCGTAGAAGGCAGCGGTGGCTTCTGAGCATGGTTTTGCTCAGTCGCATCCAGCCTTGCGCCGTCCATGATGCAGAAACTCATGTCCGGCTCATTTGCGTAGCCGCAGGTAGGGCAAATTCTCTTCGCGGGCGGTACGGCACCAATAACGGTTCCGCAGCGACCGCAAAATTTTGCGTTGTCGGGTAATTGGATGTTGCAGTTGGGGCATTTCATATAGATGGTTCCTCCTATCTCGCTTTGGTACCGCACATCATACAAAAGTTCATTTCCTCGCCCAAGGCTGCGCCGCACTTGAAACAGAACTGTGCATTTGGTACGGACACAGGAGTAGCAGCCACTGTTGCGTATAAATAAGGTCAATAATATCATCGAGCTCTTTTCTTGCAGGCCAAAGAGTATACACGTGCGCAGAGCCATTTTTGACTGTTATCTTTATGCAGCAGTTAACGCCCATTACTTTGTGTCGCTCTACCCGCACTATATCACGCATGGCGATTTCGTGTTGTTTTCCGTTGGAGAATACCGTTTCCGCGACAGCGCCAATGATACCAAATGCACCAGTTCCTGCGCCTGGGTCAAAAGCAATCCTGTCGTCATAGAGGAATAGGGTTCCCTCCGTTTTGAACTTGCCCACGTAATAAGCACAGTTGGGTATCTCTCGTAATAGATTCACCTTACGACCTCCTCCAGCTTCGTCCCATCCATAATGCAATAACTCATGTCGGGTTCATTTTCATAGCCGCAGGCGGGGCAGAGCTTTATGCCAGGTACGGATTGCAGCGGAATACCGCAGTCGCAACAAAAGGTCATGCCCTTTGACGCCTTTGCGCCACAGGCGGCGCAAAAACAAGACGCGTCCAACGGCATTATTATGGCGGCTTGCTCCGAGGATTCAAATTCGGATTGATCCGCTTCCCCTCTTGTTTCCACCAGCTCCCGTGCATAGCGCAAATCACCTGCCATGGCAGTGTGCATTTGCTGCTCGGTTAGTTTATAGCCTCGTTCGCAATTTCTGCACAGCACCGCGTAGCGCTTGGAAAGCGTGTACAACGGGATATATAGGGCGGTGATCCTGTGCTTGATTTCGCAGACATGGAACTCCCGTTCTTTGCCGCATCCATCGCAGAAAAAATTTCCCGCGAAAGAAAGCCGCTTGGCCTGTTCGTCTGTGCCAAAGCCGTCAATGCTGAATGCCATGATGCACCTCCTTGCTCATATCGTTGTGCCGCACTTGCCGCAGAATTTTGCGTTTACAGGCAACAATGTATTGCAGAGGGGGCAGGCGGTTTTTGCAGGCTGCGGCGGCGGAGGTGCCGGTGGAACAGGACGGGGCGGCGGTGGAGGTGGAGGAGGTGCCGGGCGAGGCTGGGGCTGTGGCGCAGCAACCGTGCCCAGCCTCTTGCCGCAGTAACCGCAGTAGTTGGCGAAGCCGGGCATACTCTTGCCGCAAAAACCGCAGAATTTCACGCCGTCTTTGTGGCGATTGTCTTTCCCGTCGCTTCCGGTGATACGCTGATAAACCAAGCCCAGGGCTACGGTTTCCTGCGGGAGCGACAGCCGGATGCATTTATGCGGCTCGGCCATGATTTGCGTCAAGCCAGGGTTTCCAAAGTGTGAGAGCTTGCCCGTGACAATTTCATCTGTAAAGTACCATTGGCTGTGGCCCCCGGTGAGCAGCACATAATCCACGTCGCTGCCCTGCCAGCCCGCTTCGCGCAGGCACTCCATTATCAACCGGGGGAATAACGCTATGTAATCTTGCAGCAAACCTTCAAATGTCCTGCGGCTGATGGGCGGCGGATCGTCCTCAATGCCAAGCATATCCAGCATAGGCGCCAAAAAACCGATGTGTCTTACGCTTTTGTTTCGATTCAGCTGCACTGACAAGGTGTTTTCCTTCCAGCGCTTGCATTGGTCAAGGAACTGGTCGTTGAAGTTCTGCTTTACAGGCACACCCAACTGTGTGGCTATTTCTTTCACATGCTCGCACATGGCCCTGTCGATTTCACGTCCACCCAGGGTATGGGCGCTTTCCGGCGGGGGCCAGGGCAACACAATCTCCATGCGGTCACGCGGCTCCGGCTTTTTGGGATAATATCGGCACAGCACCAGATCGGTAGTCCCCGCGCCCATATCAATCATCAGCAGATTGACATAATCACGGTCCGAACGGAATTGGGTGCCTTTCTGCACCAGCACCGTCTGTACCGCCGCAGCTGGTTCATTGATCCCATGTATGTTCTTGAATCCGGCGCGTTCGGCTATGTCCATCATGGCTTCCCGCAGGGCATCGGTCCATTTTGCCGGATAGCTGATGTAAGTGGTTTCTTTGCCGCAGGGAGGGAAAAGCGAGGCATGGGATTGGTACGCCTCATACATATAACGAAAGAACAACGCCGTGCTTTCCAGCGCCGCCTCTCGTTTTTCCTCGTCCGAACTGATCAAATCCATCTTGAAATTCTGGTGCAGCGTTCCGCGCTCCGAGCTATTTTCAGCGGCATATCCCATGAGCACCGCTCCGTCTTTTGTGCGGAATATCAGCGTGGGCACTGTAGCTTTTCCATTGAAGTGCACATGATCCACCGCCACAGCGTTGCCAATGGGTTTGCCGTCCTGATAGGACTTCACTTTAATCGCGCTGGTGCTGGTTCCAAAGTCAATGCCGATGATGCGTTCAATTTCCATCTTCTCACTCCCGCAGGTGTTTTAGCCTATCGCAAAGTTGGCAGCTTTGCGATAGGTAAGAGGCGATGCCCTTATATATCAATGCTTTTAACCGCATGGCAATTTTTTCGACAGAAAAGCTATTTCTACTATTGCATTTCTGCCTTCCAGGTGGTATAATGTTTTAAACAAAGGGGCATATCTTGTGTTCGCAAAGCTGCCAACTTTGCGATGGTTTTTATACCCAGCAAGAAGCCAGTAATTCCATCTGCTTGCGCTTTTGCTCCAACGATGGGTGCACGTAACGCTCCAGCGTGAACTTCACATTACTGTGACCCAGCAGCACTGATAAAGTCTTGGCATCCATGCCGGCTTCCACACAGCGGGTGGCAAAGCTATGCCGCAGGGTGTGGAAATTTTTATGCGCGAATCCGGCCTGTTTGAGTAAGCGCTGGAAATAATCCTGGAGAATACGCGGCTCCATGCATTTTTCCGTGCCGGTTAGCAGGTATCCCGGCTGCGCAATGACAGATAACTCCTGAAGCAAAAAAGCAGTGATAGGAATCGTTCGTATGGAAGCCCTGCTCTTGGGTATGTCAATATACAGCGCTGTCTTAGTTGCCCCGCCGGGCGTTTGGATACGCTGTACGGTTTTTGAAATGTGCAATACTCCCGCCTGCAAATCAACGTCGCTCCATTTCAACGCGCACAGCTCGCCAATGCGTAGGCCCGTAAAGAGCGCCAGCAGAATGCCAAAGTTTTTTCGGTTTAAGTCCAGCCGCAAATGGCGTACGAGCTTTTTATGCTCTGTGGCGGACAGCACCGGCAGCAAGCCCTGCGATGCATTAGACCGTGCCGCGGTAATCTCTTTTCCTCCAAAGCGCAGCGCCAGCAACAGAACAGATTGCATATCATTCAGCGTTTTCGGTGCAAGCGGTCCACGATGATCCAACCTGCCAATGCGCCGGTTGCGTTCAATAAATTCGCATATGGCTTTCGGGGTAATGCTGTCCAGCGTGGCATCAGCCAGCAGGGGCAAAATACGGCGCTGTACAATACGGGTATACGCGGCGTGTGTTGAGGCTTTACACCGACAACGCACATTCTCCAACCAATTTTCACAGACTTGCTTAATGGTCATTTCATATCCACCTATTCTAAATTTGGCCATGAGCCTTATTCAGAATAGATGACACTCAGATAACTATCAACCCGTTGGAATAAAATAATTCGTTAAGCTCTTCCAATTTGTTCATGATTTTCATCTTTTTCCTATTGATTTTTCCGTCAGTATGGCATATACTGTGGATGTAGTGGTGATTCCGTTGTCATGCAAAAAAGGCTTGACAAAATCGAATTTATCCGCTATAATGGAATTACAAAAGGCAGTGCTTCGGCCTGCTGGGGACTGGATTTCGCAAGATTCCGGGTCCTACCTTCCGGCGGGGACTTTTTCCCCGCCATTTTTATTGCTCGGATGGGATGGGGAAATGAGGATATTAAGTCTTTTTCTGGATGAAAGCGGCGATTGGGGTCAGTGCAACCCACGGTCGCCTTACTTTATCGCTACATTTGTTTTACATGACCAGGCCGATAGCATCAAGGACTTGGTGGGAAAAATAGATGCCGCCTTGACCGATCTCCAAATCAAAACCAAGACTGTGCATACCGGGCCGCTGATTCGCCGCGAGGAAGATTACTTAAACCTGGACATTATCACCAGGCGACAGATATTTCAGAGGCTGTTCACCTTTGTCCGCGCAAGCAAAACCACTTATCAATCCTTCGTTGCGGACAAGCGGCATATTACGGACGAGCGCGATTTGGCAGATATGCTCACCAAACAGCTGCTATCCTTTTTGAATGAAAACCTCGCGTATTTCCAGTCCTACGACAAGGTGATTCTTTACTACGACTTCGGTCAGCCGGAGCTTGCCAGAATCCTGGATTCTACGTATAAGAAAATTCTTAGTAATGTGGAGTATCGGAGAGTTGCGCCCGCGAACTACAGGTTGTTTCAAGCCGCCGATTTGCTCTGCACAATGGAGTTGCTTGCGCTGAAAGCAGAAAACAAAGCACTCAGCCGCTCCGAGCTTTCATTTTTTCGCACCGAGCGAGAACTGCTTCGTACATACCTGAAACCCATTCGGCGAAAACGATTTTGATATAAGCGCGGGGCGCGGCCAGTTGATAGGCCGCGCCCCGCTGGGTTTTGGGTTACGCGTTTTCTTCTTCCGCCGGCGGCATGGCCTCGTTTTTTTGTGCGCTTTCTTTTGCTTTTTATTTCGCGAAGTAACAAATAGAAACCACTTGCATTCCCGCAGGTCATCTGCTATAATAGATGACCCGATATTTTATTCAGTCATCAGATCGGAGGGGCAGGGAATGCCGGAGCTATTCGTTGCTTTCAGCGAACAGGAAAGGGAGCGGTTAACTGGGCTCATGTTTGGGATTGGGCTCGAGCTGACGCTCGAAAAAGGATATAAAGGCATTAAAGTGGACACGATCACGCAGCGGGCTGGAATCGCCAAGGGTTCGTTTTTCAATTTTTTCACCTCGAAAAGCGATTACATTGTCGCGATGCTGCAATGGTATGGCGATCAATTCCTGGAGCAGATGCATCTGGCAGCGCAGAAGCCCGGCTGGGATTTCCGCAAATTTGTGATGGAAACCCTCCTGGGCGACGGGTTTTGCTTTCTTAACCCGGCCGAGCAGCTGAAAATCAAAAACGCTGTCAATGAAACATGTTGGGCAAAGTTCAAGGAAAACGAACGCGCGTTTTATTGCCAGATCGTCCGCCTGCTGGGCAAAGATCCGGCTATATGCAAGCCGGAGGTGTTTGCCAACCTCCTGGTTTCGCTGCTGACCTATATCCACGCGCCGGAGCACGTTCCATCTTTCTTTCCGGACGCACGGGAGGACACCATAAAATGTCTGGCGGACGCGGTGTGCCTTTATGTGGAAGAGCATTGATCTGTGTTTAAAAAATTATTTTAAATATTTATGAGATTTAAACCCATCGCCGCTTCTTTCCCGTTTATGTAAGCGGAAGGACGGTGATGCGGAGTGTTAGAGCTACTCATCCAGGCGGCGCTGATGGAACGCGCCAAGCTGTGGAAATTCCCGAGGGCGCCGGACCGGGAATCGGCAATCGCCTGGATCAAGCAAGTGGAAAAAGGCAGGTGTAACAATGGAAACAGCGAATGAACGGGTGGCGGCCCTTGCCCGGCTGGCTGCTAAGGGCGATGAAAACGCCTTCAACGAACTCTATCTGCTGACGCGGGACAGGGCGTACTTCGTTGCGTTTTCCATTACGCGAAACGAGCAGGACGCTCTGGACATCATCCAGGAGAGCTATCTGAAGGTGTGGAAGAAGCTGATGGAAACGGATTCGCCCGAGGTTTGCACGGCCTGGATTAAGCGGATTGTGGCAAACACGGCGAAGGATTACGTAACGAAGCGCCGCCCCCTGCTTTTTCAGTCTGCCGATGAGGACGACGATCCTCTCGACTGGCAGCCGGAGCGGGACAGCGACTACGTGCCGGCCGCCTCCATGGACACCGCCGAA
>Ga0099364_10005759_pt1 | contig 18277 bp, 15 predicted proteins | sample TergutTh196P3_FD_73070 | JGI IMG/M metagenome (GOLD analysis project Ga0099364, IMG submission 73070) | Microcerotermes parvus P3 segment gut microbial communities from Pointe-Noire, Republic of the Congo - Th196 P3 | ecosystem: Host-associated > Arthropoda: Insects > Digestive system > Gut ...
CGTTGATATGCCGTACAGGCTCGCGTTGTCGGTCGATGGTAAAGACATCGGCTGTGAGATTTTCATAAAGCGTTTGCAGCATGGGGTCGAAGTCATGCGTGGCGTTATCGGCGGGCGTAAACTGCTCGATGCGTACAACGCCCTGTATGTTCATGTTGGCGGCGATATCAACGGCATTGCTACTCCACGGCGTCACCATTTCGCGCCGCGCTCCTGCAAACCGTCCGGTTATTATGGTAGCATTGACAAGCTTTGCATCGCCCAAAAGCCATTCAAGTTTGGAAATATCGCCTGAAGTCAATTTGTCAACTGTCTGTACGGCAATGATGTTTTCGTTCTTAGCGCGGAAAAAATATACCATAAATGTCATTGTACTATTCCCATTCAATACCCTCCACTATTCTTTTCTCGAATCAATTTTTACAAGATTTGGACTTGATTTGGGAACTGCAAGAATGGATACCCAACCCATAAACCGTAAATCATTGTAAAAGGTGTTGACTTCATAAAGTCGGGGACAAAGGTACAAAATTTTTCCAAATATTGACAGGCATACCGTATTTCTCCGGTGGTTCCTGTATGACCGCTCTCAATTCCTGACGCTGTTCCTCAGACAAACGGGGGAACGACCAGGTTGTTTGTTACTGTGCAAACTTTCACTATCGCCTGTCTCGTTTATGCGCTTTATCCAATTTCTTACTGTCCGGGGGGAATTGCTGAACAGAGCGCCTGTACTGTCACAACTCTCATCTTCCTTTTCGGAAAATAACAATACGCCGTGAAACCTGCGGATGAATTTAGATTCCCCGTTACCGGCAAAATAGTTTTGAATCTTCTCTTTGATCATTTCCCTGTTTTGAACAACTAATCTTTTCATATTTTTTTTTGCCGCAAAGGCAATTATTTCGCAAATTTATTATGTGTATATTTGCAGAAAAATGTGTGATGGATAAGCGTGATTTGCGAATTGTATTTATGGGAACGCCTGACTTTGCCGTGGCAAGTCTGCGTGCATTGGTTGAGAACGGTTACTGCGTGGCTGGGGTCATTACAGCGCCGGATAAACCTGTCGGGCGGCATGGCAGCATATTACACAGCAGTCCTGTAAAAGAATATGCTTTGTCAAAAGGATTACCAGTACTGCAACCTCAAAAGTTAAAGGATGAAATATTTCTGGAGGAATTGCGGGCGCTAAAAGCTGATCTTCAGATTGTGGTTGCTTTTCGTATCTTGCCCGAAGTTGTATGGGATATGCCCCGCTACGGCACATTCAACTTGCATGGTTCGTTGCTCCCTCAATACCGGGGGGCGTCGCCTGTCAATTGGGCGATTATCCATGGCGAAAAGGAAACGGGCGTGACGACTTTCTTCCTGACAAACGAAATTGATACCGGACGAATCATCCGCCAACGCCGGTTGTCCATTGCAGAAACCGATAACGCAGGGATTGTGCACGACAAATTAATGATGATGGGAGCAGCATTAGTACTGGAGACAGTCGATTTATTGATTGCGCACGAAGGACGTGTGGCAACCATTCCGCAGGAAAAACTTTACAGCAACCTGTCTGAACTTCGCCCGGCTCCCAAATTATTTCAGGATACCTGCCGTATCAAATGGCAGCAACCGGCGAAAGCGATCTATGACTTTATACGGGGTTTGGCTCCTTATCCTGCCGCATGGACAGTATTGGAAACACCCGACGGTATACAATCATTGAAAATCTATAAAGCAGAAATAATCGCCGGAACGTATACATTACCTGTTGGGACCATCCTCTCCGATTCGAGAACCTTTTTAGACATAACTACAGAGGACGGTTGTATTCGTTTATTGTCCATTCAGTTAGCCGGAAAAAAACGTCTGCCTGTCAAAGATTTCCTGAATGGCTTCAAAAACCTGCCGGAACGGATGATTTAATAACTGAATAATTAAATAACTGAAAACTCAGGAATTGTTATGTTAATATGACTGTTTTCTATCGCGTCGTAGCGAGGAGTCCTCAACTTGATTGGAGAAGCAATCTATAGGCTTATTTTCAATGGATTCTGCTTCGTTCCTCGTAGCGTGCTCGCATTGACGAAGAAAGTCAACTTGTTTCGTGGCAACCACTTAATATGTAAATTATGTAGAAATTCTGTAATTCTGTCAAAGGATGGATCAAGACAAAAGAGAAGCCTACAGCGCCGCTTTTCATGCGCTGTTATTACTTTCGTTGCCATGGATTATATACCTGACGGAAGTAGTATGCTCGGTTAAATTCACGCAATTCGGACTTTATCCACAAGAATGGAAAGGATTGACTGGGATTATAACCATGCCGTTGTTGCATGAAGGAATAACGCATCTGATGTCAAACACCCCTTCATTATTTTTATTGATTTTCGGATTGTTTCTTTTTTACAAAAGGGAAGCATGGCTGATTTTGTTGTATCTTTGCCTTACAAGCGGACTGATGACCTGGCTAATGGGACAACCTCATTCCGTACATGCAGGCGCCAGCGGATTAGTATATGCGTTGGCAGCATTTCATTTTGTTACCGGCATCATTCGAAAGGTACCCCGCCAACTGGCATTTTCCTTATTGGTTACTTTCCTGTATGGCGGGTTTGTATGGGCTTTTTTTCCCGTTTTATATAAAGACACCTCCATCTCGTGGGAAGGGCACCTCTCCGGATTGCTTGCCGGCATTGTTTTCGCCTTCTATTTTCGCCGTTCCGGTCCGCCTCCTCCTGAAGATCCTTTTTTAATGGAAGAAGAGGAGGAAGAAATCGGGAATCAGGTATAAAAACATAAGATTTTGCGATTATAATCGCAAAATCTTATGTTTTTACGGGCAATAATCAAAAAAGCAGGAGTAAAACTGCTTTATTTGCCTCCTGCTACCATATAATTCCGGTTGTCTTTTTTTTTCTTCGTTTGTTTTATAAGAAATAAAGGTCACACAGACTTATAGTCTAAGCCGTTATTCTGTGTGATAAACGGTTGATTAATCAATTTGTGTGAACGCCTCAAAATGCTTTTTGTCTTAAAAAATGAGGGTGACTCGGAATGACGTCCCATCAGTGTTTTATCTACGATTGACTAATTTCGATAACATACCCTTTGAGTATTTGATTTGCATTGAGCCATCATCGCCGGAGTAGATCAGATAATATTCGATTTCAGGAATTTGTTCAGCCATGCGACTGCCAGCTTCGACTCCCATGGCCATAAAAGCCGTAGCATAGGCGTCGGCAGTCATGCAATCGGGCGCTATAATCGTGGCGCTCAGGATATCTTGTTCGGCAGGATAACCGGTTCTCGGGTCAATGGTATGTCCGTATTTCTTGCCATCCCTGACGCGAAAATTTCGGTAATCGCCCGAAGTAGCCAGACCGCATTTGTCGCAAAGCCGTGCGATTTCCCTGTATTCGTTTGTCAGGTAAGTGGTTTCATCTTCAGGCTCATTGATGCCTATCTGCCAGCAATTTCCTTGTGCATTTCTCCCTTTGGCGGCAATTTCCCCTCCAATATTTACCATATAATTTTTCACTCCTTCCCGTTCGAGCAATGCGGCAATCACGTCGCAGGCGTATCCTTTGGCAATGGCTGAAAAATTGAGGCTGGTACGAGAGTCGTCCTTGATGACCTTTTTGCCTTCTAACCGTACTTTCCTGTACCCGACAAAGGCTTTCAGACTGTCAATCACTTCCGGCGAAATACTGTCCATTTGTTCAAAACCAAATCCCCATAAATTAATCAAAGGGGCGGCTGTCACATCAAACAACCCGTTCGAGCGTTCGGATACTTCCATCGCCTTGTTAAATACCTCCGTAAACCATTGGTCAACCTCCACTTCTTCGTTCCGGTTTATTTTAGCCAGGATTGAGTTGGGATTGAACGGATTCAACGACAAGTCGAATGCCTGCAATTCGGCATTGATTTTATCCGTCAATACTGTGTCTGATTGATATTTGATTTGATACAACGTACGAAAAACAGTTCCTTGATCTTCAAAATATACCTTTTGACTGCATGACACAGTCAACACACAAAGCAGAAAAACAAAAACGTTTTTTTTCATTCTCTATTGTTTAATATTTTTGCGAACAAAAAGGGCAATAATAATCAGATTTACAATCAATAAACCTCCACAACAGGCTACATAGAAAGCCAGCCATTCCCTGTCTCTTACAAGGACAAAATAGGCAATGACGGTTGCGATTGCGATTATTGCCATCAATACATAAATAACACGTAAAATTATTTGCCTTTTGCTCATGGACTAACTTTTATATTTGCTTGCGAAGATATGCTATTTTTCGGGATTCTGATTCACTTTTCATTCAAAATTTCTGCTAATTTTGCGTCTAAAGCATTCCCGCGAAGATTTTTCGCTAAGATTGTCCCATCCTTATCAACTAACACAGTGTGCGGTATACTGTTCACTCCATAAAGGACGGCGCCTTCGTTTTGCCAATATTTCAGGTCGGACAACTGGGGCCAGGTTATATTCAGGTCAGTGATTCCTTTTTCCCACGCTTCTTTATTATTGTCCAACGAGATACCTACAATCTCAAAATCTTTGTCCCTGAATTGTTTATAGACCTCTACCAAATGCGGCATATCTCTGCGGCATGGCGGACACCACGCTGCCCAGAAATCAATTAAAGTGATTTTGCCGTTGCCTGCATATTCCGAGAGCTTGTGCATCGTGCCGTTCACATCAGCCATTTCAAAGTCCGTAATCTTTTTACCTATAGCTACTTTATTTAATATTTCCTGATGTTCAATAATGTCATTAATTCCGGGGATGGCTTTGAATTTTTCGCCGGCACGGCTGAGTGCGTCGCCTTTTGTTTCTTCGCTCAGGAAATAATGAAAGTCAGTTAAAAGTTGGGCGACGGATAATTTGTCCGGGTTATTGAGAATATAGGTTGAAACGGCTTCGAGCACCTGATTTTCAACCGCATCATGTTTTTCCCCAATTTCAGCTATGATTTCAGCATCATCCGATTCCATTTCTTCGATTAACTGCTCCAAACCTGCCCGTAATGATTTTATTTCGTTACGAAGCGCTGACCATGCATTATTTTCGGTTGTTCCGGTAACAAGAGACACTTCACTCAAATTGGCATTCAGTTTTCCGTTTTCGAGAATAAACGTAACGGTATAGGGTGAATCTTCCCCTGAATTCACGCTTTGCAGAGATACATCATTGTTGTCAAAACGCAACATGCCGAGTATGGCTTCCTGCTGACGTCCTTTGAAAGTAAACTTCCCTTTCTCAACCAACGCACGACCGAGTAACCCGCTATCATGTACTCCCACATTATATAAATATACATGCTTTCCGTTCAAATCGGTACGATCGACTGTTCCGGTTATCACATAACCCGATTGTTTATTGCATGTAACAAATAACAAAGAGCCTAAAAACAGAAATACAATCTTTTTCATATAAACCTTGAATAAGGAACTGTTGATGCGGAAGGAGGGGGATTCGAACCCCCGGTACAGTTACCCGTACGACAGTTTAGCAAACTGTTGGTTTCAGCCACTCACCCATCCTTCCAAATAGATTGCCGTATGCTGAATCTCTCAAAAACGATGCAAATATAACGGTATATTTTTGATTTTACAAATTTTTTAATGGATGAATAAGAAAAAGATTAGATGCGATAAAGTGTAAAATGATAAATTGATGTAAAAATGAAGATGAAAAATGTCGTACACCGAAACTGTAGTTGCCGTCGTACACCGAAGGTGTATAACATGAATAACCCCTTGCAAACGAAGTGCAGCTCGGGGTAAAAACGCTCAATCCCGCTTTGCAGCTCCGTAGGAGCTTAACTGTCCACCCAAAACCACTTTTCTTCCAAATCAATACCTTGTTCTTTAAAACACCTTTTGATTTCATCCTGAAAACTCTCTTTTTTATGATGTATCTGTTGATTTTTAATATAGTTAATAATCGTATCTCTATCATCATAAGAATATGTTAAAGCACAGTATTTTATACCCCAACCTCTGAAATATGGGAAAAATCCAGATTCTTTCATCCATTTTGAAGATGAAACTTTTATATCCCGGATGTAATCTGCCAATGCAACAGAAGGGTACAAGTCCGAAAGGATATGAATATGTTCTTCCATCCCGTTAATGCGGTATAAAACACATTTTTTATTTTTGATAATACCCCAAATATATTTATATAAATCAGCTGCATATTGCTGGTCGATCGTTTTTTCGCTTGCTTTAGTGCGAAAAATAATGTGATAGAGTATTTGACGATATGCCGACATAGATTTTTTTTGCAAATATACATTTTTTATTTAACTCCTACGGAGTTATTGGATTGGATTGATGTTGTTTTACCCCGAGCTGCACTTCGTTTGCAAGGGGTTATTCATATTATACACCTTCGGTGTATGCGGTAAACACCGAGTTGTGTCCGCTTGGCGACCCCGCGCTGCACTTCGTTTGCAAGGGGTTATTCATATTATACACCTTCGGTGTATGTGGTAAACACCGAGTTGTGTCCGCTTGGCGACCCCGCGCTGCACTTCGTTTGCAAGGGGTTATTTATGTTATACGCCTGCGGCGTTTTTTATGTAGCGTGACATATCGTTTTTTCAGATTATGAGTCCTAATTCATCAAACATCTTCTTATATACCGCTGCTTTTTCAGTTAAAGGTTTGGGATAGGCACGTGAGGAAGAAGGCATGCGATAAATCCACAGCCGACGGTTCAGGAATAATGCGTCCTCAAAACTTCCGACAACAGGCTCTTTTGCCGGGACGATTGTTAATAATGTATCCATCGCTTTCTGTCCGGTGATAACAATTGCCTTACAATCTGTTATTTGAAGCAATATTTCTTCCAGGTTTATGGGCTGAAGCACCTCTAAAAATTTATCCGACGCATTGCCTTTTTGCCTTTTCACTTGCATGGCTGTGTCCCATAACGCAATCCTTTTTTCTGTCAGGAACGAACGAATGGCTGATTCACGGAACGATTTCCGGTCGTCCGTCAGAAAGTAATTACTGTCATCGAAAAACACCCATCCGAAAATCCGCCACATATCGTTCTGAATATTCGGATAAAAGAAATCCATTTTCCAACGCTCCTTCGGAGGAGGAAAACTTCCTAACATCAATACCTTAGCGCCTTCCGGAAGGAAAGGAGGCAGTGGATGATTTTCAATTTCCGCATATTGCATAAGCTGATATTTGACAGAACAGTTTTTTTGAATCCATAAAAGTATCTATTTTTTCCGTACCTTTGTACGATTTAACAAATTATTTTTTATGTATCGAACAAATACTTGTGGGGAATTGCGTTTGACCGACGAAGGACAAGTCGTTACCTTAGCCGGCTGGGTGCAGAAAACCCGGAAAATGGGCGGGATGACATTTGTGGATATCCGTGACAGATACGGTGTTACACAGTTGGTTTTCAATGAAGAAGTGGATGCTTCGCTTTGTGAGCAGGCAAACAGGCTGGGGCGTGAGTTTGTGATTCAGGTTACGGGAGTCGTCAAAGAACGTTCCAGCAAGAATGTGGCTATGCCGACTGGGGATATTGAAATCACTGTGTCTGCTTTGCGTATTTTAAATGCTTCTGTTACACCGCCTTTTACCATCGAGGATGAAACCGATGGAGGTGATGATTTACGCATGAAATACCGCTATCTTGACCTTCGCCGCCGCACGGTTCGCGCCAATCTGGAACTGCGTCATCGTATGGCTTTTGAGGTGCGTCGCTATCTGAGCGGACAAAATTTCTTAGAGGTGGAAACGCCGGTTTTGGTCAATTCCACCCCTGAAGGCGCCCGCGATTTTGTGGTGCCGTCGCGTATGAATCCGGGTATGTTTTATGCGTTGCCGCAGTCGCCGCAGACGCTGAAACAGCTGTTGATGGTTTCGGGGTTTGACCGTTATTTTCAGATTGTTAAGTGTTTTCGTGATGAAGACTTACGCGCCGACCGCCAACCCGAATTTACCCAGATAGACTGTGAAATGAGTTTCGTGGAACAGAGCGACGTCCTTTCCCTATTTGAAGGGATGGTAAAGCATCTTTTCAAGTCTGTTCGCGGAATCGACATGCAGGAAGCGTTTCTGCAAATGACTTATGCTGATGCGATGAAATATTACGGATCGGATAAACCGGATTTACGCTTTGGGATGAAGTTTGTTGAATTAGCGGACTTGTTGAAAGGTTACGGATTTCCCGTATTTGATGAGGCTGCTTACGTCGGGGGCATTTGCGCTGAAGGGGCTGCATCGTATACACGTAAACAGTTAGACGCCTTAACCGACTTTGTCAAACGTCCGCAAATCGGGGCTAAAGGGCTGGTTTATGCGCGTGTAGAAGCAGACGGAAGCGTCAGATCGAGTGTGGATAAATTTTATTCACAGGAAGTATTACAGTCGTTGAAAGCCGCTTTTGGTGCAAAACCGGGTGATTTGATTTTGATTTTGTCGGGCGAAGACGCCAATAAGACACGCAAACAACTTTCCGAACTGCGCCTCGAAATGGGTAACCAGTTGGGACTTCGCGATAAGGATACATTCGTCTGTCTGTGGGTGGTAGATTTCCCGCTGCTTGAATGGGACGAAGAAACGCAACGGTTTTACGCCATGCACCATCCGTTCACCTCGCCCAAACCGGAAGATATTTCGTTGCTCGACAGCAATCCCGGAGCAGTCAGGGCGAATGCGTACGATATGGTTATCAATGGCGTAGAAGTAGGAGGGGGGTCTATCCGAATCCATGACAGCACACTGCAGAAGAAGATGTTTCAGATTCTGGGTTTTACCGAAAATCGAGCGCAGGAGCAGTTTGGCTTTTTGATGAATGCGTTTCGATATGGAGCGCCGCCGCATGGCGGAATCGCATACGGTTTAGACCGTTTGGTCTCTTTGTTTGCAGGCTTGGATTCGATACGCGACTGCATTGCCTTCCCCAAAAATAATTCGGGTCGGGATGTGATGCTCGATGCGCCGGCAATGCTTGAAGAAGAGCAATTGAAAGAGTTAAATCTGAAAACAGAAATTCCAAAATAACAGCCATGTTACGAATCAAAGACATCCTGAAAGAAATAGAAAAACTTGCGCCGGTACCTTTGCAGGAAGGTTTCGATAATTCGGGCGTACAGGTGGGTGATGTGAATCAGTTTGCGACGGGCGCCCTGCTTTGCCTTGATGTTACGGAAGCGGTTGTCGACGAGGCGATTGAACTTGGATACAACCTGATTATTGCGCATCATCCCCTGGTATTCAAGGCATTCAAATCGTTGACGGGCGTTACTTATGTCGAACGCTGTGTGATGCAGGCATGTAAACACGACCTTGTCATTTACGCCGCTCATACGAATTTAGATAATGCTGTCGGGGGAGTTAATTACAGATTAGCCGAATTATTAGGTCTTCAGAACGTTCGTATCCTCAGTCCGAAAAAAGGAAGTTTATTGAAATTAGTTACCTTTGTCCCTGAATCATCGGCTGAGGTTGTGCGTACAGCTCTCTTCAATGCCGGTGCGGGAAATATCGGCAATTATGATTCATGCAGTTTCAATGTGTGCGGAACAGGAACGTTTCAGGCATCTGCCCCATGCAATCCTTACTGTGGCGAGATTGATGAATTGCATCAGGAAAAAGAGGTGCGCATCGAAACGATTCTTCCTGCTTACCTGAAAACGCCCATTACGCGTACATTATTATCTGTTCATCCCTACGAAGAGCCTGCGTACGATTTTTATGCTGTAGAAAACACATGGAAGCAAGCAGGTTCGGGCATTGTCGGCGAATTATTGAGCGAAGAGGACGAATTTCTCTTTCTGCAGCGTGTCAAAGATATTTTGAAAACCGACTGCATCAGACATTCGCCGTTGACAGGCAGAAAAGTCCGTGAGATAGCGATATGCGGCGGAAGCGGCGCCTTTATGCTTTCCGAAGCGATTGCCTATGGCGCCGATGTTTTTATTACGGGCGAGGTTAAATACAATGATTTCTATGATGTTGAAGATAAAATTCTGTTGGCGGTAGCAGGTCATTATGAAACGGAGGTATGCACAAAAGATATTTTCTTTGATGTCATATCCGAAAAATTTCCTACTTTTGCCGTGCAAATGTCGAATACAAATTCAAACCCTGTTAAATATTTATAAGGAATGGCTAAAAAGAAAGAACAAGTTTTAGAAAAAGAATATTCTGTCGAAGAGCGCCTTAGCTCGTTGTATCAACTCCAGACAATTATGACGGAAATTGACAAGATTAAAACGCTTCGCGGGGAGTTGCCTTTAGAAGTTCAGGACCTGGAAGATGAAATTATGGGTCTACAAACCCGTCTTGTGAATTATCAGACTGAAATAGAGGGAAATAAAAATGAAGTTGCAGCACAAAAGAAAAAAATTTTCGAATCTGCCAGTTTAGTTGAAAGGTATAAATCTCAACTTGATAATGTGCGTAACAACAGGGAATTTGATAATTTATCGAAAGAAATCGAATTTCAGGGACTCGAAATCGAATTTGCAGAAAAGAAAATTCGTGAATTTACAGCTGCAGTTGATGCCAAAAAAGAGGAAATAAAGCGTGTAAAAGAAATTCTGGACGGACGCAAAGGCGATTTGAAACATAAAAAACAGGAATTGAATGAAATCATTTCCGAGACCAGACAGGAAGAAGAAAAATTGCGTGAAAGAGGGAAAAAATTGGAAGAAACGATTGAGGCTCGTTTATTGACAGCATTTAAACGTATCCGTAAAGGCGCTCATAATGGATTGGCTGTTGTAGATATTCAACGCGATGCCTGTGGAGGATGTTTCAACAAGATACCTCCTCAGAAACAGATGGATATAAAATTGAGAAAGAAAATTATCGTTTGCGAATACTGCGGCCGGATCATGATTGACCCTGAGTTGGCAAATGCTGAATGAGAAAAAGCCCCCTCCATCTCCCCCGAAGGGGGGAGGGAAACGTCTCGCCTGGTGCATGTTTGTAGTTCCATATTTTTATCATGCTGAATGAAATCTATACATATATAAAAAAGCATGGTTTGCTTCAACCCGACGATACCGTGATTGTAGGTCTAAGTGGGGGGGCGGATTCTGTAGCTTTACTTCATCTACTTGTACAACTCAATTATTCCTGTATAGCGGCACATTGTAACTTCCATCTACGTGGTGATGAGTCATTGCAGGATGAAGTTTTTGCACAACAAAAAGCAGCTTTCTTACAAATCCCGTTTTATAAAAAAGATTTTGATACAATCGGTTATGCCAATCGGAAACAAATCTCTGTCGAAATGGCTGCCCGGGAGTTGAGGTATGGATGGTTTGAAGAACTTCGAATCATTCATCATGCGCAGGCTATTGCCGTTGCACATCATCAGGACGACAGTGTGGAAACGGTATTAATAAATTTAATCCGCGGAACAGGGATCCGTGGCTTAACAGGTATCTACCCAAAAAGAGATTTAATCATTCGTCCGTTATTAGAAACAACTCGCCTGGAAATTTTGGATTGGCTACATCAAAAAAACATCACTTACCGTACCGACAGCACTAATCTTTCAGACGAATATACCCGGAATTTTATACGCTTGCGTATTCTGCCCATGATGGAATCGCTTAATCCTTCGGTTAGCAAGGCCATTACACGAACTGCCGGTTATCTTTCGGATATAGAAACCATTTATATGGATTATATAGAAAAAGAACGCCAACGATTGATGGATGACCGGCAACGAATCAGCATATTAGGATTGATTCAATCGATTGCTCCTCAAACTGTCTTATATGAACTAATCAAACCGTTTGGTTTTACCCGGTTCGTGGCTGAGTCGGTTTTTAACTCATTGTCAGGCGAACCAGGCAAAGTTTTTTACTCCCCAACATCCAACTATCAGATTGTGAAAGATCGTGATTTTTTGTTAATAACAACAAAGCAACCAAGAAAAGAAACGGTATATTCGATTTATGCCGATGATTTGATCGAAGTCCCGATCAGGTTAAGGATGCAAAAAACAGAAAAAACACCTGAATTTCAGATAGATAAAAGTAAATCCGCCGTTTCGTTCGATTTTGATAAACTTATTTTTCCATTGACTTTGCGCACTTGGAGAAGAGGAGACTGGTTCGTTCCTTTTGGAATGAAAGGGAGGAAAAAACTGAGCGACTACTTCAATGATCACAAATTTGACCGAAACAAAAAAGACCAAACCTGGCTATTATGCAGTGGTTCTGATATCATCTGGATAGTAGGGGAGCGTTCGGATGACCGGTACAAAATTGATAAATCGACAAAATTCATTGTAACAGTACATTTTTTTGCATCATAATTGTTTGTAGTATCAAAATAATATATATCTTTGTTGCGTCTTTAGTCCACATCGTCAAAACTGATTTATTCGATATAGCCAAAGAGCAATCCATATTACATGATTTCAGAGAATTATTAACATACAGTAAATATGCTTATAAACGTCGCTACTTTTCAAACGTTTAGTTTAGTCTGTTTACCCTTTATTTAAAAAAATATGCAAAAGTATAACATTATTGAACTTAATGCTAAACAACTTCCCGAGTTGCAAGTTATCGCAGAAAACTTAGGTCTGACAAAAACTAAAGCCTTGAACAAACAAGACTTGATTTATATCATTCTTGATGAACAGGCAGTTTCACTTGCCGGTCTTCAGGTAAAAAAAGAAAAAGAGAAAGAAGACCGTAAATTGGAACAAAAGAAAAAAAGAGGTCGTAAGCCTAAAAGCGAAAAGAGTGTAACTCAAACGATGCAAGTGCAACCGCAACCGCAACCCGAAAAGAGTGTAACTCAAACGATGCAAGTGCAACCGCAACCGCAACCCGAAAGTACACCGGCTATAAGCGAGCCTGAACAACGTCCTGCTCGCAGGCCCGGAAGACCGCCCAAAAATCGCACTGAACCTCTGAAAGAAGATCAGAAAAGCGCTACACAGCTCAAAAAAGGAAGACAAAAACAAAAAGAATCGAAATCGGTTCTATCAGAACAGGTAGCAGAACCAATTACGGAACAAAAGCCATCCGGTAAAGTCGAAGAAACGACAAAGGATATTCCAGAACAAACACAACCTGTGGTTCAGGAAACAAGAGAGTTGATTGGAAAAGTTGAAGAAAAGGAAGTTGAAGAAAAGGAAGTTGAGGTAAATAAAGAAGAAACAAAGGAAGTAGAAGAAAATAAAGAAGAAACAGAACAGAAGAAACCTGTTCAACCCCAACAACCAGCTGGTGGATCCAAACGAATCATTTTTAAACATTCGGGAAGTACAAATTCAGTACTCGACCAAATATTGCCTGTGCAGCAACCATACACCCGACATGAAAAACCGTCGGTCGAACAAGTTCATGGAGGCCAACTTCCTCGACCACAGGGAAATGTTCCACACAAACCCAATAATCAAAACCAGCAAAACCAGCAAAACCAACAAAACCAGCAACGGAGCGCTATTCCTCAAGAAAAAGTATATGATTTTGAGGGTATTCTGGCTGCTACAGGCGTTCTCGAAATTATCCAGGATGGATACGGCTTTTTACGTTCTTCCGATTATAACTATCTGAGTTCACCTGATGATGTGTATGTTTCTCAGTCGCAAATCAAGTTGTTCGGTCTGAAAACAGGAGATGTAGTAGAAGGTACGATTCGCCCGCCAAAAGAAGGAGAGAAATATTTTCCATTGGTTAAAGTAGGCCTTATCAACGGAAGAACTCCGGAGGAAGTGCGCGACCGTGTGTCGTTTGACCATTTGACGCCGCTTTTTCCAGATGAAAAGTTTATGCTGACTGCACGTCGTTCACACAAGGTATATGATCAATTTTCTGTGCGAGTGGTCGACCTGTTTTCTCCGATCGGAAAAGGACAGCGCGGGCTGATTGTCGCACAACCCAAAACAGGTAAAACCATGTTGTTGAAAGATATTGCCAATGCAATTGCTGCAAATCATCCCGAAGTATATATGATTGTCCTGTTGATTGATGAACGGCCGGAAGAAGTCACGGATATGGCGCGAAGTGTAGATGCTGAAGTAATTGCTTCTACTTTTGATGAACCGGCCGACCGCCATGTGAAAATTGCAGACATCGTATTGAACAAAGCCAAACGATTGGTCGAATGTGGCCATGATGTGGTTATTCTATTGGATTCGATTACACGTCTGGCCCGGGCATACAACACTGTACAACCGGCTTCCGGCAAAGTGCTGTCCGGAGGTGTGGATGCCAATGCACTGCAAAAGCCTAAGCGATTTTTTGGTGCGGCGCGTAATATTGAAAACGGAGGTAGTTTGACCATACTTGCTACTGCACTGACTGAAACAGGCTCGAAAATGGATGATGTGATATTTGAAGAATTTAAAGGAACCGGAAATATGGAATTACAGTTGGATCGCAAGCTTTCCAACAAACGTATTTATCCGTCTGTTGATATTCTCTTATCCAGTACCCGTCGCGATGATTTGTTGCTCGATGACGCTACAATCAACCGTATGTGGATATTGCGTAAGTATCTGTCGGACATGAACTCGATCGAAGCAATGGAGTTTGTGAAAAAACAAATGGAACATACGACCGACAATATGGAACTTCTGGCATCAATGAATGGATAAGCAATTTTTCAGCACTATTTGTGTTATTAAAGTAGAATCAAAAAACAATGATTTCTTTTTAAAATAAGATAATAATCATTCGCTTTTCACCACCTCTGCCGGATTTTCGATACTCGACCTGTGTATTTGCCATCCCACACAGAGGACAATCACCAATGCCAGCGTACAAATAATCGACAAATAGATTCATGCCGGAATACTTGGCTGTTTTACATAACTTGAGTTCCGTTTTAAGAAAAGCAAAATTTGAAAAGGGAGTTCCACATATTGCGGAAAGTGATTTTTATATAATGAACGACCATAGTCAATTACGAATTTTTGAACATTCACCTCCAAACTCTCACCCTCCCCTTTTGGGGGAGTTGGAGAGGGTTTCTTTTTTATTCACTCTTCACCACCTCCGCCGGATTCCGGTTTGCCGCTTTCCACACCATAGATACAATGGGAAACACAATAACCACGCATACAAGCAGGAAAATCAACACATACAGCCATGCATCCATCGAAGTCTGTTTTACATAACCCTCCAACCATCGTTTCATGATGATATATCCCGCTGGAAAAGCCACAAGCACCGCCAATGTAAGCAAAATCAGGTATTCCTTGAAAAAGATATTCATAATATCCAACACTTCGGCGCCATTGATTTTACGGATAGCTATTTCTTTGCGGCGTTGCTGGCAGGTGAGGCTTGTCAGCGAATAGACCCCGAAAACGGCAATCAGGATACAGGTAAGGGTCATCACAGACAGTAGCGTAAGTAAAGCCCGCTCCGACTTGAAATATTCATCAAAGATATCTTCCATGTAATCGAAGGTGATTTCAAATTCTCCCTGATCAGGAAACTCATTGCGATACCATTGGGTGACGGCTTTCTCGGTTTGTTCGCGTTTACCTTCTTCATATCTGTATGCAATTGTTCTGAAAAAACGGTCTGCCCACTCGGAACCCGGATAATAGATAGTTGTTGGTTTCGCTTTTGTTGTCGGAGAGATATAAAAATCACGAGCAACGCCTATTTTGGGATTAAATCTTGCGTTCGACAAAACCTCTTCTCCCAGTTCTTTCCATGCCGTTTCATTGTAAACGCTATTTCCACTGTCATCGTTGAAAAAACCTGTTCCTTCAATAATTTCCACGTCAAAAAAATCAAAAAAATGTTCATCGGCTGCAATAACAAAGTAAGTATAGGTTTTTGTTTCTCCGTCTTTTTCATAATTCATTGACTGAGTTCCCATCGACATTCCACGGAGGAAATAAGTGTCTCTTATGGGAAGCGCATCCATAATTCCGGGTATCTGCCTGATTTGTTGAGCATAATGCGTCGGCAACGGACAACAATCTGCAGAGATGGCCGCAACATTATGCCAATTGATACCCAAATCGGTATGATTCAAAAAATGTATTTGTTTGATAAAGACAGCGGCGCAAAACATCATGCCAAGACTGATGATTAGCTGCACAAGCAGAGAGCCTTTGCGGAAAAGATTACGCGAACCCGGACTTATACGCTCGTTCAGTATCTGCTTGCGAAAATGCAGAACCGGAACACCACCGGCTACCAAACTGCACACTATCAGTAAAATCGCGTAAACTGACAGTTCCGTATAAATACGGAGGTTATTGTTTCCGATGGTTGCGTATTCCCTGAAAGTCGGAAGCAACCAGGCCATCAGCATGAAACCGACAACAAGCGAAAAGAGAATAACTAACAGAAAATCAACATATAATGTGGCGGCTATTTGCCAATCAGAGGCGCCGTTCACCTTGCGCAGCGCTAATTCGCGCAACCTCATCCGCACACGGGTAACATACAAAGTCAAATGATTGAACAGCGAACACAAAATAACCATTAACCCTGCTATGACAAAGATTTGGATATGAGCAAATTTTATATCTGATTGTATATTACCGGTTGGATCTTTGTAGCGCAGTTGTTTTAACGGCGTAAGCACAAGGGATATGGGAGAAGGCCACATTTCCGGAATCTCAACTTTATCCAATTTTTCCTCAAGAGCCTGTATATCAATATCGTTTTTTACCAATATATATGTTTCAAATAGTGTAAATTCCCAGTTATTTAATTGTTCTTCATTATAACGATGGGTTACGGGAATAGCCACATTGAACTCAATATTGGTATTTGCAGGCCATTGTGGTATAGTTGTTTCTATCAGAACGTCCATATCAGTAAATTGTTTGATTGATTCAACGGTTGCCTCGTTATTCAATTCAGGTATTACCGCTACCGGTCTGTCTGTGCGTCCCTGTATAAAAAAATCTTCGGACAGGTTCAAATCAAAAATTTTACAAAAGTTTAGGTCGAGATATAAAAACAACAAAGGTTCCGGTCTGGTGGTTCGTATGGCACATGCCTCTTCTATTTCCGGATAATTCGTTTTTAGCCAGTTTGCCAATAGGTAAGGCGTAGAACTTTGTATTTCACCCGAACTGCCGGATTCGACTTCATTCCATTTGAAAAGCGCTGTATTTACACGATAAATCCGGTCGGCTTTCGGATGAAAACTGTCGTAATTCATTTCGTACCTGATCCATAAAGTCGAAAAGGCAAAGCAGGTAAACCCCACTGCCAGCCCGATGATACTGATGATGTTCTGAGTTTTATATTTCCGTAAATTGCGGAAAGCGATTTTTAGATGATGAAAGAACATATTATTAATGGTCAATGATATAATTATTAATTATTAATTGTTTAAAGTCTTACTTCCGCGACCAACTGTCCGTCGAACAGATTGATGATCCGTGCGGCATAACTTGCATCATGCTGGCTGTGCGTAACCATAACGATGGTCGTGCCGTCTCGGTTGAGTTCGGTCAGCAGGTACATCACTTCTTTGCCGTTTTTGGAGTCGAGATTTCCTGTCGGCTCATCCGCCAGTATCAGTTTGGGGTTGGCTACCACGGCTCGTGCGATTGCCACACGTTGCTGCTGCCCGCCTGACAACTGTTGCGGAAAATGCTTTGTGCGATGCGTGATCTGCATCCGATCCATCGCCTCATGAACCCGCTTGCGACGCTCGGCGGTAGGAATGCCCATATACAACAACGGCAGTTCGATGTTCTCATAGACATTCAACTCCTCAATCAGGTTAAAACTCTGAAACACAAATCCGATAACGCCTTTTCGCAGTCTTGTCCGCTGTTTCTCTGTAAACTTGCTGACTTCAATCCCGTTCAAATGGTATTCGCCACCCGAAGGATTATCCAACAAGCCTAAAATATTGAGCATCGTTGTTTTACCACATCCCGAAGGCCCCATAATGGCGACAAACTCGCCCGCTTCGATTTCAACACCAACGCCGTTCAGCGCCCACGTTTCCACTTCTTCCGTCCGGAAGGTTTTCTGTAAATTTTCTGTTCTGATCATAACAAATTTATTTAATTTTGAATTGAAAATCGGCCTTAGCCAATAACTGAATAATTGAATAACTGATTATTAAGAATGCTGAAGATACGGTTTTTTCGAATCATCAGCGTTTTATCATCTCACAAATCTTACACGTCTTCCAAATAAAAAAGCGTGTGAGATTTTGAGTAAACTTACACGCTTTTAGAATATTTTCGAAAACGAATCAGACAATTTCCAATACTCCGTATTCTTCTGACTTCATTAACTCCTCTATTGCCTGTTTT
>Ga0099364_10005760_pt1 | contig 18274 bp, 12 predicted proteins | sample TergutTh196P3_FD_73070 | JGI IMG/M metagenome (GOLD analysis project Ga0099364, IMG submission 73070) | Microcerotermes parvus P3 segment gut microbial communities from Pointe-Noire, Republic of the Congo - Th196 P3 | ecosystem: Host-associated > Arthropoda: Insects > Digestive system > Gut ...
AGACTCGGAAGTGTTGTGGAGAGTGTGTGTTTTTCTCCTGATGGTAAGTATATTGCTTCAGGAGGAGGATATGGGGATAGGACTGTTCGTGTTTGGAACTGTGAAAGACCTGATGAAAGTCCCAAGATACTAACTGGACACACAAGTTATATGGAGGGTGTGTGTTTTTCTCCTGATGGTAAGTATATTGCTTCAGGATCATGGGATAATACGGTTCGTGTTTGGAACTGTGAAAGACCTGATGAAAGTCCCAGGATACTAATGGGACACACAAGTACTGTGTATAATGTGTGTTTTTCCCGTGATGGTAAGTATATTGCTTCAGCAGATGATAAGACGGTTCGTGTTTGGAACTGTGAAAGACCTGATGAAAGTCCACGGATACTAACGGGACACACAAGTTATGTGAAGAGTGTGTGTTTTTCCCCTGATGATAAGTATATTGCTTCAGGATCATGGGATAGGACGGTTCGTGTTTGGAATCTGGAAACAAATGAAAAAACACAAAACCCCATAATACTGTTAAACACAGAAGAAAGGATACGGTCCTGTGATTTTTCAAATAACAATCAACAAATAACAGCAGAAGGACATTCTGGTCAGGTATTGCTTTATTCAATTGAAAACTTAAAACAGGGAATAGCTATTTCAACAGCTCTTCGAGATGAAGATAACAATCTTATCATTAGATGTAGCTATTGTGCAAAAACTATTCATACTATAAAAAAAGAAGATTTAGGAACAACTATTCAATGTCCTCATTGCAAGAAAAAATTAAAAGTTAACGAATTCACTGCAGGTTCTATAGCTATTGAAGATGAAATTGATAAAAATAAATAATTTTAATGATTCAGTAGCTAATGAAACAAAATCACCTGAAGAAAATTATAATAAAAATTTAGAAATTGATGATTTTGAAAACTTACAAAAAGGTTTAACCATTATAGGAATAGAACACAATTCTCAAAAAAGTATTGATGAAGTTAAAAAAAGCTATTCATGCTCAAAATCCTGAAGTAATAGCTATTGAACTTGATGAAGAGAGATATAATTATTTAACTGGAAATGAATCTTATCTTAAAAATAAAGTAAATGATTATATTAATTTTATAAATAATTTTGTTTTAAATCACCTTGATAATAGTGATGAGATGAAAGCTACAATTGAAGTAGCTAATGAGATTGATGCTAAAATAGCTTTAATTGATAGAGATATCCTAATTCCAATTTATAAATTTTTAAATGATTTAAGCAAGATTAAAGAAGTTAAGTTAATAATGAAGCTAGATTCTTTAGCTAATGAACAGGGATATTCTTTTGAAAAATTAGAAGAATTATTTAAAGAATTTTCACCTTCTCTATATGAAGAAAATTTTATTAAAAAAACAAACGCATTCATAGCTAAAAAGCTACTTGAGCTTGAAGAGGAAAATGTTATTGCTGTTGTTAGTGCTATAAGAAAGGAAGGCATTCAATATTATTTAGACGATCCTGATGAGATACCTCCAATGGATGTGCTTCTGGATTCTGAGAAAACTAAGAAGAAAGGATTTTTTAAAAGATAAACCCTAATAAGATAATCATATCCTCTTTAAAAATGGAAGATATAGACATTAAGCTGTTTTCAACCTTAAGCAATTTTGTTAAAAATAGTTTTAAAATGATTTATTACTACATTAATTTAAAACTTAAAAATTAGCTATTTTCCTTAAAAAACATTTTTATTCGATTATAATTTATTTAAAACTTATTAAAATAGCTAATCCCACTTATAATTAAATTACAATTTCAAAAAATTCTTTTTATCACATATTTTAAAAAGCATTGACTTTGAAAAAAATGGTGAAGAGAGTATTGTTTATTCATGGAGAAAATATTTGTCAAATCCAATAGCTAAGCTATTTTTATTTTGAAATCTGATAATAATATTATTGCTATTTCTACTGGAATTATTGAAGGTGAAGAGTTTGTAAAAAATGTGATAAAAAGATTGTGTCAAGGTTTGCCTCTCAAAAAAAATATGAGCAAAATATTTCATAATTATGATATAAAATTCATAATTATAATATATATTTCCTATAAATATGTTTTTTTTGATGCAATATTTGATTAAAAATAAATTATTTAATAAGCCTACCCTAAATATATTTCATAAAGTAAATTTATAGGAGGTATATAGTCCAGTTATATTATTAAAGAAAGAAAATTGAGGAAACAACTTTCAATTCCTAATAGCTAAGTTTTTGACTCTCGCAGGTAAATTTGAGACTAAGCTATTTATTGATTAAAAATAGGATATTTTCATCAAGTATATGAAAAATATTATACTTGTATTATAATTTTCATTGTAAATTTAAAAGAAATAAGAATAATTACAACTCATCCTGAAATGAGGAGGATATAATGGAAATACTTAATCAAAAATTAAACTATAACTATGATGCATTAGCTGATGTTTTATACATTTATGTTGTCAATTTTTCTGAAGGTGAAGAAGCTATTGAGTTAAATCCTAACATGTATCTTACTATTGATGAAGAAGCTATTCCTTCTGCTATTGAAATATTAGATGCTTCAAAAATATTAGAAACTACTAAATTTAGTTTAAAAAGAATTCAAAAAATTCATTTAAAAATTTCTATTAATAAAAATGATATAAGGGTTAATTGTTCTTTGAAAATTCCAGTACATAATAATGAATTATTAAAATCAACTAATGACACAATTATTAATGATTTGAATTTGCCTGAACTAGAAGCTAAGTTAGTAATGACCTAATAATTGTAAACTTTTTCACTAGATTCTAAAGTAGCTCGATTGTAATTATCCTGCTTCTTTAAAGACAAAGATATTATAAAATTCGCATCTAAAAATATCATTATTTCCACTTTCTAATTCTAGCATCATTCACGGTTTCAACTACATTAAATCCTTTTAGTGCTTCCATTATGCCAACAATAGAATTTGACTCATTTTCTGTTGGATTAGGATTAAATGTATCTTTATTAACTATTTTTATTTTTCCGTTAGTTAATCTTTCTATTCTTTCAAAAACAGCTTTTTTGTTATGAATTTCTTTTTTTAATATGTCATTAACTATTTTTTCTTTGGTTGTGCCATTATTTTTTGCTATTTTACTGATGGCTATAAATAAATCAGGTTCAATATTTATTTTTGTAGCATTTGCCATAATATCTCCTTAAGTTAATATAGTTTAATAATAATATTTTTTCTCCTCGTGTTAATACATGCCGATAATAATATTTTTAAAATTTTTTTGATTGGAGATTTTCCAAAAACCTAAGTCGATTATTACATTTTAATAATTATTTTAATAGAATTTATAGTTTATATAACTAATTTTTATAAAAACATTAATTAAAAATTTTAAAAAACAGTTTTTAGATAATTTCATTTAGGTTTTAAACTTACAGTAGAAAAAATTGGACCTCTTATATCAATCAACTTGTTTTCATTATTTATATAATTCATAGCTAGATCATCTAATCTTAAATTTACATCAGAAAGAGATCTGGCTATAGTAGACCTATGAACTAAGGTCGTTTCACTACTTAAAATAGCTTCCTCAATTTTATAAGCAATTTCAGCAGCTAAAGAATCTAAATACCTTATTCCTGTTGGAATTCCTTTTTGAGTAGCTTCGAAAAGGATTTGTTCTTCTTTGTTTTGATCTTTATAAGTAGCTAATTCTTCTTCAGAATAGTTGTTTATTTTATCTTCAATTTCTTTTGGAATTCCTAAAATATTTCCATCATGAATATAAATATGATTTAAGGCAGCTGGACCAAGTAATTTAGTATTTTCTTCTTTTTCAATAGCTTCAACCACAATTTCATTATTTAAAAATTCTCCTTCAAAAATTTTAAAATTACATGGAGAAGTTGTGTCTTTATTTTCCCTCCAAGTAGCTAAAATTTTCTTCATTAAAGTTTTTCCAATATCTGTAACAGGATAATAATTATAATTAAGCATTGTAGCTATTTCTCTATCAGATAAGCTTAATTTTTTATATATTTGAGGATAAACCATTTCACGAATATCTTCTACTTGATTTAAAATCATAGCTATTCTTTCAACGCCAAGACCCAAATTCATGACTTCTTTATCTATTTTATATTTTGAAAGAGCTATTGGAGAGTAAAGTCCGAATGTAGCTATTTCTACCCAATCCTTTAGTTTTGGGTGATATGCATAAACTTCTGTTTGTGTTTGTGGAATATAGTACTTAGATTTCTTTTCATCTGGAATAAATTTAAACTTAGAAAATCCAAAGTACTCTAATAATGCAACTGAAACTGCTTTACCTGTATCTAAACTTACTTCATCATCAACTATTACACAAGAAGCTGAATGATAAGTCATTAAATGACTAGCATCTTCTTTTTGCTCTCTTCTAAAACATCGATCAATTGAAAATAACTTTAAAGGAGTTTTAGATTTTTTAGATAAGTTTTCAAGTGAAATAAACCAACCTGATGTCATGTGAGACCTTAAAGTAGTGTTAGTAGCTATAGGGTCAAGTTCTTTTATTTCTGGAAAAACTTTCTCAAGAACTAGCAAACCTTCTTCATTTGAAAGTTCTAATGCATCAGCTACCTCTAAAACTAAATCATCACCATCTAAATATCCTTTTTTATATCCTCTAAAAACATCTTTTAATAAATCAAAGTGTTTATCAGTAGGTGAAAATCCTAAGTTCTTAATAGATTCTATTTTATCTATTCCAATTCCAATATCTGGTCGTGGAAGTCCAGCTAAATAAAAACATCGATCTAAAACTGCAGGAGCTTCTGGACCAAATTGACTATAAATATGAGTTTTATCAATGAATAATGGATTGATAATTTCATCAAATCCTAATCTAAGATAAGCTTCTCGTAAATTAGCTATTGTGTCAGATAATATGTGAGATTTTCCTAAATTAAATTTTAATCGTGGGTATGCAAAATCAGGGTGCGGCTCTTTAATTGTTTTTTTTGATTCTATCCAAGCTTTTTCAAAGTCTTTTTTAGCTAATCTTATAACTTTTTTTTTATCCAACTTTACACTTCCTCAAAGGAAAACTAAAAAATCCATCAATTTAAAAATTAATATTTAATCTTTCATAATGAATATAAAAAAGTTTTTAATAAATTTAAATCTAATAAGCAGAAAATAAATTTTAATTGTATTTATTTGATTTTTTTTATTAAAATAAATTCTATTTTTTCCTATTAAGTATTATCTTGTTTTTAACAAATAAATAATGTACAATTTTATTAATTATATTTATTAAATTTTATTATTTAGTATTAAATAAGAAAAAAATGAAAATATAGAAAATCATGCCCCCAATATGATAGCTATAGTCGAAAATGGAAAAAACGAAGATAGAGTAGATATTAAAAAATATAATCATAAATAAAATGAATAAACATGACTAAAATCTTTGAACTGTGTGAGAAATCTGGTTAATATTTGGAAAAATTGAAAAGGATTTGAAATCTATTACAAACAAGGATAATGTTAAAGTAATAAAAAAAATAGAATCAGAAGTTAAAATCCAAATTAGAAGAATCTAGATTAGGATTTTAAAGATAAAAATGAGAAACTATAAGAGAATATATCAAGTTTTCAAAAAAAAAATTATAATTATCGAAATGACAAAAAAGAAAGGGCGTTGTCTAATGAATTAATATTGTTTTATTTAGCTACAAGATTTTTAATGAGATAATTTTCATGAACCGTCATCTTTGATTTTAATAAAATTTCTTAAAATTAAAATTCATTAATTCAGGAGGTATGTCTGTGGTTTCATCAATAATAATTGGAAAGAATTCAAATGAAGGATCCAAATCAAGTCTTTTTAATGCTATAGTATACTCTTGTTTCACATACTCTGATTCTTTTGCATTATTCGACCAGCAAAGTATGAATAAATCTGACATGTAAATAAGTTCTTCTACTATTTTTTCATGAAAATCTCCAACTTTTGAATCAATGAAAAAATCAGTGCCTTTACCTCTAATTCCTTGCAGAGCCTTGAAAGAGTTTGCAATTTTTAAAACCTTATCTTTATCTTCTAATGAAAAGGAAATAAAAATTTTAGAAGGCCTGTGTATAAATTCCTTTCTTTCTGGCAATATTAATTTACTTATATCTTTTATAAGCTTTTTAAATTCTTTTTCTGGATTAAGATGTGCATCAATCCAGTGGTTTGGACCTATATAATACTCTATTTCATCTTGTGGTTCAGTACCATCGATATTAAATGAAAGAATAGCTTTATCATTTTTAAAAGCAAGGAAAATTTCACGTCCTACATCACGTGAATTTTGAGCAAATTTAGAAAAAACTAACACCAATACAGTAGAATGTTTAATAGCTTTATTAATTTGTCTTGCATAAGAGATTCCACCCGATACATTTCGTGGTGCTATCCAACATTCAATTTTATCCTGTTCAAGTGCATTACATATTGCATCTGCAGTTCGTTTATTTTCAATAGCATAACTAATAAAAACATCATGATCCATAAATATCACTTACAATCTAATAAGTTAAATGTTATTATAATATTATTTAATTAAACATATAACTATTTGTTTGAAATTCATTAAGAAATCAACCGGAAAAAACTCTTTTTTTTCCCAATATTTTACTCATTAGCTATAGCTATGTTCTTTTTTTAAAAAATAGTAAAAATATATTAAACTTAAATTTTAAAATTATATGCTAATTTTCACTCAATTTAATATTGTCAAAAATTACCTTTTAAAAAAAATATCATATGTAATATATTTCTTGATTAGGTTATATGTTTCTCACAAGAATATGTTTTCTGATATCTATTTTAATATAGTCATAAACGGGAAAATTGTAATTATTCTTTTGTGAAAATATCATTTAATTCCTAATAAACACGTGTATAATAGTTTTAATTTTAAAAATAAATATTAATAATTTTATTATTAAAAAAATAGAAAATATATTAAATTAAATTTAAAAATAATTGAATTTTAAGATTTTAAAAAATTACCATTAATTAAAAACTTTATTTTCAGGACTATTATATGATGAAAATTTTTGACAAATCAATTTTACTAAAAGTGAGAATAATCTAAAAAGATTTATAAAATTAAGTCTAAAATAATAGTATGGAAAGTAAAGTTATTCAATCTGATGTATTAATTATTGGTTCAGGTGGTGCAGGTTGTCGTGCAGCTATTGAAGTATCGAAACATGGATTAAAACCACTCATTGTATCAAAAGGATTATCATTTAGATCTGGATGTACGGGAATGGCTGAAGGAGGATATAATGCTGCTTTTGCCTTTGTAGATAGTGATGATACTAAAAAAATCCACTATAATGATACATTAAAGGGAGGAAGTTTTCTCAATGACCCTAAATTAGCTGAAATACTGGTTGATGAGTCTCCTGATAGATTAATTGATTTAGAAGAATTTGGAGCTCTTTTTGATAGGCAGGAATCTGGAGAATTAAATCAAAGACCATTCGGTGGGCAAACATTTAGAAGAACATGTTTTCAAGGAGATAGAACAGGGCACGAAATAATCATGGCTTTAAAAGAAGAAGTTATCAAGCGAAAAATAGCTACAATAGATGAAGTAATGATAAGTTCGCTGATTTTAGATGAAACTGGGGAAAAAGTTATTGGAGCTATTGGTTTGTCCCTTCCTGATACTAAAACAATATTTTTCCAAGTTAAGACAGTTATTTTAGCTACTGGTGGTGCAGGACAGCTATTTCCTGTAACTTCTAATACATTTCAAAAAAATGGAGATGGTTTTGCATTAGCTTGGAATGCTGGTGGAGATTTAATAGATATGGAAGAAATTCAATTTCATCCAACTGGAATGCTTTATCCAAAATCAAGAAAAGGAGTGTTAGTAACAGAAGCTGTTCGAGGAGAAGGAGGAATTCTTCTAAATAAAGATAATGAACGATTTATGGGAAATTATGATGATAGAAAAGAATTAGCTACACGTGATGTTGTATCAAGAGCTATTTACAATGAAATCAGAGAGGGTAGAGGAAATGAAGAAGGTGGAGTTTATCTTGATGTAACTCATCTTTCAAATGAATTAATCGAAGAAAAACTTGAAACCATGCTTTTTCAATTTTTAGATGTTGGGATAGACATTAGAGAAACTCCAATGGAAGTATCTCCAACTGCACATCATTTTATGGGAGGAGTTAGAATTGATGAAAATTGTGCCTCATCAATAGCTAATTTATTTGCAGCAGGAGAAGTTACTGGTGGAGTACATGGAGCAAATAGACTTGGAGGAAATGCATTAGCTGATACACAAGTATTTGGAAAAAGAGCAGGTGTTTCTGCTTCAAATGTAGCTAAAAATCTTGATTTTGATATAAATAAAGTTGAAGTTGAAAAAGAAGAGAGAAGAATTAAAAATTTTGTGAAAAAAGGAAATATTGCTCCACATGAAATTAAAAAAGCTATTCAAAAAATAATGTGGGATAAAGTAGCTATTATAAGAAATGAAAAAGATTTAAAAGATGCATTAAACCAATTAAAAGATTTAAAAACAAAATTGCAAGATATGGATATTGGTACTGAAACACATTATAATAAAAGACTTCAAGAAGGATTAGAAGTTGTTAATATGATTGAAATAGCTATTTTAGCTGTTCAATCAGCTATTATTAGAAAAGAAAGTAGAGGTGCACATTTTAGAGAAGACTATCCTGAAACAAAAGATGAATGGAAAAAAAGTATTGTTATGAATAAGAATAAAGATGTTAGATATATTAGTAGGTAACTATTCCCCAGAATGTTTTTTATTAATAATATTGATGAGAAAGTAAATTATAAAAATAATTCAATGAAAAGCATTGACAAGTAATTTCATCATCATAGGAAAGAAATATTTTAAGAAAATTCGTTAATATACTAATATAAATAATATTGACAGATTATACATGGGCAAAACCTTTATTTCTTGAAATTTCATGGGAAATTATATAATTTCTAGAATAAAGATCAAAACCTTAACACAACATGCTTTACCCATGTGCGAAAAAACAGAATATGTATTAAGGATTTAAAACTGATTTTAGAGGATTATAATAATGAAACTATTCGAAAAAACATTTGTAATTTTTATTTCAAGCACTTTCGAGGATTTCAAGATAGAAAGAAGTCTTCTTCAAAACAATGTTTTTCCAAAAATAAAAAAATTATGTAATGAAAATGGTTTTGATTTCTTACCACTTGATCTCCAATGGGGTGTGAGTGAAGAAGCCCATTTAAATCAACAAACCATGGAAATTATTCTTAATCTTATACAATATTTTAGTAATATATCTCGTACTTTTTACATGATTACCTTATTAGGGGATAAAACTGGGTGGATTCCATTACCCAACATGATTGAAAAAAAAGAATTTGAACAACTACTATTGGCAAATGTTCATGAAAAGGATAAAAAACTTTTAATAAAATGGTATCAATGTGATTTAAATAGTATACCTCCAGTATACAATTTAATGCCAAGAACAGGAAAATATATTGATTTTGACAATTGGTATGAAATCGAATCATCTTTAAAAAGAATATTACAAAAAAGTAGTTTAAAGTTATATAATCGAGATGAGATTGAAAAAAACAGATTGAAAAAATATTTTACATCTGCAGTTGAACAAGAAATATCAGTATTTTATGAAGGATCTGATAAAGAAAATATTATTTGCTTTTTCAGATCCATAGACAGCAGAAACCTGAAAATAAATGCCAAAACTATTGAGGAATATATAAGATTTTTTAATTTGAACAGCAGCATTAATATAGATTTAAATGAAAAAAATTTAAATAGTTATCTTGATTCCACTAAGCAACATAGTTTGTATAATTTAAAAGAAGTACTATCACTAATAACTCCAGATAATATCTGGGAATATCGGGGAAAAATTAAGGAAAGTAGTGAGAAATATGGAACAAATAAAATGAACGAGATACATGTGGAATTTGATATTAATGAATTCTGTAATCAAACATATTTATATTTATCAAATAGGATAAAAAAACAAATGAATTCCTTTTATGAAATGAGTTCAATAGAAAGAGAAATTAAAACAACAAACAAGTTCGTTGCTGAAAAAGCTCGATTATTCCATGGGCGAATAGATATTTTATTAGCCATTGAAAAGTATATATTAAATAATAATTCTGCTGAACCATTGGTTATTTTAGGTGAACCAGGATCTGGAAAAACTGCCCTTTTTTCTAAAGCAATTGAAAATGCTAAAAAAAGATTTCCTGACTCAAATATTATCTCTAGATTTGTTGGAGAATCATTTGATTTTATAAACTTATCGGATTTAATACTTTCTATTATCCAAGAAATTTCATTGATGTATGGATTTATATATAATGACATTCCAGATACACTTGAAGAGTTAATAAATGATTTTCATGATGTGTTGAATCGCGTATCTTCAGAATCACTGATTATTTTTATAGATGGGCTGAATTTACTGGAAAATGCTAATCATCTGGCATGGTTACCTTTAAAATTATGTGAAAATCTGAAAATCATATTGTCTTTAAACACGGATACTTTTAATAAATTTTTAGAAAAAATTTCAAAAAAATACATTTTAAAATTAAGACCTTTTAATAAAGCTGAAGGTGAAGTTATTCTTCGTAAATGGTTAACTGACACGTATAAGGCTCTAACTTATTGGCAATATGAAGAAATTTTAAATAAGTTTCAAAGCAATGGTTTACCAATGTTTTTAAAGTTAGCTTTTGATGAATCTTTAAAATGGAAATCATACACCCCAAAACATGAAACGCAGATACCCGCTACCATTAGCGATATGGTAACTTTTTTAATAGAAAAACTTATTTCAAAACATGGTACTTTGATTACAGCTATCTTAGGTTATATAACCTCTTCCAAATATGGACTATCACAAACCAGTTTAATGAACCTGTTATCAAATGATAAAGAAGTTGTGAATGAGTTAAATAAATTAGATCCAAATTCTCCCTCATTTGACGCTATTCCATATATTCATTGGATTTTATGTTACATTGACATTGAAAATTATCTAAAGAGAGTTGTTTTTTGTGATGTTCAGTTACTAAGTTTCAATACCACTTACTTTTCTGAAATTTTTCAAAAAATGTATTTAGACAAAGAAGCTAATCATTTTCATTCATTGTTAATTGATTATTTTGGAAACTCACTGCCAAATAGTACTACTTTTGAGCTTCAAGAATTAGCTTATCAATTATCAAAGTCTCACTCTTTTAAAAAGTTATATGAAGTATTAAGTGATTTAGATTTGTTTATAAAGCTTTATAATCATGATAAGTTTAGTGTTAATGAATATTGGAGCAAAATTGAGCAAAATACTCATTTTGATATTGAAGATACTTATGAAAAATACATTGAAAATTCAGATTTAAATCCTGAAAACTTGGAGATACTTAACAATTTTCTTCAGTCTGCAGGTTACTTAAAACTTAGTAAAAAGACTGTGAATTCCTATTTAGAAGACACTATACTTTTATATCCATGGAAATAACTCAAAAATAGGTATTTCCCATTTCATCAATTTTTTGTGAAATTGTATTTTCTAAGTCATTGAAAAAATATTTTTTAGAAATAGAATTTGCTTGTTTTAAAAGGTTTAAAGCTTCATCATATTTTTTGATTTCTAAATATACTTTACTTTGATTAAATAATGAAACTGCTAATCCTTCAAAGTTATTAATTTTCCTAACAATCATTTCTTCTTTTTCATGCAAATATAAAGATTGATCATATTTTTTTTGTTTTCTTAAAACAGCTCCTTGAATTCCATATGCTCTTGAAAGACCTTTTTCATGATTTATTTCTCTACATATATTTTTTTGTACCCTACTTAATTTCATTGATTCGCCCATTTTATTTTGTTCAAATAAAATCACAGCTTGGTTTCCTAAGGAGGATTGTAGAGTATTTTTAAAAAGTGATTCCCGAGATATTTTTTCTTGCTGTTTAAATTTTTCAATTGCTTTGTCTAAGTCATTTTTGGCATAATAAAATGCACCTTGGTTTCCTAAAATAACTGCTAATAAATTTTTATCACCAATCATCATCGCTTTATTTTCAAGATATTCGTAAAAAATATTAGCTTCATTTAAATCATTGTTATTATATAAAAACATTGCTAATTTAAATATTTCGGATTTATTATATTTTGAAGGGTTTTTAATCACATTTTCATATGCTTTTTTAATTTTTAAACCATGATTTTCTTCTATTTTATTCCAATAATGTTTCAAATCATATAATTCCGTGTCAAACAGCTCTGAAAAGAATTGAATATCTGTAAGAGTAGAAATAAGATCATCGAACAACTCAGACGAAAGTTGTTGCCAGGGCAATTCTTCTTTAATCCTTTTATCAATTGTCACTAATTCATATTTTTTATTTTCCATACTCTCTTTTTCATCATTGTATAAATTATTAAAATATCTTGCTAAGTTTGCATGATTCTCTTTTTTATCCTTTGGATATGTTTCATCAATAATTTCTTTGAATTGATGATGGTGAAAGTTTAAAAGAATAAAATCATCATGTTTTTTAGGTATTAAGTAAGGTTCTAAATCAGAAAAAAGCCTTGAATAAACTATGAAAGGTAATTTATCAACTTTAGGAGAATCTTCAGATTTACGTTGATTATAATCTTTCATAACTTTTTTATCATATGATAAAATATCAATTAATTCATTTTCTGCTAATCCATATCTTGAAGAAGCTAAATAACTAAGCATTTTTGAAGTTAATACTTCACCATGATTTTTTTCCATTGAAAGTCTTTCAAACATTTTTTTAATTATTTCCTGTATAGTATCATCTAATATTGTTTCATCTTGAGGAGTATATGATTTCCATGTTAATAATTCCTCAAAAGCTATTTTTAAAAATAGTGGAGACTGTCCATTCTTTAATTTATTAAATATTTCTTTTTGTTGATGTTTTTGTAGGGTTCTACATGCACTTTTTAACAAAGACTTCAAAAGTTCTTTTGCTTCTTCAAAATCCATTTCTTTTAAGAATTTAATATTTTTTTTATCAATTAGTTTTTTAATTTTTCCTGATGCATCTTCTGTTGTTGAAACAATTAGATTAACATTTTCAGGGAGTTTTTTTGGAAGCCAGGACAATTCTGTTATTTTCCCAATGTCTGAAAGTTGATTTAATCCATCAATGAATATTATTAAAGGAAGGTTATTTTCTTTAGCGTAGTTTAGTTTAGATAAAAATGTAGATAAAGCCTCTTGAAAATTATCTGGTATTTCTGAGTTTTCTTTATTGTATTTTATTGTTAATTCTTGTGAAATACTTTTTAAAAGAGATATAATATCTGATGATTCGGGACTAGCCCCAATAAATCTTGATATGACTAAATACTGGTTATTTTTTAATTGTTCACTTAAATGAGATAAAAGTGCGGTTTTTCCTGAACCAGATTCGCCTATAATAACTAATGGACTTCGATTATTTGAATTAATGTATTTTTTAATATCTTTGATAATATTAATCCTACCTACAAAGTGTTTGGATCTTTCATCTGCAAAATTTGAATGTAAATCAATTTCTTTTTGAAGTGAGTCTTTGTCTTTAAAATTATTGATTTCTTCTAAAATTGTTTCAGTCAATGCATCTTCAACATCATTACACAATTCCTCAATATGATCTTCAGTTATGATATTTTCATTATCTTTAGCAAATACATTTTTTATGGATGTGGAATAATTATGAATATTTTCTTTGGGAAGGTGTTTTTTTATTGTTTCTTTTAAATCATCTACTTTACCCAGAGTTTGTTTGTCGATTGTTCTATTTTTTTTGTCTAATTCCACAAAATCTGATAAAATTTGAATGTTTTTTTTATTATCTTTGTTATTTTCAATAAAGTCATCAAGTTTTTTAAAAAAATATTTAATATCTATTTCATTCTTGTTATTTATCTCTCTAAAAAAACAATGCACATGGCTTTCAGCATCTTTAATTTTAAAAATACCTTTTATTATTTCTTGTTCTGTAGCTGAAGTGAAATATTTTTGAATTTTTTCATCATTTATATCATCTAATTTTATGATATTATTCTGTAAGATTGTTCTTAACCTGTTTTCAATATATCCCCAAGTATTAATTTCATTATATTTAAGAAATTCTTCAAGTTTTTTTAAATCATTATTATTATCAATATTTAACTCTTTATTTTTTTTAAGAAATTTAAAAACATTATGAAGTTTTGATTTTTTAAAATCATTATTATCAATATTTTCCCTAATCTTTTTCTTTTTTAGAAATTTAGTTAATGAATTGAGACTTTTAATTAACTTATCATTTTCTTCAGTTCTTTTATCATTTTCTATTGTTAAAATTAAATCTTTTATTTCTTTTAGATGGTTATAATTTTCTAAATTTGTAAGATCTGCATAAATATCCTTTCTTACTTGTAAATCATAAACTGGAGGGATTGAATTTAAATCTAATTTAAACCAATTTAAAAGAAAATCTTTATCCTCTTTTTTAGCTATGCTACATATTTTTTCAAATTCATCCTTTTCTATTTCATAAGGTAACGGATTCCACCCATATCTGTTTCCAAGAAGTGATATAAAATTAGGTTTTGGGCTTAGAGTTTGACTTCTTTTTATCTCTTCAAAACATATCTTCATTGCTTTTTGATCTAAAACTGCTTCACTACTAACTCCCCATCTTAAATCAACAGGTTGAAAGCTAAAACCTTTTTCTTTGCAAAGTTTTTTTAATTTTGGAAAAACTCGTTTTTGTAATTCATTTCTTTCTTTCTTAAAATCATTAAATGTACTACTTATAAATACTCTGAAAGTTTTATTTGTTTCCTTCATGATTCCAACCAGTTATAAGTTTTATTAATCAACCATGCCCAATACACTTTTCGACAAAAATTTTGAAAATGTCAATCTCATTAATTTATCAATTTCTATTTAATAATCAATCATTGAAATCAAATTTATATAGAAGAGAATTATGATCTTTTTTAATAAGCTTTTTTAAGTTGTTTAAACCATTATATCTCTTTTTAAGGAGTCGTGCGAATTCTTTCCCAGTTGTTTTTTTACAAGTTTTAATTGCATTATCTCAACTCATCTAATAATTTCCATTTAATTATTTTCTCTTCTTCTTTCAGATGCCTAGAAATTTTTTCATGAATAATATTAAAATCTTTAATAGCTATTTGATTTCTTTTATCCGTTCAAAAGGATGATTTTTCCATGTTTAAATGTTTATGAACCTATGATGAAAATTATCAATCATGATCCATCAGGAATTACTACAATGGACTCCCATTTAAAGTTTTCTGGCAGAAAACTCTTCTATCAGAAAAATTAGAATTATCTTTGTAGTTTCATCTTTCATATTACATTCTCTTTAAGACAAATATAAATAAACTATAGACTATTTGCCATCAATTTTATATACTCCCCTGAAAAGTAGCGAATAATTAAAATTTTTTTTTGATAATAAAAAAATGCAAAGGAATTAAACAAAAATAATTATGCATACACCCCTAATAGACTATTAAAAAGAGAAAAAGTAATACTAAGGAATAAAAAAATAATTTTAATAGATTTTTTTAATGTTTTTATTTAAATCAAAATGTTTATCAGTAGTAACGATTACTTTTATTCTTAAATCTTCCATTAAACTAATAAAAATGAGTATCGAGAAATATCACTTAACTTCCTCTTCTCATCTCTTCTACAAGTTTCATAGCATCAAAAGGTTTATAACCTTTAATAAACCCTGCACTACCCATAAGTCTTTCTGGATCAGGATTATATGTATCTTTATTTCCAATTAAAAAATTAGGAATCTTAGATTTAGTTTTAATCTCAATTCCTATTTTTAATACTTCATTTAAAACCTTAGTTTCACTTACCCCCTCACGTTTAGCTATTTTACTAATATTTTTTAGTAAATCAGGTTTTATCTCATTAATACTGACTGCCATAAACTTCACTTATAAATTACATTAGTTAGTCTATTATATAATTTTTATCAAATTAGGGAAATGTAAATTTTTGAGTTAGTGTTTTTCTTGAAGTTTATCATTTATTTAGCATATTTTCAAATAAAAATTATTTAAGTAGTCATTATTTAGAAAAAAAGAATAATTATGGTTTAATAAAAAATTGCATGAAGAAGTCAAATTCCATGCATCTCTTAATTTAGTCCATAATATTGTTTCATGTTTGCAACAATTCCTGCAACAATGATGAAACAATTATTTTATAAATTTATATATGCTATTAAAATCAAGGACTAAGAGAAAAATTTTTCAATATTATCATGATTCAAATTATTAAGCTAAAATCTTTGGATTTATAGTGTATTTGATTTGTTTTTTATTTATATTTATTTTATTTATATATTTTAATTGATTTAGTTGTTTTAAGTCTCTTGAAGCAGTTGATTTTGATGTTTTAAACATTTGAGCATATGTTTTTAAATCTATTTCATCAATTGTTTTCAATCGTTTTAATAGCTTCAACTGTCTTGAATTTAATTTTGATTTATCTATTAAGATTTTTTTGGAATTTTTAAATATTACTTCAAAAAAACCGTTGTTTTCATTGAATACTGGCTCAGGTAAGTCAAATTCTTTCATTTTTTTTCTCATTCTTGGAATTCCAGAACCTATAACTTCCATGTAGCTAGTTCGCTCAAGTAACCTACATATTTGTCTATTCCTGTGTATTATTCTTTTTCCTAATTCGTCTATTGTTAGTGGAGGTGTTAGTTCTCCAGGACTTATAATTTCTATCCTATCTGAGAATATAAGAAAACTTATTGGTGATCCTTTAATGTTGTAATCTCTATGGGCAATTGCATTAACAATAGCTTCGCGAATAGCTTCATAAGGATATTCTCCTATATCTTTTCTTTTAAATCCATTAATTTCACTTCTAACACTAGTATTTCTGATAAAAAATAATTCTACTTCTTTTAAAGCTTCACATATTGTCATGTTAATGAATTTTTTATCAATAATATCTACTCTATCTTTTCCTTTAAATCTAACCATCCTAATTTCATTTTGCAAGATAAATTTCTCGGGGTTTTTTGAAAAGAATAGAACACCTGCATTCGTAAGGTTAGAATTTTCTTTCAAGACATTCAATCTATTTTGAAGTGTGTTTTTTATGTTTCTATCAATATCCCCTATTTTACTGATAGAAATTATTTTTAAAAAATGTTTCACTTTCTCAGTACTAACATCTTTGTAAGAAGAGTCTAATACGACTCTTTCATCAAAGTCTTTGTTTTGTAAGATTCCTTTTTTGTATAAAAATTTTTCTAAACTTCTTTGAATTTTTATTAATAAATTTTCCCTCACGAATGTATCATATGTAACTTTATGAGCTTTTTTTATAAATTTATATGTGTTTTTATCTGGTTTTGAATTTTCAAGTATGTATATAAATGTGTTTGCTCTGTTTTGAGATTTTTGGAACTGATCAAATTCTTCTTCTGTTGCTGATAGACCATTCTTATGGATTTTCCCATATTTTTCCCCTATCAGTCCAATATAGATGTCACTTCGTTTAACTTCATCTAAATATATTTCTTTTGGTGAAGCTCCATCAGCAGGGACATATTCAAATATAAATATATCAAATAATTCACTATAAATAGGTGTTTTTTCAATGAATTCCTTTATCATCAACCTCTCTAATTGAAATTCGCTTTGGTTGCTACTAAGGAATATTTTTAACTTTGTCATTATTCCATCTCAATTTTCAAGTTTCACCTTATTAAAATCACAATGGTTTTTAAAAATTTATTTTTTAAAGAATCTTAATCAATATTGAAATAAAAATTAAATAAGATATCTTTTTTTTCAGTTTTTATTTCATGTTTGCAACAATTTTTGCAACAATAATGAAATAATCTTTTTGACAATAATTGTTTCATGCTTGCAACAATTTCTGCAACAATTATGAAATAATCTTTGCAAGTAATAGTTAATAAGTTTTTTGACAAATTTTTCATTTTTGTTATATTCATCAGAACTTTCTTCTTTTATTATGTTATCTTCATTCTTATTTCAACACCTTTATTAATTCAGTTAAAAGACTATGTAAACCTACTGGGGATTTTTGAAAAGGTTGTGTTTTTGGCTTTGAAAAAACGGTTTTATTCTGTTATAATTTAAAATGATAGAGTTTACTTTA
>Ga0099364_10005761_pt1 | contig 18273 bp, 13 predicted proteins | sample TergutTh196P3_FD_73070 | JGI IMG/M metagenome (GOLD analysis project Ga0099364, IMG submission 73070) | Microcerotermes parvus P3 segment gut microbial communities from Pointe-Noire, Republic of the Congo - Th196 P3 | ecosystem: Host-associated > Arthropoda: Insects > Digestive system > Gut ...
ATCAAACGGTGATATCCTAACCAACCTGTGCACACCGTTCTCAGACCTGAGGAACCCATATGCGTTCTCGCCAATTATCATTATTGTTACGCTTTTTATGCCGGCTTCTTCGCCGCTTAGAATATCGAGCACTTTAACCTCGAAGGATTTCGATTCCGCCCAGCGCGAGAACATCCTCAAAAGCATCTCCACCCAGTCCTGTGCTTCAGTCCCCCCGGCTCCAGCGTGTAAAGCCAGTATCGCGTTGTTCGCGTCAAAATCTCCAGAAAGCAGAGTCTGGAGGTTCAAGCTATCAAAACTCTCCTTTAAGGTTCTATATTCCTCTTTTACTTCGTCAACAATGCCAGCTTCTTTCTCGTCAATGCCAAGCTGTACCAATACCCTCAAATCCTCCGTAGCCCTGTCGAGTTTGTTGAACTCTTCCAGTTTGTCCTTTAGCGACTTGATTCTTTGCGCTGCCTTTTGCGAAGCATCCATATCGCTCCAAAACTCCGGGTCTGCGGACATGCCCTCAAACTCTGCGATTGCACGCTCTATGCCAGGGACGTCAAAGAGAATCCCTCAATTTCATCAGACCTTCTGTTATTGCCATAATATCAGGCTTCAACTGCTCAAGCTCCAGCATGCGTATCAACTCCAATAATATCGTAAAGGTAGAGGGCCTAACCCGGTATAGCGGCAGCCCCGCTATTTCAACGCCGATTCAGGCCTCTTAAACGTCCCAAACGAGTCAAACGGGAAAAACCTGAGAATCGCTTTCCCTCTAACCCTATCAATATCAACTTGCCCAAACGAGCGGCTGTCTTTGCTTCTGTCCCTGTAACGGTTGTCTCCAAGCACAAAAACCGACCCCTCTTTCACAGTAACCTCAAGCCTGTCATTGCTCACATATGTGTAGTCGCCGTTGATATATGTTTCGTCAAGCATTATGCCATTAACAAAGACGCACCCGTCCTTAATCGTTATTTTATCGCCGGCTACGCCGATTACCCTCTTAATAATGTAATCCTGGCCTTCCTGAAGCTCTTCTGGGACGTATATGGTCACAATGTCGCCGAAGTTTATGTTGCCAAGTTTTGGCGACAGTTTTTCAATGATTAATTGGTCGCCATTGTGCAGTGTTGGCTCCATCGACACCCCGTGAACAACCGTTCTTTGCACCACAAAAGTCACCACCAGAAAGCCCAGTATCAGGGCGACAAGTATATGTATTACCCAGTCCAGTATCTCTTTCCTTATATTTGCGTCTTGCATATAATTATGCCTCCTTAAGAAAGTACTCCTTACCACTACAACACTTCTTTGCCTAGCTTAATAACCCAACAACCAAATAACTTAATAACTTAATAACTTTATAACTTAATAACTTTATAACTCTATAACTTAATAACTTTATAGTCCAATGCCTGACAGCCCAACAACTTAACAGCTTAACAACCAATTAGCACAGTTTCATTCAAGCTTACCTCCATGGCCGTCAGCAATGCCGATCCTTAGCTCTTCAAGCTGCTTCTCGTCCACAGCCCCCGGGGCGCCTGTCATCAGGCACGACGAAGTTTGAACCTTGGGGAACGCTATCACGTCCCTTATGCTATCGCTGCCCGTCATAATCATTACAAGCCGATCGAGCCCAAAAGCAAGGCCACCATGCGGCGGGACACCGTATTTGAATGCCTCAAGCAGGAACCCAAACCTCTCTTTTGCATCCTCTTCCGTGAACCCAAGAAGCTTAAACATCTTTTGTTGCAACAGCTGGTTGTTTATCCTTATGCTCCCGCCCCCAGCCTCTGTGCCATTGATTACCAGGTCGTAAGCTTTGGCGCGCGCCTTGGCAGGATCGGACTCAAGCAAATCCACGTCTTCATCCATAGGTGAAGTAAATGGGTGGTGCATTGCAACCCACCTGTCCCCCTCGCCGTCATACTCAAGCAACGGGAATTCCGTAACCCACAGCGCTTTGTATTCATTTGGGTTCATCAGCCCGCTCCTTTTCCCGATTTCGAGCCTCAAATGCCCAAGCGCGTTGAGAACAGTCCCGCTATCCTGGTCAGCGACAATGAGAACAAGGTCGGAAGCCTTGGCCCCTGCCGTTTCGAGCAGCTTATCAAACCTCTCTTTTTCCATGAACTTCGAGAACGAGCACCTTACTTCCCCCTCATTCACCGCTGCCCATGCAAGCCCCTTGGCCCCGTACGTTTTGACCACCTCTGCCAATGCGTCTATTTCTTTCCTTGTGTATCCGGAACAGCCGACCGCGTTTATTGCCCTGACGCTCCCGCCCTGCGATATCGCGTCGTCAAACACTTTGAACCCACAGCCGCCGCCAAGCACATGCGACAAATCCTTTATCTCCACCCCAAACCTCGTGTCAGGCTTGTCAGAGCCAAACCTCTCCATTGCTTCGTGGTAAGTCATTCTCGTAAACGGTTGCTCTGGCGGCCCAATGTCAACGCCAAGGACCTCTTTGAAAAGGGTTTTAATAAACCCTTCGTTTATGCCCATAACGTCCGCTTCAGTGACAAACGACATTTCGACGTCAATCTGCGTAAATTCCGGCTGGCGGTCAGCCCGCAAATCCTCGTCCCTGAAGCACCTTGCAATCTGCATATACCTGTCATAGCCCGCCACCATCAGAAGCTGCTTAAAAAGCTGTGGCGATTGCGGCAACGCAAAAAAGCTGCCCGGGAACACCCTGCTCGGCACCAGGTAGTCGCGGGCCCCCTCCGGGGTGCTTTTTGTTAACATCGGCGTCTCAATCTCCAAAAACCCGTTCTTGTCAAAATAATCGCGCGTAACCTTAGTAATCCTGTGCCTTGTAATTATATTCCTCTGGACATTGGGCCTCCTCAAGTCCAGGTACCTGTATTTAAGCCGCACAGCTTCGTTCGCGTCCAAATTCTCGTCAATATATATTGGCGGGGTCTCGGCCTTGCTTAATATCCTGATGTCATGCGAAATAATCTCGTATCTCCCGGTTTTCATTTTAAGGTTAACGGCTTCCGGGTTCCTATGGGCAACACAACCCGTGACCGCCACGACGAACTCGCCCCTAAGCTGGTTTGCCTTGTCAAACACCCTGTCGGCCTCATCGGCCCCATCGCCCTCTTTTTGATTGAAGACTGCCTGGATAATCCCAGTCCTGTCACGAATGTCGGCAAATATCAAACCTCCAAGGTTCCTGCTCTTTTGCACCCAGCCCATCACTGTCACAATCGCGCCTACATGCCCTTCATTTATTTCGCCGCAATAATCAGTCCTTTTCCATGAACCAATAATGTCCATATCCTCGCACATTACCCTCTCGTATTATTCCCCCCAGGCACCTCAAATTCTTACGCCCGGTTACTTTTTTTATTTTAAGGCAAATAAACAGTACTGTCAATGTTATGAATATTATGTGAATAATATTGTCAAGGCATTAGTTATTATTACGAATCCTCCATTGTGTTCCCTTGAGATTCGTACCATGTTGGTATCGACACCCCGTTGTGAACAGTATTCACGTGGTGCTTATATTTTGTACATAAAATGCCAATATCGCTTGTAGTGGTGGATTCCATATCTTCCCTTGTGTATGAACATCGGTTTTACACATGCGGGCGGATATGGAATCCGCCCCTACAAACGAATTTTTATTCGAAATTGTAAATTTATCGATACCCTCTGAATTGTGACAGGCTTTGTTCAGGTTTGCGTTGGGGCGGATTCAATATCCGCCCGAGCGAACACACGAACGGCCCATGCCTCAATGGTGTTTTTGTTGACTATCTACACACTTTTGTGGTATTTTTAGTGGAGAGGAGCGACGCGGCGTATATTCACATTTTTATTTTCTGCATCAATATAAATGTCAACTGAAATGTCAAAATGTCATTGGGATTTTCAGATGTCTGGTGCAGTGTCTTCAAAAACCTTCGCCGCGCAAATAATGTCATGAAAAATAAACTTATAATTGGCGCCTCAATAGGCAACTGCGTTCATGTCGCTGGCGCCATCAATTTTTTAAGGCTCGCCGAAGATCAAGGGTACGACACCCTGTTTGCTGGGCCTGCTGTCCAGGTCGACGACATAATAATCCTAGCCAAAGAATACCAGCCATATATGATATCCCTGGGTTACCGCCTGACGCCGGAAAACGTCATCCCCATCATCGAAAAGCTAAAAGGGCGCGCCACTGAGCTTGCGCAACAGCCCCTTTGGGTATTCGGTGGCACTGCACCCGTAGCTGCCAAAGCCCGGCAAATGGGGTTTTTTGACAGAGTCTTTGACAGCACCGAGGATATTGACGAATGCATTGCGTTTCTTCGCAATCAGAGTTGCGTTGACGCAAAGGAATGCTATGAATCGGATTTCGTATCCCGGGTAAGCCAGAAAAGGCCCTACCCCATTTTGCGGCATCATTTCGGTTTACCGTCTTTTGAGGAAACCCGAAGGGGCATTGAAGAAATAGCCGAGTCCAAAGTACTCGACGTCATCTCTCTTGGCATAGACCAGAACACGCAACAGTTTTTCTTTCGTCCAGGGGAGCGCGACCCCCACATGGACGGCGCCGGCGGGGTGCCGGTAAAGAATGCGGAAGAGTTTCGCATTCTCAAGCAGGCTTCGGAGCGCGGCAACTACCCTCTCATGCGTTGTTACAGCGGCACAGCCGACGTGATTCCTTTCGCCGACATTTTAACGGACTCAATTCAGAACGCATGGTGCGCCGTACCCCTGTTCTGGTACAACGATTTGGACGGGCGCGGCTCACGGCCCCTTGAGGAATCCATGCGCGACGCCCATAAGCTAATTGCTTGGCATGCCGAGCGCAACATTCCCGTAGAGCTTAACGAGCCGCACCATTGGGGCCTGCGCGACGCGCACGACGCCATTTCTGTAGCGGCTGCGTGGCTCTCGTCCTACCACGCAAAAAAACTTGGTGTACGAGACTACATCGCCCAATACATGTTCAACATTCCAAATGCCATGAGTTTTTCAATGGACCTTGCTAAAGTGCTAGCCCAGATTGAAATGGCCGAGTCCTTGCAGGATGAAGGCTTTACGTGCTATCGGCAAACCCGCGCCGGCCTGCCGTTCCTTTCTGGTGACTTGTTCATGGCAAAAGGGCAGCTCGCCGCAACCACAATGCTACAAATGGCAGTCAAACCCGACGTGATACATGTCGTCGGCTACAGCGAGGCGGAACACGCCGCAACCCCCGATGTCATTGCTGAAAGCACTAAGATCGTGCGCGGCGTAATACGTTCGTGCCTGTTCGGCAATGCGGACGCGGCTAGCGACCGCGAGGTGCAAACCCGCAAGGAAGAATTAATGTCGGAGGCCAAATACCTTCTTGATTTTATTAAAGGCTTCTACAGCACCGTCAGCAGCGACCCGTTGTTTGACCCAGCTGTGCTTACGGACTGCGTCCGCCGGGGCATTCTGGACGCGCCGCACATAATGAAAACTGGCCGCTACCGCGGCATCTCAAACACACGGGTCATTGACGGAAAATGCGTCGCTTACGACGCCGGGACAAAGAGCGCTCTAAACGAAAAAGAGCGCATCGACTTGCTTGAACTTAGGGGCTTGCTGGGCAAAGAGCGCATTTTTGGCGACCCGGCATAGCTTGAACACGAGGTCTTACCAAGCAAAGAGTACATTTAGGGCGCATTTTTGACGCATTTTTGGCGACCCGGCATAGCATAATGGGTTGATATGTGTGCTACCAAACGCATAATAAGAAAATCAGGATTCTCTGAAAGGAGCGATATTACAATGCTTGACAATCAAAAAGTTGCGGTTATTAGCACAGGAAACGGTGGTCAGTCCATGGCAGCTTTTTTTTCCAACATGGGTTTTAAGGTTTCCCTTTACGCGAGGGAGAAAGAGCGCATCGCAATGTTTCCCAAGGACAATGTATTCCGTCTCAGAGGCATTGTCTACGGAAACCCAACGGTCAGCCATATAAGCCATATTATGGCCGACGTGATCAAGGATGCGCACATCATCATGGTAACAACGCCGTCACAATACCAATTTGTCGTAGCGAGGGAAATGGCTCCGTGCCTTGAAGAGGGCCAGATCATAGTCCTAAACCCCGGCCGCACTTTTGGCACAATGGTGTTCAAAAAGACGCTTGAGGAGCACGGCTGCACCAAGGAGGTTGTTATCGCCGAAGCCGAGACTTTCATATTTGCCTGCAGATGCCCACGCATTGCAGAACCCTTCATTCACGGAATAAAAAGCCGGGTACGGGTAGCGGCGCATCAGAAAAGAGACACCAAGAAAGTGGTAAGCAAAATGTCAAAACTGTTTCCCGAGCTTATTGAGCCTGCGGAAAGCATCCTCCACACGGGGTTCTCCAATATTGGTATGGTGTTCCACCCGTTGCCTATTCTGCTTAACATGACCCGCGTCGAAGCGCAAGAAAAGTTCCTATTCTACAAGCAGGGCATATCCCCTCTTGTTGCCAATATCCTAAGCCGGCTAGATCGGGAGCGCATAGATGTGGCCAGTGGCTACGGCATTGAAGTCCTTCCGGCATTCGACTGGCTTGGGGAGCACTACGGCTCTGAGGGGGACACGTTGTACGAGCGGATTCAAAGCACGGAGGCTTACGCGGGTATTTACGCGCCCATTGATATTGACACCCGCTATATCTTCGAAGACATGCTCACGGGCTGCGTCCCCATCATTTTTGCGGGGCGGGCGGTCGGCGTGCCGACGCCGATTATCCACTCGGCAATTCTATGGGCTAGTACCATATATGAAACTGATTTTATACAAAACGGCCGAAACGACGCCATGATTGACTTTGACGAGCTAAAAAGCATTGCCGGGTCGTGAGTTAATGCTTTGTTTACAAGTATTTCATCTATTGTACACATTCGGGCTGTATAATGGTATTAGATTTAGGCAACGAGCAAAGGGGCGGACGAAAGATACAACTAAGCACATCTAATTTAGTCTAATCTAATCAAACCTAACCAAACTTAACCACATCTGCCCAATCAATGCGTTGCTTAACAGTAATCGTTGCGCAATTAGTTTCCATATACTTTTCCTCTTTTAAGTCAGGTGTTGTCAGGACAATGCCTGATGCTTTTTGTGTGCGACTTACAATGCCTGATGCTTTTTGTGTGCGACTTACAATGCCTGATGCTTTTGTGTGCGACTTACAATGCCTGATGCTTTTTGTGTGCGACTTACAATGCCTGATGCTTTTGTGTGCACCTATACACTACATATTGCCAGTGTAGACATATTTCAGGTGTTGCCCCGCAGTTTTGGCCGCGCTGAGCAAAAAACCCCTTGGGGTTGGCTGGGTGCTTGTCATCCGATTCCTCGGGAAGAATCTGCTTAAATGCAACGGTATTTCGTCAGAAACCGAAGCTAACCAACTAGCCGCAGATTCGATAAATCTAAGATCGTCATTCTTTCCTGGCACAATAAGCATGGTAACTTCGACATGGCAATGTCTGCTCGCTATTTCGATATTGGCTTTCACAATGTCATAGGCAGATACAGCTATCCTATTAGTTGGAATATCTGGGGCTTTAGGAACTGTCTCTATATAACTTGGTGTTATACTATGTCTTTTTTTTGTGCCGCAGAGGGCCTCATAAAACCTACCGTCGCCCTTCAAGTCAATATTCATAGCCGATATGTATGGAAGTAGTTCCTTGAGTGGCTTTTCATTGATAAACCCGTTTGTCACAAGGACATTCTTAAGCCCCCGCTCCTTTGCTAAAACAGCACAATCATACACATATTCGAACCAAATTGATGGCTCATTGTATGTATACGCAATGCCGATATTACCGACCTTACCCAAAGCCAGGGCTTTTCCAACCATATCTTCAGGCGAAACATAGTCTGTTTTTGGGGTATTCTGAGCTATTGAATGGTTTTGACAAAAGTCACAGGACAGGTTGCAACCAAAACTTCCACACGAAAATATCACGGTTCCCGGCATAAACCTGCTCAACGGCTTCTTTTCAATGGGGTCAAGAGCAATGGAAGAAACCCTGCCGTAATTAATAGATACAAGCTTTCCCCCTATGTTTTTTCTTGCACCACAAAAACCAGTCCCCCCTTTTTTTAGAAAGCAATAGCGAGGACACAATTCACATCTGACAGCATTATCCATCTCAGTCTTCTCAGCCTTTTTAGCCTTACCAGTCTTTTTAGCCTTATCAGCCATTTCAGCCTTCTCAGCCATTTCAGCCTTCTCAGCCTTCTCAGCCTTCTCAGCCTTCTCAGCCTTCTCAGCCTTCTCAGTCATTTCAGCAGTGGAGACTGCTCTGCTACCAGGCTCTACCTCAGTACTATATTTTACTTTAACATAATGCCTTGCCTCACAATAACCTTTTGTCTTGGTATTATTCTCTTCTCTGGATTTATTCTCTTTCCGAATATTATCTTCGTCCATGGCATTGTTATTTTCCCGAGTATTATCCTCGTCCCTGGAATAATTATCCTTCCCAGTATTATCATCGTCCCTGGAATAATTATCCTTCCCGGCACAATGATTTTTATTCGTGGCGCACCACCTCAAACCTCTCCATCTTATAGTCTGCCGTTCCAAAAATACCAGCCTTTTGAAGGGCAATTGATAGCTGTTTGTCTATTGTGTCCACTCCATCAAGGTTGGGCAACAATAGCCCCCTCCTGAACCCCTTTGTAACAATAACCCCATAACGTTTAACATCAAGCTCCTCCTTAGAAGAGATAGCCTCCGCTTCAGAGAGGACATCCACGCTTACATTAATACTGTTCAGCTCGCCCGCTGTAACAGGGTCAAACCTGGGATCTTTCGAGCAGGCGCTTATAGCATTCTGAATAATCTCTTCCGCCACTGATTTACATGTTGGAGCGATTGTGCCTATGCACCCCCTCAAGTCCCCTCCCTTTTTTAAGGACACAAATACGCCTGCCCTAAGCGAAACCATTTCGCTGGGAATGTCGTCCGGCACATCAATTTTTGCTCCATCCACAACAAACGCCTCTAAGGCTTCCCTAGCAAGCTTAACGTACTGATCCTCTCCTCGGCCCTCTCCTGCTGGGCTTCTGTCTGGAAATCTGTTGCCGCCTTTCATTTGGTTGTAATCCATAATTTCACCACCTTTCACAGTTATAATTACATTATTCGTCCGCTACCCGGGTGGATATTGAATCCGCTGGTCGGGCGGATATTGAATCCGCCCCTACATTGTTCATCTGCCATACGGGTGGATATTTAATCCGCTGGTCGGGCGGATATTGAATCCGCCCCTACACGAGCGGATATTGAATCTGCCCCTACCCGGGTGGATATTGAATCCGCCCCTACATTGTTCATCTGCCACACGGGTGGATATTTAATCCGCTGGTCGGGCGGATATTGAATCCGCCCATACAGAATTAATCCACTGCGATTTTTGCAACCGGGTACCCCACGCCGAACGTCCCTTCGTACGAGTATACCTCAGGTGCCAACCCCAATCCATCCATAGCTCCCAGCATCATTACTGTGCCGTAATAACCACATTGGGCAGCCGCTTCAAGCAAATCCTCATCAATATTGACGAGCCTGTCCACATCCCCAGTTTTAATACACTCAATGAAATACTTATCGAATCTCGGGCCCTCAGGGTCAAACCCATAAGGCCCGTCAGCTTTGAGCTTATGCGACAAGTCGCAGCTTGCGATAACAACAAATCCTCCGGCACCCCCCGCGCTATACCCCTGTACCGCTCGTTTTATACATTTTCCAAACTCATATATCCTTTTGCTCCCCATGAAAGCAATGGAAACCACAACCAGTTTAAAATCTGCGTTGCCAGGCGCATTATCAACGTAATACAGGGGTACTATTGTCCCATGGTCAAGCTTCCCGGAGCCCTTCTCGGGCACCATTACAGCATGCCTATCCGCCGTATCGCTTGCCAAAGTTGCGCTGGCATACTGCGTTGAGCAGCCTGCATGTAGCCCCCCATTTGTTTGCGATGCACCATCTGCTTGTAGCCCACCGTTTGTTTGCGGAATGCCATCTGCCTGTGGCCCACCGTTTGTTTGTGGTGCACCATCTGCATGTGGCCCACCGCTTGTTTGTGGTGCTCCGCTTTCCTGTAGCCTACCGCTTTTTTGGAGTTCTCCTGCAACGCGCCCTCGTCCACGCAGTCTTTTCGTCCCCCCTGCCCGGAACCCCGCTGACTCAGCTTCTAGTATCAGGCTTGCCACAAATTCATAATCATTGACATACCCGATGTCTATGCCCCAAGCCCCAAAGTTAGAGAGGTTGCCACGCAACGTCTCATGTTCATAAATATGGACGCAATCCTTTTCCCTACACATTGGAGCATGGGGTGAAATGACAATTACCGTGTCCGGTTTTAAACCCCTTATCTCCCCCGCCGCCCTCTTCATCATGCTAATTGTTTCTGATATACGCGCCTCCTGCCCTCTGCCAACCTCAGGCACCGCTAAAGGCGGATGCGGCATAATAAATGACGCTAGTATCCTTCCCATATCTTACCTTCCTCCGTATTTACAGCCAGTATGCCAAGCATGGTTGGCAACTTCGTGTCTTGCTATGTGGCTTGCTATGTGCCTTGCTACGTGCTTTGGTACGAGTCTAACTGTGAGTCTTGCTACGAGCCTTGCTTTGAGTCTTCGTATTTGAATAGCCGCACCATTGATTCTATAAATCGTTTCATGCCTGCTTTGGGAAAATCAATTTCAATGATTATATCTGCTTTGTCTTTATGCCGACCACTCACCGTACCATCGCCATACACCTTGTGGCACACCCGGTCGCCGACCATATATGTATTGCCGTTGGAATACATTTGGGTACTTGACGCAACATCTGACCCCGCTCCTCCTATACCTTTAGTGCCTGACCCATTTCCGCCTACACCTCTTGTGCCTGACCCCGCTCCGCCTACACCTCTGGAGCCTAACCCGGCACCATCTGCGCCTATATCCCCCATCTTCGTACTAGCTGTACTGCCACTGCCATCTGCCCACGTCCTGCCGCTACCATCAGCCCGTACCTTGCTATTGCCTCCAGCCCATGTCTTGTTTCTGCCACTGCCCAGGAAGCTGTCCGTCGCCGTTCTATCCAATTCTCTTCCAAAGCCTCCCCATGACGAGGAATATCCTTCATCAACGTATTCCACAAGGGTAGCCGGAATATCCTCAATAAACCTTGACAACCGGTTGTATGTTGTATTCCCAAACAAAGTCCTCGTTGACACATTCGTTATATAGAGTAGCTTTCTGGCCCTGGTTATCGCCACATAACACAGCCTTCGCTCCTCTTCAATCCGCTCTCTGTCACCCATTGACCTAATACCCGGGAAAACCCCCTCCTCCATGCCCGCTAAGAACACAGCCGTGAATTCCAGCCCCTTCGCGCTATGGACAGTCATTAGCGTTACCTTTTCCTCTTCTTCCTCAAGATTGTCAATATCGGCTACAAGAGAAACGTGCATGAGAAACTCCTGTAGCCCAACCCTACTATTCAGTTCATCCTCTTCGCCGCCAGCTTCGCCGCCACCCATTTCGGCATCAGTTTTACCGCCCTGTGCTTCGACGCCGCCGCCTTCGCCGCTAGCTATACTACCCACCGATTCGCCACTGCCTTCGCCGCTACCCTCTGCTTCGCCGCGAGCTTTGCTGTCCGTCACATCACCGCCACTGCCTTCGCCGCTACCCTCTGTTTCGCCGCTAGCTATACTACCCGCCGAATCGCCACTGCCTTCGCCGCTACCCTCTGTTTCGCCGCCAGCTTTGCTTTCTCTATTACCATCCGCCTTTCTCCCGCCTGCATTGCCGACCGCATCTTCTTCGGCAAAGAACAAGCTGTCGTATTCGTAATTGAGTTCAAACTCAATAATTTCGGATTTAAGCTCCAAAATGTTTTCTCTTCTGGATTTAGACTCTTCAGTATTTTCCTTCTCAAGCTCCTTGATTATCCCAGAAGAAGAAACAACTGCCTCAAATACATCAACAATGCTTGAATCCTGTTCAAGGCTAATAATATTGTCGATCATGGCGGTGAATTGTTTTAGTTTTCCGCTTGCCGTTTTCAGTTCAGGGTATTTGTGCGCACGCTTCGCGACATCAAAAACACTGCAATTCTCGCTATTGGCAATACTGTCAAGCTTACCGACGGTCACCGCCCCGATACCCCTCCTTGGAACGTTAATAATTCTCTTAAAGCTTATGTCGTCGTTCGTATTCTGAACGAGCCTTAGGTATGCGATGACGTCCTTTATTTCCTTTCTTTCAAAAAACTTGAATCCGCCAATTATTTTGTACGGTATGCCCTCTCTAATAAATACATTCTCCATAACGCGCGATTGCGCGTTTATCCTGTACAGGACCGCGAAGTTGTTCCATGACATTTTACTGTCATGCTTCAGCCTTTTAATCTCCCTTGCGATAAACCTCGACTCGTCATGTTCGTCTTCTGCCTTGCAACGCTTTATAAAGCTCCCGGTTTCGTTGCCCGTCCAAAGCGTTTTCTTCTTTCTGCCAATGTTTTTATGGATAACCTCATTCGCGGCGTCAAGTATTGTTTTTGTGGAACGGTAGTTTTGCTCAAGCTTAATAACCCTTGCCCCAGCGTAATCCTTTTCAAATCCCAGGATGTTTTGTATGTTTGCCCCGCGCCACCCATAGATAGACTGGTCGTCGTCACCGACGACACACACGTTCTGCCGCAAGCCGCCCAACATGGTGATCAGGCTGTATTGCGCTGTATTCGTATCCTGGTATTCGTCAACCATTATGTACTTGAACCTGTTTTGGTAGTACTCCAGAATGTCCTCGTTTTCCAGCAACAGTCTAATCGTATGCATTATTATGTCGTCAAAATCAAGCGCGTTGTTTTTTCTTAGCTTTTTTTGATAGAGTTCGTATATCTGCCACACCTTAATCCGCCTAAAGTCGTTTCCGATTATTTTCCGGTAACCCTCAGGGTCGCGCAACTCGTCTTTTGCTCTCCCAATCTCGTCAAGCACAGATTTGGGGGCGTGTTGCGTATCGCTAATGTTAAGTTCCTTAAAACACTCCTTGACAAGCGAAAGTTGGTCATCATAGTCACAAATATTAAAGTTGCTTGTAAACCCCAGCTTGTCAATGTCGCGCCTTAGCATCCTGACACAGGCTTTGTGAAAAGTGCTGACCCACACTGACCCCGCCTCGTCAGGCAACATTTTTTCAATTCTGCTTTTCATCTCGCGCGCCGCTTTGTTCGTAAACGTAATTGCCAGTATAGACCATGGCGCCACACCGGCGGCCTTAATAAGATACGCGATGCGGTGTACCAGCACGCGCGTTTTCCCGGAACCTGCCCCCGCCAGCACAAGCAACGGCCCATCAATATGCTTTACGGCCTCCGCCTGCTCCTTGTTCAGAGCTTCAAACAAATCCATTTTTCCTCCGCCACATTGAACCAGTTATGTCGTTATTGTAAATCCACACTTAATAGTATATAATAAATCAGCCGTATATGGTATTGTTTGTTGTACAGGATTTAACAGGATTTATCCGTATTTGACCGTATGTATCCGTATTTACCGTATTTATCCGTGTTTATCCGTATATATCCGTATTTATCCGTATTTATCCGTATTTATCCGTATTCAAACAATAAGGCGGCAACCGGGGCTATGCGCAAAAAAAGCAACATGAAACCCGAAAGGAGAACCCTCATAGATGAATTGTATAATAGTCGGAAAGAATATGGAGGTCAGTTCAAGCCTCAAGGAGCGTGCTAAAAAGAAGATCAACAAACTTGACAAATTTTTTAGTGCCGACACCGAAGCCAACATCGTAATGAGCATTCAAAAGGGACGGCATATCATAGAACTCACAATTAGGCACAACGGCATGCTCTTCAGGGCTGAGGAGAAAAGCGACGACATGTACGCCTCAATCGACCGGGCCGTCGATATTGTAGAACGGCAGATCAGAAAGAACAAGACAAGGCTCGCAAGAAAAATACACGAATCCGCGTTTAAATCAGTGGATGTCATGGATGAAACCACCTATGTTGAAGAAGAACACGAGTATAAGGTGGTCCGTTCGAAAAAGTTCCAAGTCAAGCCCATGACTGTTGACGAAGCCATACTTCAGATGAACCTTTTGGGGCATGAGTTCTTTGTGTTTACAAACACCGAGACCAAAATGGTAAATGTCGTTTATAAACGCATGGATGAAGACTACGGGCTTATTGAGCCCGAGGAATAACATTATTCTGTGCGCAGTGGGGGCAGAGTCCATATCCGCCCCCTACTGCGCGGTTCATTATCTAGAACCTTACAACCCCGTTTTCTGCCATGCTCAGGTACTCTTTTCCAGCTACAATGATATGGTCAACAACATTGATCGATATGCTGTTGAGTATCGTTTTTAGTTTTTCCGTCACCTCTATGTCAGCCTTCGAAGCGTTTGTTCCACCCCCTGGATGGTTATGCGATAGTATAACGCCGCACGCCTTGTATCGTAGAGCGTTTTCTACAATAACCCTGGGGTAAACCGGGGCTTCGTTAATTGTCCCTTTAAAAACAGGTGCTGCCATGTTTACCCTGTTTTGCGAGTCCAAGCAAATCAAATAAAACACTTCATAGTTCAAACCAATGAACAGTGTGACCGCATATTCGCCTGCCTTAGTAGAGCTTCCAAGCTGTGGCTTGCCCCTCCACTTGTCTGCCATATACCTTTTTGACAATTCGGGTATTAGCTTCAAAAGTGCCGCTGAGTTGCACCCTATCCCCTTCATGCGCATCACCTCTTCATAATCCGCTTCAAATACCGCCGAAAGGCTCCCATATTTATCAATCAAGCTATGAGCAGTGTTGTTTGTGTCCCTGTACGGCACCCCGTAGCATAACAGCAGCTCAAGTATTTGATGGTCGTCAAACCCATTCAGGCCTTCTTTCAAAAACCTTTCCCTTAGCCTTAGCCTATGACCGCTGTGTGGATTATCTGGCATTATTGTATCCGCCCCCTCCAAAACGCTGGAATACCAACCATCAATTACACATTGTGGATGATATATGCATATTTTCCCATTTAATAAAAAGTATATACATATTTTTCCATATTGTCAATAGCCTATACATATTTCTCTGTTAATTCCGTTAATTCTCTGTTAATTCGTTAATTCTCTGTTAATTCTCTGTTGATTCGTTAATTCTCTGTTAATTCTCTGTTAATTCTCTATTAATTACACAATTTGCAAAAAGGCGAGTAAAAATGTGTGCTCTAGTACGCGCTAGTATGGGGCACTAGTATGCGCTAGTATGGGGCGCTAGTACGGGATGAAAATCGCGGATTATCTGCTTGAATTTTTCCTCGCTTACGTGTAGAATCAGGGGGACGATTCCTTTACTTTTGGGCTTGAATTATATGGAGAATTAAAACAATGCGTAAACCATTTTCAATGAAGTTCGCAACGGTAAATTTCTTAAAGTTTATGTTGTGCGTGGCGATATACACCGCCGCATTTATGATCGCGATGGCATTCACACCCTTTTCGCAGGGTTTTACCGAGATTTACGAGAAAATGAATGAATCACAAACGCCAGTGTCATCACTAGTTGCGATATTGCCGTTCATTTGGAATTGTTTCGCAGCCTACTTCATAATCCGGCATGCAAACATAGGAGGGAAAAAGCTGTTTATTCGCCTGCTGTATGTAATGTTTTTTGTGATGTATTTTATGCCACAGATTTGGGGAGCTGAATCAGCAAATGTCCATGGGGTAACAATGCAAGACTTGTTGCTAATCATGATTCCGGGCCTGTTTTCATTATTGGCAACAATACCGCTGATGATAAAATTCTTCCAAAATAAAAATACGTTTGAAACAATTGGCGAACGCAGTAAACTTAATGTTAAAAGTACGGCAATAAAAATAGGCCTTGGCGGGTTGGTGTTCGCAGGGGCATATATAATATTTTTACTTTCCGTACAAAGGAATTTCGAGGAATACCGTGTATTTTACGCGGATACCGCATGGATGCAAGCGGCACATGGGGAAAATTTTGCCGGATTATTTCCTCTCCTTTTAATTCCGTTCTTTCGCGGGGTAACAAACGGTTTTTTCGTACTTCCGCTACTTTCAATAATTACCAAAAACAAATTTGTGTTTATTACCGCCATTTGCTTGGTAGTCATTGCGCCGGGGCTTGGTAATGTTGCACCCAGCCCATTGTACCCTGATACGGTAAGGTTCTTGCTCATGGCTTCAATGATGGGCGTCCCTATGTTATCCGGTATATTTTTAGGGAATGTTTTGTGGGGAAAAGAAAGGGAATGTATTGCGGGGGATAAGAAAGGTTGAAACAACTCCGCCGCAATTCGCATTCTAATACCCTGTTTCTTGTATCATTATCTCTTTCACTTTATCATCGTTACCGAGCGCAAAAACAATACTGGCAGTTGTAAATTCCCCGTCTTTAAACGGCACAATATATGTTAAATAGTTCCATACTTCATTGAGTTGTGTATATCCATATTCTAGCATTACCTCAGAGCTACTATCTCCCATTTTAATCCCTTTTGACGATACGTATTCGGGGTCTTGTATTATAATTGCTATAACTTCTTGATTGTCAAACACTACTGTATAGTTTTCATAGTAATAAATTACTTGATCTTCGACAAAAGGATAATGTTGCCTATACCTTCCATACCGTGATGACCGTGGCAACCCATTTTGCCTCTCAACCTCTGCCACAGACATTTTAAGACTGATGCCATAAGCCGACATGTCGTCGTTGGTTAAAACACCCTCCAGATAATAAAGGCTGGGCTGGGAGAAGTCATTGTCCTCAAACTGACAATTTTGAAAATCTATACTGTCATTATTATGAAATGTCCAAGCTACATTTTTAGTAAATTCTGAACTTAATACTTTTATGTTGTCAGAAGACGTTACGTTAAACACTGTATTTTGACTGCCGGAGCCGATTCTTGCGTTGTTGTTACTAAATTCGCTGTTTTGTATTGTAAGATTTTTCGTATTTCGAATGTTAACTAAATCAAATTGTTTATTATCAGCAAAAATACAATTGTCGAATAAAATGTTTTCGCAACCCTCAATTGTCATTATGTGATAAGTACAATCGTATATTACAGAGCCTGTTACAACCATATCCACAACTCCATTAAGATCTAAACCAACCGTACCGCAGCCATACATTAGTGTGCCATCAATCCTAATATTATTGCAGTCAGAGAATGAAAACACCCCTCCTAAGCAGTCGCCGCCCAATGTATGCCCGGTCTTAAGATTTGAAATACTGATATTTGATGACTCAAGAAAGCGCATTACATAAGATCCCCGGGGTTCAACTACAATTTGTGTATTTTCGCCACTGCCTTCTATGGCTAAATTATTAAGTCCATATAAGACCAGTTCTTTGCCATCATAGGCTTCTTCCCAAAATATGTTATTGGTATCAAAATTGTTTATTTGCGGTATTGACGAAAGATTGTATACACCTGTCTGCATTATAATTTTCCTGTTTGAGCCCAGTGCCCTTATAAATTCTTCTGCTGTGCCAACATTTATTTCTGTGATTGCTGTCATTGCATTACTATCCATTTCTGTGATCATTACAGTATTCGTAGCATTGCTCCATTCCACATTAGCTTCCAAACTTTCCGCGACTGCGCGAACAGGTACAAGCGTCCGGCTATTAATTAACAGCGGTGGGACGTCCAATGTAAAATATCTCCCGTTAACTGACATCGTTGCATTGTCGATCTGCATTATGATGTCAACCCCATCCTTTGTAGCCCGAATCGTTTGGGTTTCACCCTCCCATTCTACTTTCGCTCCAAGTGCCTCAAATATTCTGCGCATGGGAACCATTGTTCTGTCATTGATTAGCTGAGGAGGGACATCAAATGTCAGTTCCGCGCCGTTCAACAAAACCCTGATGCCTTCGTCCGCAATTACTGGAGTCCAAAATGCGCCAAATAAAATAACAAAAGCTATAAACACGCTGATATATTTGCTTGTTTTCATTGTTCCGCTCCATTCATATAAAATTATAATGACATTTGTATACGGTCAGACTACGCACATGGAAACACAGGAGAAACACCCTCTATGTGTGCTGTGCAAGGTTTATTATATCAATGAGGGTGCTTTTAATCAACATAAACTCGAAAATTGTTCAGCAAAGCATAGAACATGTTATTTGCATTCTATAGTTCTACCCCCCGGTGCCATTGGGGTAGAAGTAAGTCATACAAATCCTGGGGTCGAACTAAGTCATACAAAAA
>Ga0099364_10005762_pt1 | contig 18267 bp, 18 predicted proteins | sample TergutTh196P3_FD_73070 | JGI IMG/M metagenome (GOLD analysis project Ga0099364, IMG submission 73070) | Microcerotermes parvus P3 segment gut microbial communities from Pointe-Noire, Republic of the Congo - Th196 P3 | ecosystem: Host-associated > Arthropoda: Insects > Digestive system > Gut ...
CAAATCGGTATTACTTCCTGCGTTGGATTATATGCGTACCGATCAAAATGTCGAACCTGATTTTGCATATATCAAAGATAACCTACTTGCCTTGCTGAAAGCGAATAAAGATGCCGAACTGTTTATTACCCAGGGCTATATCTGCCTCAATGCAAAGGGTGAAATTGATAACTTAGAGCGTGGCGGAAGCGATTACACGGCCTCATTGGTCGGGGCAGCCGTACGGGCCGAAGAAATACAAATCTGGACGGATATTGACGGGATGCACAATAACGACCCGCGTATTGTCGAAAAAACAACCCCTGTCCGTCAGTTGCATTTTGATGAAGCAGCAGAATTAGCCTATTTTGGAGCCAAAATATTACATCCGACTTGTATTCTGCCGGCCAAACTCTATAGTATTCCGGTTCGACTGTTGAATACCATGCAGCCTGATGCTCCCGGAACGACCATTTCCAACAAAATGGAAGAGGGAAAAATTAAAGCCGTTGCCGCAAAGGACAATATTACAGCCATTAAAATCAAAAGCGGGAGGATGTTGCTGGCAACGGGTTTTCTACGAAAGATTTTCGAAATCTTCGAGATTTATAAAACCCCGATTGATATGGTGACAACATCGGAAGTAGGCGTATCCGTTACGATAGATAATAACAGGCATTTGGATGAAATCGTTACCAATCTGAAAAAATACGGCGCTGTAACCGTCGATCCGGATATGACGATTGTGTGCGTCGCCGGTGATTTGAAATGGGAGAATGTGGGTTTCGAATCTACCATCATCAATGCTTTGAAAGATATTCCCATTCGTATGATTTCGTATGGAGGAAGTAATTACAACGTATCACTGTTGATTAAATCGTCAGATAAAAACAGAGCGCTCCAGGCGTTAAGTGAAAAATTATTTATTAACTAAATATGATAAAAGGAATTTTTCCGGTCGACAAATTCAGAGAATTGCAAACTCCTTTCTACTATTACGACATTGATTTGCTTCGAGAAACGTTAGAACTTGTTTGTTCCGAAACAGCCCAGTACGGTTACCTGTGTCATTATGCCATCAAGGCAAATGCCAATCCACAGATTCTTCGTATCATTGCAGAAAGCGGATTAGGCGCCGACTGTGTGAGCGGCGGAGAGATTCAGGCTGCATTAGATGCAGGATTTCCTGCCGGAAAGATTGTATTTGCCGGTGTCGGCAAAGCCGATTGGGAAATCAATCTGGGATTAGACAACGATATAGCCTGTTTTAATGTCGAATCGCTGGCTGAGTTGCGCGTATTGAATGCTTTGTCCAAAGCCAAAGGGAAAAGTGCAACTATTGCTCTCCGGATCAATCCGAATGTGAATGCACTTACCCATGCCAAAATCACCACAGGACTGCCGGAAAACAAATTTGGAATCAACGTCAGTCAGTTACCTGTATTGTTTGATGAACTTCTCAGCATGAAAAATATCCGTTTCGCAGGCATTCACTTTCATATCGGCTCTCAAATCACTGATATGTCGGTTTTCCGAAACTTGTGTATCCGTTTTAACGAGATACAAGATGATTTGGAAGCGAAAGGATTTGCGCTGCCACATGCCAATTTCGGGGGAGGTTTGGGTATCGACTATTATCATCCCAACCATATTCCCGTACCCGATATCGAAAACTATTTTGCTGTTTTCCATAAACTTGTTAAACAACGTCATGGTCAACAGATTCACTTTGAACTGGGGCGTTCAATTGTTGGACAATGTGGGACTATGATTTCAAAAGTTCTTTATGTCAAGGAAGGAGAAGTGAAAAAATTCGCAATTGTTGATGCCGGTTTTTCCGATCTGATTCGTCCGGCCATGTACGATGCCTATCACCGGATGGAAAATATTTCCTGTGATGAAGAGGTTGAATTGTACGACGTAGTAGGTCCTATCTGTGAGTCGACGGATATTTTCGGCAAAGATTTGGAATTGAACAAAGTCCGCAGAAATGATTTGATTGCTTTCCGTTCAGCCGGCGCCTATTGTGAAATCATGGCCTCCCAATACAACTGCCGTCCGCTTCCGAAGGGTTATCTTTCGGATATGATCTGAACCTCCGATGGCGCCAAAGGCGGTCTTATTTAATCACTCCAATTTCATTAAACCAGTCTTCTGCCCGGTCGGGCCAACTGTTTACAACAGCGCCCGTATCACGCAATCCGTAACCGTGTCCGCCTTTGTTATAGAGGTGCATCCAAACACGTACTCCAGCTTCCCTGAGTGCATTATAATAGACTAAACTGCTGTTAATATAAGATTTATCATCCTGTGTCTGGATTAACATGGTGGGAGGTGTTCCGGACGCAACTTTTATTTCCGGAGCAAGTTGTAAACTTTCATTATCCAGATAAGCCGGATATACCAATAAACAGAAATTTGGGCGGCAACTTACTTGATCTATCTCATCAATTGCCTGATATGTGCGGTGATTAAATGAATTTGAAGCCATTACTGCAAGATGCGCTCCAGCTGAAAATCCCAACACTCCAATCCGGCGCGGATCAATATTCAACTCTTCGGCATTGGCGCGAACATAGCTGATGGCACGTTGTAAATCCTGTAAAGGCGCTTCATGTTTTTCTTTTCCTTCTCTTCGCGGCACCCTGTATTTTAACAATACTGCTGTGATTCCCAAGTCGTTCAGCCAAAGACATACCTCGTCTCCTTCCAAATCGTAAGCCAGGATATTATATCCTCCACCCGGACAAACAATTATAGCAGAACCACTCGCCACTTGCTCGGATGCCTCATAGATTGTAATACTTGGTTCGCTAACATTAGTAATACGAAGCACTGTTTCTCCCGCTACCCTATTACCCTCTCTGTCAATTTTTTCTTCCATTAAAGACGTTTCCCCGGGTACGCCTTTAGGAAATAAGTTAATCGTTTGCTCCTGTGCCGTAACAGATGTGGATAAACTACTAATACACATCATTAAAAGAATCATCTTTTTCATTGACTAACGAATGTTGTGTTAACAGCAACTTGACACACAGTCATTGCGAGGGAGTACTGTGAGGTATGAAACAAAATCCGACATGGTGGTGTTCTCTGGATTGCATCGCAAGTTCGCAATGACGGTATAATAACGTTGACATAATATTATTCATATTTCATTCTTTGGCTTCACATCGTTTCCTTTTCTTCCTGCATATCTATTTCATTCCTGTCCGGATCAAAGAACTTATAGTCCATAAATGCTAAACTCTGGTCGGGAATGATTTTCATTGAGGAAGTGTACTTCATTTTCCACTTTAAACCGAGAGGGATAATACCTTTATTAATATAGGCTGCTACATAAGAATGAACATGCAAATTGAATTTTTTTATGTGATGTTTATTCACCAGACAATCTATTTTTCTTTCTAAATTGTCGGTAAATAAAAGAGAAGATTTTATTTTTCCCGTACCAAAACATGTGGGACAATTTTCCGACGTTTGTATATCCAGGATGGGACGAACACGCTGCCGGGTAATCTGCATCAGACAAAACTTGCTGAGTGGAAGGATATTATGTTTGGCGTGGTCATTAGCCATCAAATTTGTCATGTGTTCAAAAAGCGCCTGACGGTTAGCAGCTTCATGTAAGTCAATAAAATCAATAACAATGATACCCCCCATATCGCGTAATCGTAATTGCCGCGCTATTTCGGTTGCTGCCATTGTATTTGCTTCAATCGCTGTTGTTTCCTGTTCTGTGCTTCCTTTGTTCCTGTTTCCGCTGTTGACGTCGATCACATGCATTGCTTCCGTATGTTCAATAATCATGTAAGCACCTCCTTTGAGTGTTACAGTCCGGGCAAAAAGCGACTTTATCTGTTTGGTAATACCAAATTTATCAAAAATCGGTAATTCATCGGTATATAATTTAACGATGTCCTTTTTTCCGGGTGCAATAACACTCACATATTCGTAAATGCTGTTATAGATATCTTTGTCGTTGACGTATATGTTTTCGAAAGACTCATTAAAATTATCACGCAAAAGCGCAACTACACGCGTCGTTTCTTCATAAATAACAGTCGGCGCTTTTTGTTTTGAAAGTTTCACCATGGTTTCTTCCCAGCGTTTTAAGAGCAATCTCAGTTCGCCATCCAATTCGGCCACACGTTTCCCTTCGGCTGAAGTCCTGACAATCACACTGAAGTTTTTAGGTTTTACGCTTTGAATTAACTGGCGTAAACGCGCCCGTTCTTCGCTTGAATTGATCTTTGTTGAAATGGAAATTTTATCTCCAAGAGGCATCAGAACCAAGAAACGTCCGGCTAAAGAGATTTCTGCCGTTAATCGGGGACCTTTGGTGGAAATAGGTTCTTTGGCTATTTGCACAAGTATTTCCTGCCCGACAATCACTACATCACCGATACTTCCGTCTTTTTCTATTTCAGGAACAGATTGTATTTTTGTAAAGGAAACTCGTTTTTTTGAGCTTTTTTGTATTTGCTTCAGATAAGTTTGTTGGGTGTTGAAGTGAGAACTCAAATCCTGATAATGCAGGAAAGCGTCTTTTCTACTTCCAATATCAACAAACACCGAGTTTAATCCGGGAAGTAATTTTTTGATTTTTCCCAAATAAATGTTGCCTACAGAAAAAGTATCACTTCGAGCTTCTTTTTGAAGTTCGACAAGACTATTGTCTTCCAATACAGCGATTGAGATTTCCTTCTGTTTTACATCAACAACAAATTCACTTACCACATCAGAACGTATTTCTTGGATTTGAAAGTCTTAAAAGAAAGAACAAACTTAATTTAAGGGTTAAGTTTGTTCTTCATAATTAATTTTCCTTAAGACCTATTTCTTTTTATGTCTGTTTTTTTTGAGTCTTTTTTTACGCTTATGCGTAGCCATTTTATGTCTTTTTCTTTTCTTTCCGCTTGGCATTTGTTTTTAAAATTATTAATAAATTAAACGATTATTTCCCTTTTTTAGCTACGCTGTTGAGGAAAACCTTGGCTGGCTTAAACGACGGAATGTCATGTTCAGGAATAATAATGGTAGTGTTTTTAGAAATGTTACGAGCCGTTTTCTGTGCTCTTGTCTTCACTATAAAACTACCGAAACCACGGAGATACACATTTTCGCCTTCTGTTAAAGCGCCCTTAATTACACCCATAAAGGATTCTACACTTGCCAGGACTGTACTTTTGTCGATGCCTGTGCTTTTAGCAATTTTGCTAACAATGTCTGCTTTTGTCATGTCAATAAATATTTAAAATGAATAAAAATCTAAATTTTTGGAATGCAAATATATAGTATTTTTTTCAAAAAAAAATTTTTTTTTCAAAAAAAATTTTTTTTTTTGATTTATTATGTAAGTTTGCGTAAAAAAAAAACGCAAAATGAAATATCAATCAATTGATTATCAGGAAAGTAAAATATTAATCGCATGGTATCAGAAAAATAAACGAAATTTACCCTGGCGGGAGACAAACGATCCATATCGGATATGGATTTCGGAAATTATGCTACAACAAACACGTGTGGTGCAAGGGCTGTCATATTATTTACGTTTTCTTCAACGATTTCCGGATATTGGGAGTCTTGCAGCTGCCGAACAGGAAGAAGTGTTGAAATATTGGCAAGGATTAGGGTATTATTCGCGGGCGCGTAACTTGCATGAAGCGGCTCAAAGTATTCAAGCGAATCATCAGGGTGTTTTTCCCCGGCAATATGAGGAGGTATTGGCGCTCAAGGGAGTGGGAAGTTATACGGCAGCAGCGATCGTATCGTTAACCTGGAATCAGCCTTATCCCGTCATTGACGGGAATGTGTTCAGGGTGCTGGGAAGACTTTTTGCTGTTTCTGTGCCGTATGATACGGGAAAAGGGAAAAGACAGTATGAAGAACTGGCTTCTATGCTGATGAACCCAAAGGAAGCAGGATTACACAATCAGGCAATCATGGAATTCGGCGCTTTACAATGTGTGCCACAAAAACCGGATTGCAATCAATGCCCTCTGAAAAACAGGTGTTTAGGTTTTTTGTCCGGCAATCCGCAACAATTTCCTGTCAAACAACATATAATTAAGGTACGCGAGCGGTATTTTAATTACTTTTTTATCCTGCACAAAGGATATACGTATTTATCCCGTCGTTCAAAAAAAGATATCTGGGAAGGTTTATTTGAAATCCCTTTGATTGAAACGGATCATTCAATGAATTTGGAGGAGATCATGAAAATGAAGGCATTCAAAGAATTGTTTCGGGACGCAGGAAATCTTTCAATAACTATTTCATCAAAGAATGACATCAAACATGTTTTAACGCATCAGATTTTACATGCTCAATTCTTTCAAATAGAGATTCCGAAAGAAAATCCTTGCCTGCAAAAATACTTGAAAGTGCCTTTGGATAAGGTCGACAAATATGCTTTTCCACGATTGATTCATCGATTTTTATCCAATTATTTGGAATCAACTAATAACATTACAGATTAATTTTTCCCATCAGAAAAAATTCCTTTGATAACAACAGAATAAGTCGTTTGAAAATCGGATGATGTACTGATAGTTGTATTGACAACATAAATGTTTGCGCCAACGATTGGTTGTCCATCGCTTGCATCGGTTATCCGACCGGTTACCACTTGTTGCGATTGAACAGTAGATGAAACAACTAAAAAACACAAACAGACAAAGAATTCCATATGTTTTCTGTTGAAAACGTTTTTATACGCACCAAAGACATGAAAATATTTTTTGTATTTCAAAAAAAATCATCAAAAATTTTCCAGTATAAAAATAAAATCATATATTTGTACCTAATAATAATTTTAAAAAAAATCACTATTATGTCGTTGAATAAAGTTATTCTAATCGGAAATGTAGGCAAAGATCCTACGGTGAAATACTTTGATAGTGGAAATGCTGTCGCAAATTTTTCCGTTGCAACGTCGGAAAGAGGTTATACATTATCCAATGGTACGGAAGTGCCTGAAAGGACAGAGTGGCACAACATTGTCGTCAGCCGCGACCGTGTTCAATTTGTGGAGAGATTTGTCAAAAAAGGCTCGTTAGTCTATGTAGAAGGGAAAATACGCACACGTAACTATGATGATCAAAGTGGCATAAAACGCTATATAACTGAAATTTATGCGGACCGTGTCGAATTCTATTCACTAAATAAAAGACCTGACGTTCCGGAAGAAGGAAGTACAACGGTTGCCACTCAAGACGAACCGACACAGCCTGTTGAACTACCATTGGGTGGACAAGAAGGACCAGATGATTTGCCTTTCTAAAAAGAGAGTTAGAAGATTGTAACTTCTTTGGATACAGATTGTTATTTTCCGTATTTTATAATGCAGGTCGTTGTTAACAAACCTGCAACGGGGTATATTTTTCTGTTTGTTTCTGTTTTCATCCTGTTGCTTATCGCCGTTTTGTTTTTCCTGTTTTTAAAATTTGATGGGATATTGCTGAAATATAGTGTAAAAAAGAATCTGTTGCGAATCACAAAACACAAAGAACCTGATTCAAAAGACTCCGACGAACAGGAAATGCTGGAAGATATTCGCCATTTTTATGATAAAACGGCAGATGAGATTATGATTCCCCGGTTAGATATGACAGCCATTGATGAACAATGTGAATTGAAAGAAATTTTAGACATCATTATCACGACCGGTTTTTCACGTATTCCCGTTTACGAGGAAACAGAAGACAATATCAAGGGTATCTTATATGTAAAAGATTTGCTTCCTGCAATTTATAATTCTGATTCGTTTCAGTGGAAAAATCAGATCCGATCTGCTTACTTTGTGCCGGAAACAAAGAAAATCGACGATTTACTGGAAGAGTTCCGGACAAATAAAATACATATTGCTATCGTAGTCGATGAATTTGGGTGTACATCGGGGCTTGTTACGATGGAAGACATTATCGAAGAAATCATCGGTGAAATTTCCGACGAATATGATCGCGATGAAAAACATTTCTTACGGTTGCAGGACGGGAGTTATATTTTTGAAGGAAAAATTCAGTTAAATGATTTTTTCCGTGAAACAGCAATTGATTCGGGTGAATTTGGAAAAATTGCAGAAGAAGCGGACACCCTTGCCGGGCTTTTACTACAAATCAAGGGAACGCTCCCTCGTCGAAGAGAAGTGATCAATTACAAGCAATATCGTTTCCGGATTCTGGAAGCGGACGAACGTCGTGTATTCAAGGTTAAATATAGTTTGAGTGAAGAAACGCCCGGGAAGAAAACAGGATTACCTGCCGTTATTGGAATTATGTTATTGATTTCAGTTGCCATTTCCTGTGCAGACGCTGTTTCTACACCCAAACCAAGAGGTTATTTCCGGATAGATTTACCCGAAACGAAATACACTGATTTTTCGCTCACCGATTCACCCTTTTTATTCAATGTAAATCAATTGGTTACGGTCGAATTACCTCCTTTCGAGACATCCGGCAAGCGGTTAAACCTTGCCTATACAACATTGAATGCCAGGATTTATTGCAGTTATCACAAAATTACCCCGGCTGATTTATCTGTTTTGGAAGAAGAAAGTAGAGAATTAGTTGCACGAAATGCAGGAAAGGCTGATGCAATTACAGAACAAACTTATGAAAACCAGGATATTCAAGTGTATGGAACATTATTCCGGATTGAAGGAGAGTCCGTTGCGCCTGTTCAGTTTATGCTGACAGACAGTTCCAACCATTTTTTTCGTGGCGCACTCTATTATGATTGTAAACCCAATGTAGATTCATTAGCTCCAGTAACGCAGTATTTAACTGAAAATGTAATGGAACTGATTCAATCATTTCATTGGAAGTAAACATGTAGTTTTCAGTTCAATTATTCATAATTCATAATTGTCATTATAGTATGCTGCTACAAAAATATCATTCCCCATTATGGGGGATTTGGAAAATAGAAGAACATTGGGAAGAAATGCTTCGCCAATTAGAACAGCAGGAAGCGTACCTTCCTTTTCTGAAACAACATAAATCGGAAAGCAGAAAGTCCGAATGGTTGGCTGTTCGATTACTGTTAAAAGCACTGACCGGAAAAGAAACAGGTATTTCATATCATGACAACGGAGCGCCTTATTTACCGGATTCTTCTTTACACCTCAGTATTTCCCATACAAAAGGATATGCCGCAGTACTGTTAAGCGCTGACAAACCGGTCGGAATAGATATCGAATATAACTCGGAGCGCATCCACCGAATCAAATCCCGCTTTTTAAGCCAAGATGAATTCAAGTTGCTGGGAGAAAATCCGAAAACAAATGAATTGTTGGTTTGCTGGAGTGCGAAAGAAACAGCGTTTAAAATGATGGAGCAAAAGGCAGCCGATCTGCAAAATGATATCCGGATCATCGATTTCAAGCCTTCACAGGACAGCAATAAAGGAACGATAACCGTAAGAGAGAGCCTGACGCCTCAATCTTCCGTTTTTCTTATAAACTATATGATTACCCCGGCGTATGTTGTTACTCGAAGTGAATGAGGGTTGATCTTTTACCTGTTCATGATAAATTAATCGACAAATACTATTTGCGTTCCGGGATCTATCTGTAATGATTGAATCGAATTGTTTCGTTTGACAATTAACTCATTAAGCATATTATTACGACAATCTAACGAGGAAAGCGCCGTATTTTTACTCACATCCAATGACGGTTGTAAGCTATTCCGACTACAATCCAATGCAGTAAGTCCGGTACAATGGGTAACGTCTAACGATGTAAGCAGGCAATTCTGACAGTTCAGATTTTTCAGGGATATGCAATCCTTGATATTCAACGCATTTAAAAGGGTATTGTTATTACACGTTAACACCTCCAAAGAAATACATCCGGATAAATCTAAAGAAGCGATTTTGTTACCATCACAAATCAATTCTTTTAACTTTGAACGATTGAGCACATTTATTTCAATCAGATTATTTTGTGCGCAATTGATAAAGGATATATTGTCGCTATTTGTTATGAACGAAGTCAGATTATTGTTATTACAGATTAAATCGGTTAGTTTTGTGCAATCCTCGATGTCTAATTCGGTTAATTGATTCCAACTACAATTCAAGGATACTAAATTAGAACATCCCTCCAAATCTAATCCGGTTAATTGATTATAAGGACAATTTATGGAAGACAAGGCTGTACATCCTTTTACAATCAAAGACTTAATCCTTGCACTCTCTATAATTACATTTTCCAGCGATGTACATCCGCTTAGATTGATTTCTTCAAAATTCGGGTTTGAATAGTAATAATAATTGTTAATCGAAACTGATTGTAATGTTTTACAATTTGCCAGGTCAATATTACTGTAAATGGAGGAATAATCCATTTCAAAATTCACTAATTGAGACTTATTGCCAAAATCTATTTCATCGATAGTTGCGTAGCTTAGTTTAAAATCCGTTAATGCCGGATTATTCGTTAAATCCAACCTGATAAGATGGGAAGAAGAACAATGCAATTTTTTTAGTAAAGGACACAGACTCACGTCCAAAGAATTTACATTACTTACTTCCAGTTCTTCAAGACTCCGGCAATTGCTCAAATCCGGCGATGCGCTGCAATTTAATTTTCTCAATGTTGTACATCCTTCCAGATTGATGGAAGCAAGTTTAGAAAAGTTTCCACAATTCAAGACCTCAAGAACAGACCGGCTTATATCCAGGTGTATTAAATTTTCCCCGCCACATGTTAATTCTTTTAAATGTTGATTGCCACTGAAATCCAACAAGGCCATGCCGTGATATTGTATGTCCAATACTTTTAATTCAGGATTTATTTTTAAAGAAGTCAATCTGTTATTATAACTTATGCAAGACAATGTTTCCAATGCATGATTATTGGAGACATCCAATTCTTCAATACGGCAAAATCCGCAATCCAACACTTTAAGGTTCGTATTATGGCTTACATCAATCGCCTGAAGCCATGAAAACGTGCAATCCAAAATTTTAAGATTCGGAGCTTCCTTTAAATCAAGCGTTGTTATTGCGTGATTATTTGCGCAAACCAGTTTTTCCAGATTAGGAAAATACCCGATCCCCTCAAACGAACTGATAGACAAGCCGTTTACATCAATTTCAGTTACCAATGCAGCTTCTTTGACATCGATAACCCCATCATGGTTTAAATCGAAATTTTGCAACAAATAAACTTTAAATTGTTCATCCATCGTTTCCATAGGAATTGATGTTTCATCTTTATCGCATGCTACGAATACAATAACTGATAACCATAGAAAAATATTTTTTCCCATCTCTGTTTTATTGAGTACTTCATATACAACTTGTTTCTGTTAGAATTATTGTACATAACAAGTTGTTATGTTCAGGAAATCAGGTGAAATTGAGGATTAGCCTCTACTGGCATGTCAACTGCAATGACGATGCGTCGAATGGCAGTTGACATGACACTACAACCTTTTTGGGTGATTCTAAATGACAGGTTACTCAAACAGGAAAGGTTTGGTTTCCGGCAGAATGCCCCGCTGATCTTCAAAGAAAAATTTTTCTTCTCCAAAAGCAGGTTTAAGCTGGTCGAACCAGGTAGCTTTCGGGTTGTACTGGGCAAAAAACGGCTTATGCACCCACTTCGGATTACGGCCCTGGATAAAACGCAATACAAAAACTTTTTCTCCTTTCACTTCCGAAACGCCTAATACCTGTATTTTACCTGCATGATCACTCATACTCGGTCCTCTGACCGTGCGACACAGTCCGCTCACCCGGCGATAGGCACGTCGGAAAATCTGCCAGCATTTTTCCAGCGAGAGTTCAAAATAGGCTTTCGCACCCGTATCCCGTGCTATAAACATATAATAAGGTATAAGGCCGAAATCAACCTGTTTGCGCCACAACTCCATCCAAATTTCGGGTTTGTCGTTGATATTCCGCAAGACAGGTGATTGGGTACGTATCCGGGCGCCTGTCGAATGTATTTTTTCTATTGCCTGTTTGACGGCTTCTGTCGAAAGTTCGCGCGGGTGGTTGAAATGAGCCTGGTAAGCAAGGTTTTTTCCCGAATCGACAACTTTCTTAAAGAGACTGATAATGCGGCTGCTATCATCGTCGGTAAGGAATCGGTATGGCCAGTAAGAGAGCGCTTTGCTTCCAATACGTATCGTATGGATATGTTCAAAATCAGGTTCGAGAAGAGGCAATATATAACTTTCCAAAACAGGAGCGCTCATGACCATCGGATCGCCTCCTGTAAACAAAATGTCGGTTACGCCTTTCTTTTGTTTCAGATAATTGAATAAAAGGGCTGCTTCTTTCATCGCAAATTTCAGCTCGTTCATGCCGGAAAACTGAGGCCAGCGGAAACAAAATGTACAGTAGGCATGACAAGTCTGACCTTGGCTTGGAAAGAAAAGTACAGTCTCCGGATACTTGTGCTGGATGCCTTTTAATTTGATTTCTCCCAGATAAGGTACGTTTGATTCCTGTCCGGCAGGATTCGGATTGAGAGACAGGCGAATATTATTCAATACTTTAGCAACTGTCTTGTGATCGGCATGTGTCTCAATAAGTTTGGTTACAGTATCAAAATGAGTTTTAGAGAGCATGTCCTGCCTTGGGAAGTTGAGCGTAAATATCGGATCGGTATCTGTTTCTTCCCAATTGATTAACTCATCAATCACATAATTGTTTGTTTTAAATGGTAATACATGACCTGAGATTTCAATATCCCGTTTCATTGTTTCGCTCACCAATCTCATTTGAGGGATCAAACGAAAATTTTGTAAATTGTAAAAATGTATTTTCTTCATGGGTATACGTATTATTTGTAAACAATTTTACAAAGAAAAAAATAAACGAGTTATAAAATGCATCTGTTACCGTTTTTCAAACGCCAACAATCGTTCTTTGATGTCCAATCCTCCTGCATAACCGGTTAAACTGCCATCCGCACCGATAACTCGATGGCAAGGGATCACAATGGACACAGGATTCCGATTATTGGCAAGCCCAACAGCCCGAAATCCTTTGGGGCAACCAATTGCTTCAGCAATCTGTTTGTACGAACGCGTTTCTCCGTAGGGAATAGCTCGAAGTGCATTCCAGGTACGCAACTGAAAATCGGTACCCTGTAAATCAAGCGGAAGATTAAATTCTTTCTTTTTACCTGAAAAATAGTCTGTTAACTGTTTTACAGCTTCTTTTAACAGAGGTGAATTTACCTCAGTTGTATGGAGTTGTTCTTTGGGGTCGGATACAAATTTGATCATAGTAATTCCTTTCCCGTTTTCAAAAATCCGAAGACACCCCACAGGCGAATCATAGTAACATAAACGTGTCATACTTCCAACTTATACCCCTCCCTGTATGGTGGTACTGCGAAGTCTGTTCGCTTCCCTGTCAAAGAAAAATTCTTCTTTTTCGGGATGCCATTTCAGCGTCTGAATGAAATTCACCCCTCCCAATATATTACAAGGCAAAATGCTAAATACAGCCATACTTACTGCCCCGGTTCTTAGAAAATTCCGTCTATTCATATGTAATTAATTATTTATTTATAAATTTATCCGTTAACAATCAGAAGTCATATTTCCTGAAAAAACCAATTCACTGACTACAAAAATAGGAAAAAAAAAGAAATATTCCATTATAAGAGACAAAAAAATTACTTTTCTGCTGTTTTTTTCTTATTTTTATACTATATTTGTACTTTTGAATATTTACCTTTTAATTTTACCGTACAATGAATGAACGTTTTTTAGAACTAATTAAAACCAGTATCAAAGCACATTGGGATCTGCCAGCTTTGACTGATCACAAAGATAAAACCTTTTATTACAAAGATCTGGCTGAAGAAATCGCCAAATTAAACATCGTCTTTCAGCAGGCAGGTATCCAGAAAGGGGATAAAATTGCAGTGATGGGTCGAAACTCCTCCCGGTGGGCAATCAGTTTCTTTGGTACTTTGGCGTATGGCGCTGTAATCGTTCCTGTTCTGAATGATTTTACCCCAGACAATGCGCACCATATCATCAACCATTCCGAAGCCAAATTATTATTCGTATCTAATTCTACCTGGGAACATTTAGACATATCGGCCATGCCCGATGTAATGGGTGTAATTTCTTTAGACGATTTTTCGGTCATTTATTCGCGGAAATCTGAAATCGAACAGACTTTTGAACAGATAGAAACGCTTTTCAAGGAACTTTATCCGGATGGTTTTACAAAGGAACATTTGAATTATCACCCCGAAGATCCTGATGAATTAGCCCAGTTGAATTATACATCAGGCACAACAGGTTTTTCGAAAGGAGTCATGCTGCCGTACCGAAGTTTATGGAGTAACACCCTGTATGCCGCCTCCCAACTCCCGTTTGTCCATTCCGGCGATAATCTGGTTTGTATGTTACCAATGGCGCACACCTACGGGCTGGCGTTCGAAGTCCTTAACGGCATCAATAAAGGATGTCATATTCATTTTTTGCCGCGAGTTCCCAATCCGAAATCGGTTATTGAGAGTTTTGCGGTAGCACGTCCCACGTTGGTAATCGCTGTTCCACTTATTATCGAAAAGATTGTCAAGAACAATGTATTTCCGATTCTGGAGCAGCCCAAAATGAAATTTATGTACAAAATACCGCTGCTTAAACAAATCATAAAGAAGAAGATACTCGCTAAATTGAATAACGCATTCGGAGGCAATTTTTTTGAAATCGTTCTTGGAGGAGCGCCCTTGAATAGAGAAATCGAAGTATTTTTGCGATCCATCGGATTCCACTATACAGTTGGCTATGGGATGACCGAATGTGGCCCGCTGATTTCATACGAACAATGGGATACCTTTAAACTTGGCTCTGTCGGACGGATTGTAGACCGGATGGAAGTTGAAATCGATTCCAATGATCCGGAAAACGAAACAGGTGAAATCCTCGTACGCGGTATGAATACTATGCTGGGTTACTATAAAAATCCGGCCGCTACAGACGAAGTAATGTTGTCGGATGGATGGATGCGTACAGGAGACCTGGGTATCATCGACAAAGAGGGTCATCTGTTTATTCGTGGAAGAAGCAAAGCCTTGATTCTTAGTTCAAACGGACAGAATATCTATCCGGAAGAAATTGAAAGCATCCTGAACAACCTGCCGTATATTGCCGAATCGTTGGTTGTGCAAAGACAGGATAAACTTGTAGGATTGGTAGTTCCAAACCAGGATCAGGCCACAAAAGAAGGTCTGTCAGATGAACAACTACAGGATATCATGAAGAATAATCTGGCAACACTCAATCAGCGAATCCCCAATTATTGTAAACTTAACGAAATCCGCATTCAAACAGAAGCGTTCATCAAGACACCCAAACTGAGCATCAAACGGTTTCTTTATCAGGAAGAAGAAAAAGATTAACTTTCCCCACAATCAACCGTTCCGGAACCCATCCAAACACGCGGCTATCATGGGAATGTTCCCTGTTATCGCCCATCATAAAGTAAAAAAGCCTGCCGTTTTCCGTTTTGACTTCCGTTATTCGTTTGACCAAAAGCAGCTCTTCGTTTTCGGGACTGTTGAAAACGACAATATCCCCAACTTTGGGTTTTGTGAACGCGGGCAGGCGACGGTAGCCCCAGTTCCTTTTTGCATCCGATTCGCGCCACGACTGAATATGCGTGAAGCCATTAATCAGCGGAATATCCGCCCAGCGTTCGGGCAGACGTCCTCCGTAACTCAACCTGTCAATCCACAGCCACCGACCCGCCCGAATAGTCGGCTCCATACTCACAGAAGGAACCCTGCAGGGCTCGCCTATGACCGTTCGGATGAAAATGGCGAGTACAGGGATGACCAAAATGATCCTCACCATACCTGGTGAGGATTTGAAACGATTTGATAAGTGCACCTTCACAGGAGTTTTTTAATCGGATAAAAAGTTCTTAACTCTTTCCAGATACTGTTTATTCAATTCAGGAAAGACTTGATCCGGAATATAAATATGTGAAACGGTCATATCGGGATGCAATACAAAATAATAAGGCGATCCGTAATCTTCAAGCATCCAGTCAAAGGCATCGTGAGGTATCCGGTAAAAAGGCAATTCAATCCGATTATCTCTTTTAAAAAAAATAAAACTTCTTCTTTCTCTATATGAACTTAAAATTGAAATTTGCTGTTTTTTGTTTGAAAACAACTCTCGCAACAAAGACAACTCCGTCTCAAAACAGGGGTTACAATATATGTCCGTGTAACGGAATATAAGAATCGGACTTTGGGATACCAAATCGGATAAAGGATATTGTTGGGACAAGGTATCTTCGATAATTATATTCGGAACAAAACTTTGTGCTAATTCTTCATTCAAATATTCGTTCATTCTGTTAAAATGACTTTCAATATCCGATTTTTCCTGAATATATGCTGCTTCCGTTTGCCTGTTTAATACATAAAAGAGCAAGGTGATACCTGTTATAAATAACAAAAAAAATGATATGGTTTTATTCTTCATAAGCGTTTTTTATTTTTATATCAATCCTGATATTCTATTGTTTAAAGTCAAAAATTAGAAGCAATGGATTATCTTCATCTTCTGTCACATTGATTATGTCTTTAAACTGTTCTGTCGGAGGGTGTTTCTTTTTCCATTCAACAACATTGAAAGCATATAAAGGAACAATGATGTGCCTGTCTGCATGATAAATAAATTCAGATACCGGAATAGTCAAACCATTGAAATAAATATCATCCTTAACTGTAGCAAATGTTTTTGAAATTTGATCTTTCCTGTCGAACACAGTTAATTTTTCGTTTTTCTGATAAAAACTGTTGAACATCAGGAATTGGTCATACAATGCAAAATTAGAAACTCCATAAGCATAAGATGTTTTAAATAACTCATCAAAAAATACCCCAACATCTCTATATTGTTTTTTAAAAAAAGATGAAGGTATATTTTTCCCCTTAAAATCAATCCAAAAACATGGTTTTATACTGCCACCTCCGGTTGATTCATATACAATATCGTTAAATATTTCAAAGAAAAAAATTGATGCCTTATACTTATAAAAGTTATGATCAGAAAATATATGCAGATATTTTGCGCGATTTCTGTCAATATCCAAATACATAGAATTATCCTGGGCACTCCTTATTCTTAGCAACTTGTGGCTAAAATTAGTACCGAAATACAAAAAGCAAGTATTGTCCACAATCGGCGAAATCGCTTGTGCAAAATACCCAAGGTTACGTGTTGCTATACTCTTTCCAGAATAGTCATATGTTAGCAATTTTTGTAAATTTCTATCCAAAACGATAATGGTTTCACCATCTACTATAAAATCCATAATTTCAGAATATTCGCCAGGTCCATTGCCTCTTTTCCAAAAACTGGATAACAATTCTCCATCAATAGAAAAGACAAATAATGTGCGTCCATCTGAAATATAGATTCGATTGTTTTCATACCTGATTCTTTGAATTTCGCCCATGACGGTATCGGTCGGAAGTTTGAGCATCCTGAAATTTTCGAAATATTCGGACAGTTTCAGTTCAGCGTTCGATGTCACATCGGCTTCTATGGCAGGAATGGACAGATTCTGCTCTGTTGATTGGCAACTGATTAGAATTAATAACCAGTAAAAAAGAAATAATACTTTTTTTATTTTTTTTACTTTGCAAAAAACATTTTTCATAACCATTTGATAAATTTGTTAGTTAAAAAATCATTGGCAGAACTATAATTCTGCCAATGTAAAATTTACATTCATTAAGACGGTTTGCTATCCCAAGCAAACCGTCTGCTCTTAGGATTATTAAAATTAAGGACAGTCTTTTCCTCCATTACAAGTATCACTAGTATCTGGTTTACAACATTGTATTGACCCTGAAGCATTGCTATACCTTGCCTTAATTTCACCATTTGTTCTCGCCAACGCCTCAATATGAAGCTTGCTTTCCTTTACGCCATAATCATTCATCGCATGGCGTACATTGAGTCCAACTGCCAATATTAAGGCAAAGACTCCCAATATGATTGATATTTTCTTTTTCATATCTATTTGTTTTTAAAAAATTTGTGTAAAAATAATAAATAATTTGCAAAATCACAAACCCGATTCCCGGATTCGCAATTTTAATTCCTGATTCCCGCCTCCCGCGGGGCGCATTCTCGGTGAAAATGACGTAACAGGTTGTTAGCACTGATGATTCTTTCATTCCGCAGTTCCAGTACTTCTCTTTTCAAAGTTTCCGAATCGTACCATACGCGACTCCGAAGATTCGCATATCCTCCAAAGTAAAGTAAATAAGCGACTAAT
>Ga0099364_10005763_pt1 | contig 18266 bp, 20 predicted proteins | sample TergutTh196P3_FD_73070 | JGI IMG/M metagenome (GOLD analysis project Ga0099364, IMG submission 73070) | Microcerotermes parvus P3 segment gut microbial communities from Pointe-Noire, Republic of the Congo - Th196 P3 | ecosystem: Host-associated > Arthropoda: Insects > Digestive system > Gut ...
TGTTATGTTTTCCATAAACACGCCACCTCTTTCGAATGTTTTTTGTCAATTACATCTTATACGAGTTTGGTGTGTTTGGGAAGAGGCTTTTGCCTCTTCCCGCATTTATTGTTGTTTTATTCCTTGACGGTACTCGGAGCGACTCCCCAGAGCATTTTTTGAGCTTGTTGCCGATGAATATTATACTCTAAGAATAAATGGGTCTATTATCATGCTAATAAATGACAATAGACCCATTTTAATTTTAGCTCAGCGTTCTTCGATTCAGCGTCCTTCGATAACATCAATAGCAGTGTCTAAAAAGCTTTCTTCTCCAATAGTATTGATTTTCATGAACAAGGCTTGACTTCCACCGGAAGTTATAAGAGTAACGTGTAAATTATCATTTTCACCAATTAAAGTAACAGTCATGCTTACACGGTTACTTCCCATTATACTATATCTTTCATACACTCGAACAGCGAAGCGTACATCGTTTTTTTCAAAATCACTGCCATCTTCATAACTTGCCGATGCGCTATTATTAAGAATACCCTTGTGCAATTTATCGAGCATAGTATCAAAATCACCTTTTAGCGTCTTTTTATACATCGCCACATATGTCACTTCCTCTTTCTTAGTTTATATGAATAATATAGTTTTCTGATTAAACCAGTTTTTCTCCAGCTGTAAAGGCTTCTTTTTGCATATCTTCTGGTAAAGCTCCGTCAACTAGACCTGCTCCACCCCAGACAACATCGGCAACTTGCTCCCATCCATAACTCACGAATACCCGCTGGAGTTCGGCGATTCTAGGGACATATTGGTCTTTATCAGGATTGCCTTGTGTGATGACAGTCACAAAGTTTTTTCCAGGTATCAGGCTTCTGCGCTCAGGATCTCTAAAAGGGCGCAACCTTTGTAAAAATGTCAATGTCTGAGCCGTGATGTTTCCACCGTAAATAGGCGTTCCCAAGACGATACCCGTTGCTTCCAAGACATCTTTATACATGGGTTTGAGATAATCATCTTCTACGCAGACCATTTCTGCGTCTTCCTTGCCTTCTCTGCGGCAACTCCCACAATCCTGGCAGCCACGAATATACTTTGCATTCAAATCATAATGGACAATTTCGGCTCCCTTTGATGCTGCACCATCGGCTATTGCATTAAGAACAGCAGCCGTTGTTCTATTAGCATGTGGACTCCCATTAAAAACTACAATTTTACTCATGTTTATCCTCTCTTTCTTAATATGATGTGTTGTATAATCGAAAACTTAATTCTACTGGAGATTATACCATGAAAAATCCATATAAATCAAACAAAACTATATAATTTTCATCTACATTACAACACTTACTATTAATCCATTGCATTGTTATCTACTCTTGTGTTATGCTCATGAGAGTTGTTATTATCATAATTTTGAAATATTGAAACATTATGAATTAATAGACATATAGAGTGAGATTTCGCAGTAATGGAGGTATTGCATAAATGGTAAAACCAGAGGAAGTTAAAGAAAAATCACTGCTTCTAGAAAACGAAAACTTTAAATTTCGTCAGTTTTTAAGAAACCGCGTTGACAGCAACGAACTAGACAAAAATTTCAAAAAGCTCCATAATGAAATTTTCGCCAACTACGACTGCTGTCAATGTACAAACTGTTGCAAGGTATACGGAGTTATTATAGGACAAGAAGAGCTTACTAAAATTTCGAAATATTTAAATATGTCAGAACGTGATTTTTTTGCTGCCTATTTAGAATTGGCAGACTATGAAGATGATAGCCAATTTAAAATCAGGGAAAGCCTCTGCCCTTTTCTACAAGAAGACGGACGCTGTCAAGTCAATGAATGTAAACCAGATGTGTGCAAGGAATATCCTTTCACCGACCATCCAAACAGGATATCGAGTATGTACAATGTTATTTCTATGACAGCAGTTTGCCCTGTTGTTTTAGAAATTTTAGAACGTCTGAAAACTATATTCGATTTTAAACGATAACTGCATATCACATGGTTCTACAACCTAGTGACAATCGCATTCCCAGATTCATAACGACGTAAGCCTCTGTAAAAGAAAGTAGCAGCAAGAACACAATATAACCCAGCAACCATAAAGGCTATTAAAGTCGGGAGTAATGAGAACTCAGCAAACAAACGAAGGGGTGTATGTACAGCTATTCCAACGGGAATCACGCTGTACATAATAGCTCTAATAAAAGGTGCATATATTTTTTCGGGATAAATTGATACATTAATCAGAAACTCCGTAGCCAATGTGCCAATCACAGAGGCATCGCCCAAGAAAAAGCTAAGAGAGTGAGCTGTCAGCACCACCGCAGTCATCAACAACCCGAAAAGCACAATCCCCGCAAAAAACCAGAGCCAAGCTAATCTGTTGCTTCCATAAAATATAACCATAAGTATAAAACCATAAATTAAATCTCCATATGCCGATAAGCTGGTTCGAGAGCAAAGCACGCTCAGGAGTACATTGCATGGCTGGAGTAAGAATGTATCAAGCTCGCCTGTTATTATCAGCCTAGTGAGTTCAGAAGCGTTGGCAAAAAGCAAGGTGGAAATTCCATAACCTGAGCTTGTTACAGCCCATATAAACAAAACATCCTCGAAGGAATATCCGGCAATCTTGCCTCCTATTTGTCCAAAGGCAATCCACCAAAAAAATATGAACGAACTATTACTCAGAGCCATACCGAAAGCTTGGCTAAAGAAGCTGGCACGATACTCCAAAGCAGAAGCGAAGTTCAGCCGAAAGTAACTCCAAAATATCTTCGAATGTTTTTTCATAATTATCCTCCATTGACCTGTAAACGGCGAATAGCAAGGTGATATGATAGCAATGTCGCTGTAATAGCAGCTAGTAGACACAGTGCCTGGCGAGATATTAGCTCAATTGCTAACCCATTGGAATAGTCTACAAAAATCTTTGCTGGTGCCCAGTGTACATATGAAAAAGGTAGATTTCTCGCTATTTTTTGCAGCCAACTTGGTAAAAATTCCACAGGTAGAAACATTCCCAGCATGAAAGTCGCTTTCTGATATATCAGGTAAAAGGCATAGTTATCTTCAATAACGAAGGAAGACAACCCAAGGAGCATCAGTATAAAGAAATTCAATAATATACTCAAAGTTACTGATAGAATTAATGGTGGTAAGCCTGCCATAGTAAATGTGAAAAGCGGTCCCACAAAAACAAATCCAATGACAATTGCCAATGTACCAAAACCCATCATGTTCAGCAGTACCTGCCCCATTGAATTGGCAAGCTGGTAAAAAACATAGTGGGACGGTCTTCCCAGATGATATGCAATAGAGCCTGATTTTACCTCATCGTTCATAGTGCTGTATATATCGGAACCGCAAGCAAAGGAAACAAATTCTGTCATAATTAAATACCATACCATCTGCACATATCCATAACCGTGGACGCTACCCTGCTGATAAATCGCTCTCCAAAGGCTCATAAACACATATATGAAAAAAGTGTAGAAAAAGAATCGCAGGTATGTGGTGGATCGGTACGTAAGGGCATTTGCCAAACTAACCTTTGTAATTACTGTATATTTATGAAGTTTTTTCATCATTCACGCTCCCTGTTCAAAGCTTCCTGTTCTCGAAAAATCGATGCAATAATTTCCTCCATCGGGGGATTTGATATCGTTATGTCCAGCACATTACCTATGGTGGAAAGCGTTTCTAATACTTCTGCAATTGGACGCATTTTCGTATCAACAGCAAGAGTAGATTTCAACCCTTGGAAATCTGTAGATATTTCAACTCCGAACATATCAGGTATTGTCTGAGGTTTTGAGAAACTGACCTCGACTAGCTTTTTGCCTAAATATTCACTGCGGAGCTTCTCCACTGGAGAATCCAGCACAACTTCCCCGTGATCTATCACAATTGCCCGACGGCAAAGATTTTCCACATCAGCGGGGTCGTGGCTGGTGAGAAAAACCGTTGTGTTTCTTTCAGAGTTGTCTCTGAGTATCAATTCGCGAATTGCTTGCTTGACCACGACATCAAGACCAATTGTCGGCTCATCTAAAAACAAAAGCTCAGGTTTATGTAATAACGAAGCTGCTACTTCGCATCGAATCCTTTGTCCCAACGATAGCTTTCGAACAGGAGTTTTCAAAAACTCTGACAATCCAAATAGCTCCGTCAATTCCCCCACCCTGCGCTTTCGTTCATCATCATTTATTTCATAAATAGCTGCCAGGAGTGTAAAGCTATCTAAAGGAGGCAGATGCAGCCATAACTGTGATTTTTGCCCAAACACTGTTCCGATTCCCATTGCGAGCTTTCTTCTCTCTTTCACAGGAGACATTCCAAGTACTCGTATATCACCGGAAGTTGGATGCAATATTCCACATAGCATTTTTATGAAGGTTGATTTACCAGCACCATTTGGACCAATAAATGCAACGATTTCACCTTTTTCTATTTCTATGCTGACGTTTCGCACAGCTTCTACTTCTGTCCACTCCGGTTTGACCAAAGCCCGAAAGCTCGCACTCAAACCCTCGGATTTTATGCGTGTGCGATATGTTTTTACTATGTTTTCTGTAACTATAGCAGCCATGTTGCATACTCCTTTTTTAAGATAAATTGCTATTTTATAGATAAATTGGAAAAAGAAAAACCCTTAAACGGTGCACCGTTTAAGAGTTTTAAATATCTCCCTAACCGATGCATCGCAATTTTGCGTACACACCGGCTTGCAATTTCGCTACCGGCGTGGACGCTTAAATACGAAGAGCATAATAATGGGAGATGTGAAATTACGCATTATTTCCTCCAAGTGTGAATATGCTTCACATTATACTGTCAACAAGCAATTACTGTCAAGTGCAAAGTACATATTGTCAGTAAATCTAATAATAAATAAATGAAAGGACATTGGAATTAACAAAAATGATTGTATTTACACAAGAGCAGCATAACAATATGCTGCAATGTTTCGGAGAAAGCTTTGTAAATAAGCTTCCAACAAAGCTTGAGTTTTTTGCTAAGCAATGGGAATTAAGCGACTTTTCGCTCATTGAATACTATTCAGTCAATTGTCTTTTCTACTGCCAGTCAGAGGAATATGGAGATTGCGTTTTGAAGGTTTTCGGCTGCGATTACCATTGGTATATCGATGAAATTAACGTATTAAATGAGTTTAAGGGTAACCGCCGATATGTCCAAGCTCACGAATGCAATAAAGAGCTTGGAGCTTTGCTTCTCGAACGTATTAGTCCAGGAGAGACATTGAAAGCAGAAGCATCTATCGATAAAAGGCTATCAGTCTTTAGTGAAACTTGGAATAAGGCACACATTATTCCTCATGAACTAGAAATATACAAATCCTACTTGGAAACTGTAGTAATAGCAGCAGGTCAACCTTGGGCAATAGGAGACAACCCAGTCCTTAGGCGTATGGCAGGCGATATGGTTATTTCATGTCGCGAACTATATTTAAAATACCCAGAGCGTTTTCTTTTACACGCTGACCTGCATGGTGATAATTTACTCAAAAGCAATAATGGCGATTATATCATTGTTGACCCACACGGTCGCATAGGTCCGCCAATTTGTGACCTCGGTAGGTTTATTGCTAACGAGTATGCAGATGCTGACGAGTATTCCAAAGCCCAGACAGTTGATTATATTATAAACAATCTATCGAAAGCATTTCAACTTGATAAAAACGACATACAAAAAGCGTTCTTTGTAGACTTCACCCTTATGACATGCTGGGACGCAGAAGACGGCTCTGTGAATCTCGACGGAGCTCTTTTTGCACAAAGCCTATTGCAACACTAACTGCTTACGCCGCTCAGGAATGCAGTTATAATGTCACCTCTTAACAATTATCCATGCTCGGCGACATAGTTATCCCAAAACACCAAATTCTCCGCTAGTAGCTTAAGATTATCTAAGTCATATTGGCATCGAATCACACAATCTCTGCATTGGGTGTAGCTGAATAGCTCATATGCTTTTTTTACGAACTAACAATAAGCAGCATTCGATATTCGATGTCCTGGGGAACATATCAATGGCACTTATGGCTATTGCTTCGTAATTAGAAAGCCGTATTACATCGCGAGCAAGGGTAGCTGGGTCGCATGACACATATATGATACGCTCCGGAGATAGCTCATGCATTTTTTCAACAGCTTTGCTTGAAAGCCCGCTCCGCGGAGGGTCGACGATTACGCAATCGGGGTTTATGCCGGTGGCATCCCATTTCGCTGCATCGGCGCAAAGGAAGTCAATATGCTCAAAGCCATTTCGCATTGCGTTTGCTCTTGCATTATCAACAGCAGAGGCATTATTCTCCACGCCCAATGCGCTGCCAGCATCTCTGCCAATAAACAGTGTTAGCGAACCAACACCACAATACAAATCGACTAGCATCTCATTCTTCGCTAAACTAGCATACTCTCTGGCTCTCTGAAAGAGCAGCAATGCGGCTTCGCTGTTTACCTGGAAAAATGATACCATTGAAGCTTCGAAAATAAGCCCATCGAGTTCGACTTCAAACTGGTCTTCACCCATCATATTGCCAGCACGGAGAGTTATATTTTCACCTGCCTTAAGACGAGTATCACACAGCTTTTCAAGAGCAATATTTAAATCATCTTCCAAAAGCAAACAATGCCTAATCGGTATCAGGTCATGGGAGCTTGCGCCATAAAAGCCTATTTCAATGTTATCGCCTTGACCTGAAGTGTGAAACACTGCCTTGTTCCGATAGCCATCAACTCGTCCTGTTGCTAGAATTTCATTTGCTCGGAGGCTCACTCCACCAATGCGTTCAAGCGCACTATTAACTCGCATTAGTTTTGCATTTAGCTCTTCCTCATATGTGATATGCCGAAAATCGCAACCGCCACACTTTGGATATACGGGACAATCTGGCTCTATGCGTTGCTTCGAAGCTTCGATAACATCGACAATCTCCCCTCGGCAGCTTCGGGATTGCTCGCTGATGATGGCTATTTGACAAGCATCACCTCGTGCTGCTCCACGAACAAAAACAACGCGCCCATTATCCAGACGTGCGACACCTTCACCTTGAGAACTATAATCTGTGATGGTAACAATATGTGTACGATTCTCCATATATTCACCATTTATTTATGAAATTGTATTTATAATTATTCATGCTCAGCAACGTAGTTATCCCAAAACGCAACATTATCTGTTAGTAATTTCGGAATATCTAAATTATACGGGCATCGAGACACACAATCTTTGCATTGGGTACAATTTCTAGCTGCTTCCATACCAGCACTCACCATACCAACAACTCTTGCATAGGGCATACGTCGTACATGGCTTTGGACAGTCAAAATTGTGCTGATTGGGATATCTGATGTGCAAGGCTGGCAATAATTGCACCGGTGACACCAGCTATCACCCAATTGCTCTTTTAAAAGGGCAATTTCTTTATAATCATTGTCATTCAACAGTTCTCCAGAGTTTAAGATTTCAACGATTTCCTCAATCTCTGATAATCTTTCAATACCTGGGTCGGGTACAATATTGTCGAATTGCTTTAAGTACTTGATGCACAAATTAGCATTATTTAATAGACCTCCACCAAAGGGTTTCATGGCGATAAATCCCATATCTAGCTCCTTGGCTAGAGGAATGGCTTCCTTGGCAGCCTCGTCGTCTACATAATTAAAAGGAAGCTGTACAACATGGAATCGTCCTTCTCTCATCACCTTCATAGCAAATGGTATGTTGTGGCTAGAAAAAGCGGGAAATCGCACTTTTCCTAATTTAACTGCTTCAATCATACCTTCAAATGCACCATTTTCACCAAACACTTCATCATAACTCTCTTCTAAAACTCCATGATGCTGATAAATATCTACATACTCCACACCGAGACGAGTAAGTGACAAATCCAGATTCTTTAAGAATGTTTCTTTGTCATTTGCTCCCGATTTTGTTGCGATAACTAAGCTATCCCTAGGTAAACCTTTTAAAGCTTGCCCAATTTTTTCTTCGCTGTCCGTGTAGCCATTGGCAGTATCTATGAAATTTACCCCAAGGTCTATAGCTCCACGAACCACCTTCACAGCTTCTTCCAAACTCAATCGTTGTATCGGTATACCACCAAATGCCACTTTACTTACCATCAATTCCGTTTTTCCAAAACGTATCTTCTCCATGAATTGTTTCCTCCTTTAATGTAGATGATTTCATGCGGCGTCTCGCCCTTCCACAATTCGCCAATCCAATAGTTATCGCAGCCCACCCGCCCCGCGAGCCGCCTGCCAACTACCGATGGAAAGCGAAGTTCAGCCAGCATAAAACAATAAAATATTGACCACAGTAGTGTTATAGTTGGGGTGTATAAAATTATCGCCTTTATTTTAGCGATTCATTTAGCATTATACCTAGTGCAACGGGAATACGCTGTACATTCTATGTCGTGAAGACCAACCCTGATGCTGTGCAGAACCAAGGTCAATATATAAAAACTTAGAATCATCCATTGTGACCAAAAGGACTTGACCTGTTTGTGAGCCAAAAAGATCCCCTACTTCCGTTTGAATATAGTCCTCTGGCATTATTTCGTAATCTCCTAAATCAATAAAGTGCCATTTAATCAAGCGTCCTCTCAAATTAAATGAATGCTCATCTCCTATTACATAATCTTCTATGCCCAAGATTGTGCTGATTTCTGTACCGATTTCAACTATTTCATGGTCTGTTATTAATGCGAAAACCTGTTGAATATAAGGAAACCCACTTGCTATTTCAGAGTGGAATAGCTGATACATATTCCCATTCATATTTTCATATAGATAAAGTAACGTATACGCTCGGGTCACATATTCAAAAGCCATAACCATACCACTTGAATAGTTGGGCATTAGGGTTAGATCAACTGAATCATCAGACCATCTTTTAAATTCTTCGTTTTGCGTATACCATTCCTCAGCTATGGGATTGCCTATAGCATGGGTAAATTCATGGATAACAAAACTTATGTAACCACTGTAGTCAGTTGCGCTGGGAAGAGCAGCATAAACGATTGTATCATTTGGTGATTCGCCATAAAGCCATCCACCATATCCGTTGCTACTGCTTGAAGGAGATACAACCACGCGAATATTATCTGGATTAAGACCATACTGGCTGAACCATTGGAAATTTATGCTATTATAAATATCATTTGCAAAACGTTCACTATGGTCTGCATAGTATTCAGCGTTTTCACGGAAAAACCTCGAGAAATTTGTTTTCAGATAAAAATCATTCAAAAGCTCAAGGAATTCTACCGAGTTTTCTGGAGTCCATCTTGCAGTTCCCTCTAGCTCTTTAAATAGATAATCTGTATTGTCAACTATAGAATAGCTATTTTCTAGTTTTTCAAGATGAATAGCCATTACAAATACTGCATCATATCAAAAATGCAAATTCTGTATAGTATATGTAACAACGGGATGTTGTCTGTACTCATTAAATATTGAATCAATTCTTCGTTGATAATCTGTTGATGTTTCGTTGTATTCAGACCTCCCTGCCAAGCGGAACACTAATGAGATTAACTCAAAACGTTCATCAACAAATCCATTTATATATGTAGCAAAAATTTCGTTGTTTTCGATAAAACTGTGTTCAGATTCATTGTCGATCAGTAAATTGCTAAATGCGGGAGTGTTTGTTTCTGGCAAGCTTCCCGCCTGTATATTGCCTTCATTTTTTCCACATGAGATTAGCATTGTTAGCAAACTCATTAACAAAAGTATTGCTATTACTTGATTTTTCTTTCTCATAGGCACTCTCCATTTTGTTATTCCAATAGTCAATTGACATTTACTAATATGTCAGTATAATAAATATGTAGGATTTATTGAAGATAAGGAGGGGTGTACAGTATGAATGCTCATATTCAAAAAGAATTAGATATAGTAATAGAATGTATTTTACAAATCGTTCCAGCAGAGGCTGTTTATTTATTCGGTTCTTATGCATATGGGACACCGAATGTTGATAGCGACCTTGATATATATGTAGTTGTGCCAGATGACACAGAGGATTTATCAGAGCTATATGGCGAAATTCAAAGTCTTTTGCGTAAAAAGACACTCTTTCCATTAGATATGTTAATTGGACGCTCCCGAGTTTTTAACCATAGAAAAAACGGCCCCACTCTTGAGGGAGTAATCGCCCGGAAAGGAGAGATGATTTTTGGAGCTTGAATATGTAGCTGAATGGCTAAATTATGCAAAAATGGATTTAATGACTGCTGAGCATCTGCTAACCATGCGCCCACTACCACTAGAAATTATTTGTTACCATTGTCAACAAGCAGCAGAAAAATATCTCAAAGGTTACTTGGTTTTTAAGGGGATTATTGAGCCTCCGAAAACACATGATTTGGTTTTGTTGAAAATTGACTGTATGAAAACGGATGCAAGTTTTGAGAGCATAAGCCGAGCATGTGAAGTTTTAACTCGTTACGGCATCCAACCGCGATATCCGAACGAAATGGAAATAACTGAAAAAGATATGCAAAATGCGCTTAATTACGCAAGACAAATCAAAGATTTTGCTCCATTGCAAGCAATAGACGAAGAGCTCGAACAAAGAACAGTGGAGGCAGAAACTGTGTCCACAGAACAAGATCCTGATATCGAATAAAACCTCTCTGTCTAAAATTGCCTTTCTAAATTTATTTCTCGTCAATTATCCTGATTAATTCTCCGTCTTCTATATATAATTTTTTTATAATCCATTTACCATATTCTTTAACTCCACTTACATACACTTTTACTTCTCCAGAAGAGCCATTGACAGTAAAGCTTAAATCAGCATTTCCAGAACTTCCAGATATTGACATACTTCCTGATACAAAGCTTGTTGATTTAATTTCTCGATTAATAATCATTTGTGCTTGGGGGTCATTATTTAACACTTCTAATGTCATTTTATAAATTTCAGAATTCTTGAACACATTATTTAACAACACAATCATTACGATTATAATAATAATTATTGCAGCTATTATCGAAACTAATCTAATAGCTTTTTGTTTTTTTGTTTGTGGTTCATATTCAACAATTGTTGATTTATCAAATAAATGATTACACCTTTGACAGTTTTTAGCAAATACTTTATTTTTTTCACCACAATTTTCACATTTTTTCTTTTTTGTAACAAAACAGAAAATAAAATATACCACCCAGCCATATACCGGTAGTATTCCTAACCACATCCAATTAGGGGAATACCCCTTTTTTTTTGCTTCTATAATCCCCAATGGAATAGGACCTAACCATATTGCTAAAGTCAATAAAACAAAAAATATATTCATATTTTCCCCCTGATATTCATTATGTTCTACTTTTTCTAGTGCTTTAAGGATTTAATGACTATTTAAAAATTCAATATTTTCCTCTGTCAATTCATAATAATTTACATAAGTAAAATTATCAAATAAATAAGGCAAGCCTGGTTGTTGAGTAGATACATCTGATTGATTGTTGTATTGTAAAACCATCTCTTCTCTTAAAACACCATTCTCTATACAATAGAAGTATAACTCACCATTATGTCCTTTATAACCAACATTACTATATAGTCCTTCTTTTTTATCAAGGGGTGTACCAAAACCACCGAAAGGATAAAACTTTATGCTTCCTATTTTTTCAATAGAATTATTATTATATGCATATATTTCACCAAAGCATCCAATTGTAGCATCTACATATATCAATTCCGGTACTCCATCATCATCAATATCATATATATAAAAGAATGGGGTTACAGGATAACCTGCTGCTATGAATGCATGAATCCACATTTGCTCGCCTGAGCCATCGGCTAATACATCAAAATCAACTTCGCTATTTCGTATTCTATCATTTAAAAATGCAATATATGTCTCCTGCCATGTTTGAACTTCTGTTGATGTATGAAGATACTGGGTTTCCATTACGTAAGAATACATAAATATAGACAACAAGATAATTGAATGCAACCGTAACAAGCTGTAATTTTTCATAAAAAGATTCACCCTTCATAATTCATGATTGAAGCATAAAGCTGATAGTTATGTTTTACGATTTCCATCTTTATCAAAAGTTTGTAAAATCCGCAATAGTCCATATGTCGTATTACGCCCTGCTGCTTGATTAAGTTTCGATGAGGTGTTAATTAAACTACCACGATGTGTCAGAGGGTGCTGAAGATTTTCAAGTTGCAGTCTGACTGTCACTAATTTTGCGAATTGAATCCTGCTTAATTTCTTCTCTGAGCCTTTTTAAATATGACGAATATTTCACATTCTGCGTTCCATAAGTTAAATTTTCGGAGTATTCGATCGGAAGCCATGTTTCGAGTGGTGCTTCATTATGGGAGATTAGTGCTTCCAAATTGTCGAGAGCTTTAAATAATTTTGCTTCAGGTGTTTCAAATTTATAAATCTCATCAAATAATTTTGCAAATCCACTCGCCATGTCCGCAGGGAGGAGTTCCAATAATGCGGATACAGCCATATCTTCTTTCTCTTCATCCTGCTTTGTTTTTTGAAATGCCGGTATGTCTCCTGTTACTGCTTCACCTAGATCATGAATTAAGCACATTTTAACGACTTTCTCGATGTTAACATTGGGGAACTCATCTGCTAGCAACAATGCCATTACCGCAGTCCGCCAACTATGTTCAGCGACACTCTCATGCCTACCACTGGAAGTCCAACTATGACGAGTATTACACTTTAGTTTTTCAATAATACCCAGGAATTCTATCAAGTTCCTCTGTTGCATAAGTACCTTTCCCTTCTAACGTAGATATTATTTGCTCTATTCTATAAGTGCAATCATTCTCTTAATTCAATCTTTCTTCAAGAATCTGACATTCGATTAATTGAAAATAAACAGAAACCCTTTTATATTTAATAGTGCGATTTCGATCATTTGTTTACTTCACCGAAATTTTCAATATACTGCTTTAGAACGCTTTAGAGTTTTATGCTCTTTGCTGTTTAATAATCCCTTTTTCGCAAAGAATCAGAATTAGCATGGACATCAGCCATTCCAGTGAAAATCCTGTGATGGTCTGCCAGTTCGGTCCAGGCATGAAAGTACTCGTGAGAGCATTACCCCATGCATGGAAAAACACGCATAGTATCACGCTATTTGTTAGCTTGTAAATAGCTGCTAAAGTGAAAGCATTGGTCATGAAAAATCCGAGCATGAAAAATATTTCAATTGGACTTCTCGGGTCGATAGGGAGAAAAAATAAAGGAATATGCCATATAGTCCAATATGCAGTGAAAATAAATGCAACGGGGACAGCATTCATCGTTTTTTCCATCTGCGGTTGTAAAAAGCCGCGCCAACCGAGTTCCTCGAAACCGCCGGTAAAAAGGCTAATTGGAAGCAACAATAACGGAAAGTACAAGGTGCTATCCTCAACGCGGTCGCCAACGGTCATCGTGAGTAAAAAACGCCAAATAAAGAAAGCGGCGAATATGGCATAATTTGATATCTTCTGTTCGAATGTAAAGCAGTGTCTTATATAATCACGAAGTGGTACCTTTTTGTGTAAGACTATCAAGGCTGCGATGGCGGGTCCGAATACCGCTAGGGCGATGAATGGGTATGCGAGTGGTGCTTCTGTAATGCCAAGAAGACTCTGAATAATATTGAATGTCCACGTAATTCCACACGCCAACATCATGTAGATTATAATGCGTTTTTTTCCGATATACATTGCTCCGATTCCTTTATAATCAAAAATGGCTATTTCGTTCATCGCCTTTTTGCGATTTTGATGATTTTTTTAACTGATAAATCACATTTGCTATTATAATTCAAACATAATAATTATTGCAGCAAATAAATTAGCAATTCCATCTGTTTATATGAATTATGTAAGTTTTCTACTTTTAAGTAATTCTAGGTGACTTTCAAAGAATTGTCAATAACCTAGTACAGAAGTAGGGTAAATTGCCGATAATGCTCCAGTTGTATATGATGTTTTCATATATTTTCATATTTCTGTTAAAACAAAACGACAACTCTCTTTTCCTTGCGTTGTTAATGCAGATGTAATAAATTCTACATCCACTCTTTTGCCTAAAATTGTTTCAAGATGATGTCTAATATGTCCACCGCAACATAAACAATAAGTTTTTGGCATAGAGTTCTCCATTACAATTTTTAGACAAGAACACCTTTTTTCAAGTATTTTTTCATCAAAAAATGTTACTTCATATTTTCCTTTGCCTATTATTTTAATTTCATGTCCAAAAATAAAATGTGTTTCATTTAGTGCTTTTATTCTATCTTCTGTTGTTTCATACTTTTTATTGATTTCTCTACATACTTTTTTTCTTTTACCTTCAAGACAACAGGCACAATCTTCACGAATTTCTTTCTTTGTATTATCATCAAGTAATTCATCCATAACACCCATCGCATTACAAAACCATTCCGCTTTAGCTTCTTTTTTACTGGTTTTCTTTATTAATTCTCCAGATTTCATAATCCTTTTACGGATATTGTCTTTTATTCCATGTTTTTTTAGACTTTGATTTAAGTCCTCCATTTTTCCATCTTCATATTCTCTGATGTAACCTTCTTCTTTCCAGTATTTCCATGTAGCCACTTTTATTACCCCCTTTTTACCATTATTGCCTTCATATACTCAGAATTATTTAAAAATTGTAAATATCTAACTTTTCATTTGCTACGCTTTCCCCGCCAAACTCAAAGACTTACTACCCAACAAAATAAAAATAGCAGAGGCAAGACCTGCTGTGCTAATGATTTGCAACGTGTTTATAGAAATAAAGTCCGCAAGCGGCCCCCAAACCGCCATACTTACTGGAGTAACCGCTCCTATTAGCATCATAAATGCCGAGAAAACCCGTCCCATGTACTCAGGGTCAACTTTCGTCTGAAACATTGTCATAACCGGCGCATTGAACACCGGTAGAAAAATGCCATAAATCCTAGTTATCAATGCATAGGCAACGAAGTTTCCAAACCGAGCGGAGGTTGCCAGCCCGATAGTGCAAATGATTACTGCACCGACGCCAAAGGCCACAGTGTGGATTTTGTTCTTGAAGCCGCCCCAAGATCCAATTATTGCGCCGCCTGCAAACATTCCGGCAGAAAATGCTAAGGAGCCGACCATCAATCTCCACGGCTCTTCACCGAAGTGTCGCACGATTTGGAGTGGATAAAGATGCGCGGCGGGCGCCGTGAACACATTAACCAATATGCTCACCAACATCATTTGAATGATAAACGGCTGCGTTTTTATATATTTAAACCCCTCTGACATTTCGCGCAAAGCGGGCTTTTGCTCATGCGTTTTTTCCCGTGGCGGAGCGGATTTGACGAAAAACACCAAGATACTTATGCCAATTGCCGCTGTTATTACATCGATGTACAAAACACTTTGAATCGCTACGGTTGCAATCAATGCTGCGGCTGCAACCGGCGAGAGGAAACTAACGACTGACTGAATAGAACTGTTATAACCATTTACTTTTATTAGCTTATCCGCCGGAGCAATCTCAGGCAAAAAGCTTGCCACCGCCGGTGACTGTACCCCCTGCCCAAATCCGCGTATGGCTAAAATCACAATTAAGAGTGCGATATGCTCGAATCCCAATGAGAACGTCGCGGCTAAGAGTAGCGTCACAAAAGCGATTGCACCATCAGCCAAGTTGATAATCAGTTTTTTACTGTACCTATCAGACCATATCCCAGCAAACGGAGACGCCAGCAGCATTGGCACGGCTCCCGCAGCGGACATCAGCGCCATTATCACACCACTTTGCGTTTCGAGGGTAATATACCAAACAACCGATTGCTGCACGAGCATAGAGCCGAACATTGTGATACACGACCCACCCAAGAACAGGGACACGTTACGTTTCCAGTTATTCATTTTTCTCCCTTATATAAGTCGGCACTATTTAAACGCGACGTATTATGTACAGCCGTCCGATAATATAATTATTCTACTTTTTTGAAATTCTGGATTCTTCAAAAGCATTGTTAATAAACTCGCATCGCACTAGTAGGAATGTCAGATAACGCCCATCGGTTTGGCGAAGTGACTGATGGGGTGCGACATACCTCGAGCTATCGTCAACGGTCAAGGGTAGCAGATAGCTTTTGGTTTCCACTTCGACCGCCATTTCGCTAAACCGCTTGTTATGCGCTGTATGTCCGTATGTTGATACGGCTCTGCATGTACCCTGATTATTCAGTAATATCTGGCGACTCCGTGACATAATCCGGTATGTTTTCAAGCACATCCTGTAATGTGTTTGCATTTTCTAGCATTTTCATTGTTTCTATGTGTGGATGTGCGTATATGCCATCCCAAAAGTATTCATCGTACTTTGCTCGATTTGAAAATGCGAGTATCGGCTTATCAAATGAAAATTGAGCATCCTTTCCGTTTGTATTGCCTCTGGCATCTACTTTTATCCAGCGACCATTAATGAGAATAGCATTATAACAATGGACACAGTAACCTAATGAATCATCATCGGAGAGCGTTAAGTGTTGGAAGCAAAAGCCAACAGGGATGCTGTACAGTCTTAATAATGCTGCAAGCAGATTAGCTTTCGCATGGCATATTCCAGTCTTATATGCTAAGACATCAGAAGCTTTTGCGGTAATAATTTTTGCGCCTATATCAAAAGAATGAGAGATTTCGTCTCGCACATACTCATATGCAATTTTCGCCTTCTCTATATCTGTACTGTGTGCGAGAAATAACTCATCTGCCTTTTTCTTAATAATTGGCGATGTAAAATCAACATATACATCCTCCGCTAGAAAAATTGATAAATCCAAACATGTACCCCTCTCGTTCATTGTATAAATTACTTGCATCGTTAAATAGTATCGAAAAATGTTTCTCAGTCATCAACAGCTGCAGGACATATGGCACATAATGTCCGGTGGCCTGGCGAAGTGGCGGATTGGGCGCGCTGCAACCTGAACTATCACAAGTGTTCAATGGCACTGATAACTTATGGTTTCCATTTCGACTGCCATTTCGCTATACCGCTTGTTATACGATGTTTACCCGACTGTGTTGCACCTACAATAAATGAAATACTTATAATGATAATGAATCGTAGTCTTGCACATTAAATCAAAACCATTAGTTATGCGAAAGGGAGGTAGGCATCAATCGCCATCTTCCGGGATATACCCTTGCTCCTCTGCTTTACGTAGGCAACGCTCACTTTCCGAGATGTCTCCCACTAGTTCGTAGTATTTTGACAGATAGTACCATGCATACTCGTTCTGTTCATTAAAATCAATCGATTGGTTTAAGTCTGGTAGAGCTTTGTCAAGCTCACCGACGTAAAGATAGTACTCAGCCCGCCGCATATATGTAATGCTTTTTTCAAAAGTAGAATCTGATAACTTTGATAAACCTACCGCTTGAGTAAACAAATCAAGCAGTTCGGAATCACATGAGACACAGCTCTTTTTAGCTACTTTCAAACGTATTATACCTAAAGTTCGATAATACAACTCGTCATTTACACCTAGTTCATATGCAATCTTCAATTGTTCTAAAGCTAAGTTTGTTTTCCCGGCCATATGCAGCGAAAATGCTTTGCGTACATAATATGAGGTGTTGTCAGGATCAAGTTCTATTGCCTTTGACGTATCCTCAATAGCTTTTTTATACTCTTTCATCCATTGGTAGGTTATTCCACGGCTATTGTGATATTCAGCGTTGTCGGGATCAAGTTCTATTGCCTTTGAATAATCCTTGACTGCTTTAAGATAATTCTCATCACGATGGTAATATCGACCACGTGCTGCATATACCCATGCATCTCCTGACTCTACGTCATTCAACTTTGTTTCAAAAAATACTGGCTCTTTATTGTCAAAATGCACTCCATTCAAGTTTGCACCACTTAGGTCTGATCTATAAAAAAGGGTATTTTCTAATTTAGCGCAATATAGATTTGAATACGCCATGACTGAATAATCCAAGCTACATCCATTCAAACATGAATATTCCAAGTTCGCACCATATAAGAATACTCCACGGAGTTTACAATTAGAAAAATCCAAATGATTCAGGTATTGGGTAGCACCATAGCCTTGACCGCACAATTTGGCAATCCACTCTCCTGCCGCATTAACATTTGGCCATTTAATCTTTGAGACATCTCCTGTATACTTTGCACATGCCGAGAGTGCGGCAAGCAATACTTCCTCTGAGTTTCTCGAGTGGCGC
>Ga0099364_10005764_pt1 | contig 18263 bp, 16 predicted proteins | sample TergutTh196P3_FD_73070 | JGI IMG/M metagenome (GOLD analysis project Ga0099364, IMG submission 73070) | Microcerotermes parvus P3 segment gut microbial communities from Pointe-Noire, Republic of the Congo - Th196 P3 | ecosystem: Host-associated > Arthropoda: Insects > Digestive system > Gut ...
GAGGCAGTTCTCGCCCTCTCAAGCCGGATGCTTTTTCCGACCTGCTCCGGCATGGCAGCAGCTCGCGTCACGGAGCGCGGCGAAAACGGGAAAATGTGCATATCCGAAAACGCGGCGGTTTTAATAAAATCAAGTGTTTGCCTAAACTCATCTTCAGTCTCGCCGGGAAAACCCGTAATAAGGTCCGCTGTCACTCCGCAGTCAGGAAACCATTGCCTGAGTGACGATATCATTTCCAGCACAGCTTCCGCGCCATATTTTCGGCCCATCCGTAGCAGCGTTTCATCACAGCCGCTCTGGAGCGACAAGTGAAAATGATTGCACATAGCCGGGAGCGTGCTCAGCTCTTGGCAGAAAGCAGTTGTCACCACAGAAGGATCAAGTGAGCCAAGCCGCACTCTGGCGTTCGGTGCAGCTGCGCATATCGCCCGGACGACGTCAGTCAGCGTTGCGCCGTCGGGCAAATCTTTACCATAGGATGATATTTCAATACCGGTGATGATGATCTCACGAAAGCCGCCGGAATCAAGTTTCGCGGCATAATCAGCAATGCGTGGGATGGGCAGGGAACGTGAGCGGCCGCGCGCGTACGGTATCACGCAGTAGGCGCAATAATTATCGCAGCCATCCTGTATCTTGAGAAGCGCCCGCGTACGCCCCGGAGACCCGCCCGGGGGAAGATCTTCAAAGACGCGATTATCAGTATGGCTGTAAAGAGCCGAAAACAGGACGCTATTCTCTGATTCCTGCCGCCTGTCCCCGGAGCCGTGGTGCAGTGTAAACTGCTCATTGCGATTTTCTTCATACTCCGCATTCTGTTGGGCAAGCCTCTCAATATCATCTGCGAACTGGCTTCTGTCGCCACTGCCACCGACAATGTCCGCGCCAAGCTTAGCGGCCGCAGAGGGTTCAAGCTGAGAGAGGCAGCCGCACACTGCGATAAGCGAGAAAGGTTCGAGCCGCTTCATGCGCCGCACAGCCTGCCGCGATTTTCTTGCGCTCTCAGCAGTCACAGCGCACGTATTAATAATGCAAACATCGCAACCCTGACCGGCTTCACGCCTGGTGTGCCCGCGTGATATCAGAATGCTCTCGATAGCTTGTGTCTCATATTGATTGACTTTGCAGCCGAGCGTCAAGGCGCAGAATATCATTTTTAGCCTCCAATTGAATTCTTTCAGGTAATGGTATATATACTCGCGGTCGCAAAGATTTGATATTTCTCGCTTGTCTTTTTGCCGTCATGCGGCACGGCAAATCCTTGAAAGGCCACAGGCATTACTGCGGATTTTCCGCACCACCTGACGGCAAAAATCCTGCGCGATATTCTTGCAAATCTTTGTGACCGCGAGTATAATGTAGATATGGATATATACTTTGACAATGCAGCGACGACCGGGGTGCGCAGCGAGGCCATAGACGCTATGGTAAGCGTTATGAGCGCTTCGTATGGCAACCCGTCGTCCGTTCACTATATGGGCCGCCGAGCAGCCTGTGAGCTTGAAAAAGCACGCAGCAGCATATCCGGCGCGCTAGGCGCTCGACCGGAGGAGATATACTTCACATCAGGCGGGACGGAGGCTGACAACTGGGCAGTTCTCGGCTGTGCTGAAATACTCTCGCGCCGAGGGCGGCACATTATTACCTCAGCCGTCGAACATGATGCGATTTTAGAGCCAGTCAGGAAGCTCGGGAATATGGGTTGGGACGTGACATATCTGGCGCCTGACGCTCAGGGGCGTGTAGCTGCGGAGGATTTTGCCGCCGCGCTCCGCAAAGACACAGTGTTTGCCTCGATCATGCTTGTGAATAACGAGACGGGCGCGATAAACCCGGTAAGCGCGTACTCGCAGGAAATAAAACGCAGGGGGCTGGATACAGTGCTCCATACCGATGCTGTCCAAGGCTTTTGCAAGATACCGTTTACAGCAAAAACTCTAAACGCGGAGCTTGTGACAGTGAGCGCGCACAAGTTGCACGGTCCCAAAGGCGTAGGTGCGCTGTATATCAAAAGAGGCGTAAAAATGCCTCCGATGATGCTTGGCGGCGGGCACGAAAAGGGAAAACGCTCGGGAACGGAGGCTCTGCCCGCAGTCGTGGGATTCGGTGAGGCGGCACGGCTTGGGAGGATTGAACTCGAAACAACGGTTGCGGCAGTTCAAAAGCTGCGCGAGCATATAGTCAGACGGTTGTCTGAAGAACTTCCTGAGGCTGTGTTTATTGGAGAGGGGGGATCCCCGTTCCTGCTCAGCCTGTCGTTCCCCGGCCATAAAAGCGAAGTATTAATGAGTTATCTTGACAGCGAGGGGATATGCGTATCAAAGGGCGCCGCATGCAAAAAAGGTGCGCGCAGCCGCGTACTCGAAGCGATGCGCCTGAAAAATGACGTCATAGATGGCGCTCTCCGCGTGAGCTTTTCCCGCTATAACACGCAAAACGAAGCCGATTTTTTCGTCGAAACGATAAAAAAAGCGTCGAAAATGCTATTAAAACAGTTATAGTCAACCAAACGCAAGCACTGAACAGCACCATAGCGAAGTATAGCATGGATATGCAAAATGTTCAATTTGCAATTTGCTGATAAATGGTATATAATAAGATTGTACTTAGTTGATTGCCGAAACGGCAATGCTGTCACTTTATTTGAATTATTTCAAAAAATGTGACTTTCGTGTGACATAAATATAGTACCATGTATAATGTAGAAAACGTTATGAAATTATTCACTCCCATTAATGAGCCCGGCCGGAAGATGCTAAATATGATAAGAGTATGACATAGTCCCCGGCGCGGACGCCGAAAGCATATCAGGCCGCCATCATGTTTAGAACAGGAGGATTACGATGATAAGGAAGAAGAAACTAATAGCATTATTGCTAGCAATTCTAATACTGATTGTCACGGTTGCGGGGTGTGTCGAAATGGTGGAACTGCACATTCCGGAATATGCAGATTACACGGAAAGCGATGAGATTTTCATCGATCTGGCTTTGGAAATGGTTCCGCTGTCAGCCAGCCCTGCGGTGTTCACCATACCGATGCCCGCCGCCCCCGGCAGTCAAACCCAGTCAAACAGTAAAGCGATCATAGACTATTCCAACTCAGCGGACGGGTATGTCATGGTTAGGTTTGCAAACAGCACAAACAAGGAGCTTCGGGTGCTCATTACTGGGCCGAGCAGCGTTCAATACCAATACACGCTCAAAAAGAACGGAACCTTCGAGGTATACCCCCTTTCAGACGGTAATGGAAGATATACGATAGGAGTGTTCGAGCAAGTCGAGGGTAACAGGTTTGCTACGGCAATAACTGCTACGATTGATGTTAGGCTCAACGATGAATTCGCTCCATTTCTCCGCCCGAACCAATATGTCAACTTCACAAGGGACAGCAGGACAGTGGCAAAAGCAGCGGAACTCGTAAGAAACAGCAGGAATCTGACGGAACAGATTTCGGCGATCTACAATTTTGTCATAAGCAATATAACTTATGACAGAGACCTTGCTGCAAACGTAAAGAGCGGTTATCTGCCTGATGTGGACTCAGTGCTGGCCAGAGGAAAAGGGATATGCTTCGATTATGCCGCGTTAATGACGGCAATGCTCCGAAGTCAGGGCGTCCCGACAAGGCTTGTCGTAGGATATGCCGGAACGGTATACCATGCGTGGATCGATGTGTATTCACGGGAACAAGGTTGGATAAACAATGTTATATTTTTTGACGGCAGGCAGTGGAAGCTGATGGATCCCACCTTTGCCTCAAGCGGCAGCCAGAGCGCTTCGGTCATGCAATACATTGGAGATGGCAAAAACTATTCCGCAAAATTCCTATACTGACGGTAATAAGCTATAATCGATATAAATCCGAACCCGCGCAAACAAGCGATGGGTTCGGATTTTATTATAGGTAACTGGTAGTCCCAACAGGAAAAAAGTAAAAATCCTTGCATATTATGCGCGTTACGACTATAATATCAAAAGACTTCGGATTTGGTCTAAAACATGGCAAAACGGCGCGCATATATATCGAGCCCGAAAGCAGCCAAAACCGGATTTAAGAATTCCAGGACAAGAGAGGAATGAAATGTGAGACATAAAGTACTAAACAACACATATCTGTCCATGCTTTGCTCGGAGTTGGCGATGCTGCTTGACGCCGGGCTTACTGTCAGCGACAGCCTGCAGATATTGCAGGAAGACGAACCAAGCAAAGACGGCAAGATAATAATGCAAGGCTTAGTCGATGCGATGGAAAGAGGCGATCCGTTTTCCGCCGGGCTGAGAAACTCAGGCAATTTTCCGCGTTACATGATGCATATGGTGGAAGTTGGGGAGAAAACAGGGCGGTTAGTAGAGACGCTTAAAGCGCTGTCAGAATACTATGAAAGACAAGTAAGGTTGTCGCTAACGATAAAAAACTCCATTATGTACCCTGCGATACTGCTTGTGCTTATGATCGTGGTCGTTCTTATCCTCATAGTTCAGGTATTGCCCATATTCAATGATGTGTTCAGCAGGCTTGGCACCCAGATGTCGCCCCTTGCCGTTAACCTCATGAGATTTGGCGGATGGCTTGGCGATGCATCTGTCGTCATAGCAGCGATTCTTTGCGCCATATTTATTCTGGTATTATTGTCGTGGGCGCTGCCGGGCATTCGAAAAGGAATCACAAAGGTATTTTCTGACAAATGGGGGAATAGCGGTATTTTTGGGAAAATAGCTTCCTCCCGCTTTGTGTATGCAATGACACTCGCAATGGCAAGCGGGCTGGATACCGACGAAGCGATTGGCATTGCGGCAAACATCAGCGGCGGCTCCAAAGCAGTGGATAAAAAACATGAGCGGTGCGTAGAGTTGCTTGATTCCGGCAGTACGCTTTCAGATGCGATGTGCGGTGCCGGGATACTGTCGCTTCAGGACGGTAAAATGCTTACAATTGGCAGCCGGAGCGGGAAATCTGACGAAGCTATGGCAGAAATCGCGCGCAGAAGCGACCTGAACGTGAGGGATGATATAGACCGCATTGTCGGAAGGATTGAACCGACGCTTGTGATACTGTCTTCAGTCGTCGTCGGCGTCATTCTTCTGTCTGTCATGCTGCCTCTTATGAGCATCATGACGTCAATAGGTTAGGTATATGAAAAAAAACATTTATAAAAAAAGCGCATGGGACGTTTTCCGTTCCGCATTGGTTCCTGTCATATTTACGATTGCCGTGATGGGAATGATTGTTTTCGGGCTGCGTCAGACGGAGGAGTCAAGTCAAGCCGAAGGCCTGCGGATACTTGAGGAAAGCATTCGCCGCGCCATTATCATGAATTATGCGATTGAAGGCAGTTATCCCGGGAGCATAGCCGAAATAGAAGAAAAATACGGGATAATCATTGACGAAAGATATGTAGTGCATTATAGCATATTTGCATCAAACATCATGCCCTATATGGAAGTGATAGAATTAGCGGGGACAAGTTGATATGATAAAGACGACCGGAGGGAAAAAAGCAGACACAGTATTTGTGCTGATAATATTCAGTGTTTTTGCCCTATCTGCGCTTATGGTGCTGATGCTTGGCGCGGGCGTCTACCGGAATATGACCGATTTAGCGAGTGAGGATCAGGATGAACGCACGCTTTTGTCGTATATATGGACAAAGGTAAAAAACGGAGACAAAGCCGGAAGCATCTATGTGGGAAGTTTCAATGGGCTAAACGCCCTCTGCTTTGATGAAGAGTTTGGCGAAACAATATACACAACAGTGATTTACCGGTACGACGGATGGGTATATGAGTTGTTCAGCGAAAAGGAAATCGGTTTACTACCGGAAGATGGCCAACAAGTCATGAGGATAGACGATTTATTATTTGAGGACTTTGAGTACGGGATGATAAAAGTATCGGCGGGTACAAGAAGCCTGCTTCTGTCTCCACGAACCGGCAGCGTGGGCATAAAGTCCGATGAGGCATATAGTGAAGGGAGGGCTCCCTGATGAACTATCGCTCAAAATCCACACTATTTTTGATGGAACAGCTGATTGTCGTGGCGATATTCGCAATGTGTGCAGCCGCGTGCGTCAGGATACTGACTGCATCATATTTTATGGCAATAGAAACAAGACAGATGAATAATGCAATTAGAGCCGCTGAAAACGGCGCCGAATGCTATAAAGCCGTTTTTGGGGACGTCGGAAAAACGGCGGAGATACTAGGCGGGAGATATGTAAGCATTGACGGCGCAGATGCCGCCGTAGTGTACTACGATAGGGATTGGCGCGTAAGTGCGGAAAGCGACGCGCATTATATGCTCCGTCTGGTTAGTGGCATTGCGGAAGGCGGGCCTTTTGCAGTGTTGCCGGGAGCGCTGTCAGTCGAAACGCTCGCCGGGGAGGAAATTCTGGCCTTTACGGTAGCGGCGAGGGGGTTGTGGGATGAATAAAGGCGGGATAGGTATAGGCAGCGCATCGATCGTGCTTGTGTTCGCAGTGCTGTGCCTCACGATTTTTTCCCTCATCACATTGGTCGTCGGAAGAAACAGCTATGCCATTGCCGAGTCTGAAGTCAACCTGGTTGTAGGCTATTATGAAGCGGACACGCTTGCCGAGTACATACTTGCAGAGATTCTTAAAGCGGGAAGCACACCCGACGCAGTTCATGGCGTGGAAATAGGCGCCGGTTGGGATTCGGAGCTTGAAATCCCTGTGGCATCTTACATATGTCCGATATCAGATAATAAGGAGCTATATGTAAAGCTAGCCATAGACGGAGATAGAGTTGACATCATAAGCTGGCAAATGATGGATGTAGGCGATTGGATGCTTGACGACTCTCTGGGTGTATGGATTGGAGATGTGGTTTTTGGCGATATTACAGATATGTGGTTAGATGAGTAGAAAACACCGCCGGTAGTCCATTTCCGAAATGGACTACCGGATACATGACACTCTGAAAGGAGAAATGAGCAAATGGTTGACAGTTGGCTGGAAAGCGCTGTGAAAGAGGGCGTCTCTGATATATTTATCGGCGCAGGCCGTCACATCACGTTTAAGAAAAACGGTGTAATCACCCCACAAAATACTGAAAACCTCAAACCCGCCGACGCGGAACAGTTGATAACCGGGCTATATGAAATGGCGCACAGATCAATGAGCAAATATCTGGAAACAGGAGACGATGATTTTCCCGTCACTGTTCCCGGGCTTGCCAGATTCAGAGTAAATGCGTACCGTCAGCGCAGCTCAATGGCCGCTATCATAAGGGTCGTGCTGTTCAACATCCCTGACTACAAGGATCTGCTCATACCTGACGGAGTCATGAGAATAGCGGGGGAGAATCGCGGCCTGGTATTGGTGACAGGGCCTGCCGGAAGCGGGAAGACAACAACGCTTGCTTGTATAATAGACGCTATTAACAAAACCCGCAATTGCCACATAATAACTTTGGAAGATCCGATAGAATACTTGCACAGGGACAACAGAAGCCTTGTCAGCCAACGTGAAATTTCCACAGATACCGAATCATACATGATTGCGCTGCGCGCTTGTCTCCGGCAGGCGCCGGATATCATCCTGCTGGGGGAAATGCGAGACCATGAAACGATAAGGACCGCGATGACAGCCGCCGAAACGGGACATCTGGTTATTTCAACGCTGCACACAATCGGCGCCGCAAACACGATCGACCGGATTATTGATATTTTCCCGCCGGCGCAGCAGCAGCAAATACGCGTTCAGCTTTCCATGGTTTTGCGTATGGTCGTCACGCAGAAGCTTTTGCCTGATATTGCAGGCGAATCCGTCCCGGTGTTTGAGATAATGCGTGTTAACAATGCGATCAGCAACTTGATCCGTGAAGGCAAGACGCATCAAATAGATAATGTTATACAAACCTCAGCACAAGAGGGCATGGTTGGGATGGATGCGTTTATAGTAAGACTTTTGAAAGGAGGCAGTATTACTCCTGATACTGCGTTGAAAAACGCAATAAATCCGGAGACGATGCAGCGGCAGTTGGGCGGATAAATGAGAGCATGCCTATATTCAGGGCTATCCGGACGCTTAGTCCTGGACTGTCACAAACTATAGCTTAACAGTATATTGTTTTTTTGAGGCAATAGTGTATAATAAAGCGGTAGAGAAAAATGATGAAACATGGGAGGGCTGTCCCCTTATGTTTCACTGAGGTGAAAGAGGGAGTGTAATAACATGTGCAGTGAAAAAGGGTGTGCCGGGGAAATGAGGTACGACTACAAGGAGCTAGACGAGGCGCTTGGCAAATATGGCGGAGCAGAGGGCAGCCTCATAACGATCTTGCAAAAAGCGCAGGATATATATGGCTATCTGCCGAGGGAGGTTATTGAGTATATAGCCGGGGCGCTGAGGGTGAAAACAGCGAAAGTTTACGGCGTCGCTACATTTTATGCTCAATTTCGGTTTGAGCCGATAGGAAAACACTTGATATTACTGTGCATGGGAACCGCGTGCCACGTTAATGGAGCAAAAACTATCGAAGACGCTATTTTTGATGAGCTCGGGATATTGGACGGAGAAACAACGGAAGACGGGCTGTTTACGCTCAGTAATGTTGCGTGCATAGGCTGCTGCAGCCTTTCCCCCGTAATGATGATAAATGGCGAAACGTACGGCTTGCTTACCGGCGACAAAACGAGGGATATACTAAAAACGCTCAGGGAGCAAGCGCAATGAAAACTCAAAAATACGGGATGCCGGTGAAGATTCACATCCCCGTTTATAATAGGAGGTAGTGCAGTGAGGATACTTGTGGGGCAGGGAACATGTGGAGTCGCAGCAGGAGCGAACAAGGTTTTTCAAGCGTTGGAAGATGCATTGCGGGAGAATGATATAGCGGCTACGCTTGTGAGTACGGGGTGCATTGGCGCATGCTATCTTGAACCGATCGTTGAGATAATCGGTGACGATGGCAAAAGGTATATATATGTAAAGGTAGACGCGGCAGTCATGGCCGACATTGTGGCAAAACACTTAAAAGAAGGCGCGCCGTTAACCGAGATGCTCATGGCAACAGAAGATTTTGATAAGCTCGAGCGTCAAACGAAAGTCGCCTTGCGAAACTGTGGTGTGATCAATCCGGAGGATTTGGGCGAGTACATTGCAGGAGGCGGATATTTAGCGGCAAAAAAATGCATCGCCGAGCTTGATGCCGACGGAGTTATCGGCATAATTAAGGAATCAGGCTTGCGCGGGCGCGGCGGAGCCGGTTTTCCGACATGGTTCAAATGGAATGCCGCAAAGAACTCGCCCGGCAAAACGAAGTATATGATTTGCAACGCGGACGAGGGAGATCCCGGCGCATTTATGGATCGCGCCGTACTGGAAGGAGACCCTCATTCGGTGCTTGAAGGAATGCTTATCGGAGGTTATGCAATTGGCGCGGCCGAAGGCATAATCTATGTCCGCGCTGAATACCCGCTTGCCATTACGCGCTTGGATATCGCCATTGAGCAGGCAAAAGAAAAGGGATTTCTCGGGAATAACTTGTTTGGCACTGACTTCTGTTTTGATATCCGCATTAAAGCCGGTGCCGGCGCTTTTGTCTGCGGTGAGGAAACGGCGCTTATCGCATCATTGGAGGGCGAAAGGGGGATGCCGCGCCTGAAACCTCCTTTTCCTGCTGAACGCGGCTATTGGCGAAGGCCCACGAATATTAACAACGTGGAAACGTTTGCCAACGTGCCGTGGATAATACTAAACGGCGGAGCAGCTTTTGCGGCGATGGGAACAGAAAAATCAACCGGAACAAAAGTATTCGCTCTGACAGGCAAGATAAACAACGGCGGGTTGGTCGAGATACCGATGGGCCTCTCCCTTAGAGAAATCATTTACGATATCGGCGGAGGCATAAGGGATGGGCGCGAGTTCAAAGCCGTCCAAATGGGAGGGCCTTCCGGCGGATGCATACCCGCTTCTCTCGTAGATACACCCGTGACATATGAAGACATTCCGGCAACAGGTGCCATAGTAGGCTCTGGCGGCATGGTCGTCATGGACGACACGACGTGTATGGTTGACATGGCGCGGTTCTTCATAGACTTTACTCAAAAGGAATCGTGCGGTAAATGTACTTTCTGCCGCATCGGGACAAAAAGGATGTTGGAAATACTTAATAGAATAGTCGAGGGTGAAGGCCGCGAAGGCGACATTGAAAAGCTTGAAGAATTGTCGCAAAACATTATTAGCGGCTCAATGTGCGCGCTTGGGCAAACAGCGCCGAATCCCGTCCTTACGACGCTGAAATACTTCAGAAACGAATATGAGGATCATATATACAATAAAAAATGCACAGCCAGGAGTTGTCGCAAGCTGCTTACATTCACGATAGACGCGGAGAAATGTATTGGTTGTACAGTGTGCATAAAGAAATGCCCGGCTGAGGCGATAACGGGCGAAACCAAGAAAACGCATGTGATCGACAACGAAAAATGCATAGGATGTGGCATGTGCGTCTCATCGTGCAAATTCGGCGCGATCACTTTTGAGTAGGAGGGCGGAAAATGGAAAAGCTCAGACTGAACATAGACGGCAGGGAGCTCAATGGGTACAAAGGGCAGACGATTCTTGAGATAGCTCTGGAGAACAACATCCAGATTCCTACTTTCTGTTTTGACAAGCGTATGGATATTTACGGCTCGTGCGGGATATGCGTTGTTGAGGCGGAGGGATCGGCTAAGCTGCTGCGCGCTTGTGCGACGGAAATAGCGGATGGAATGGTAATAAAGACCGATACGCAAAGGGTTCGCGAATCGCGAAAGCTGAACTTGGAGCTCTTATTGTCGCAGCACACGGGTGATTGCAGGGCGCCATGCGTTTTAGCATGTCCGGCGCAGACTGACTGCCAAGGCTATGTCGGTCTTATCGCCAACGGCGAAAATGAAGAAGCGCTGAAGCTGATAAAGGCAAAAGTGCCGCTGGCTGCGTCGATAGGGCGCGTCTGCCCGCACCCGTGCGAGGACGCATGCCGCCGCAAGCTGGTTGAAGAACCGGTTTCGATATTAAACTTAAAGCGGTACGCTGCCGATATCGACCTTGAAAAACCGGAACCATATCTTCCGGAAATTGCACCGCCTACTGGAAAGAGCATCGCCATTGCCGGCGGAGGGCCGGGCGGGCTTTCATGCGCATATTTTCTTGCGGAGATGGGCCACAACGTCACGATTTATGAAGCTATGCCTAAAATGGGCGGTATGCTGCGCTACGGGATCCCGGAGTACAGGCTGCCGAAGGAGATCATAGAAAAGGAAGCCGCGCTTATTGAGAAAATGGGCGTTATTTTCAAAAACAACATCCGAATCGGGCACGACTTGACCTTTGAAGTTGTGAAAAAAAGATTTGATGCTGTAGTTATCGCAATTGGGGCATGGAAAAGCCTGCCGCTGCCTTGCCCCGGTGCGGAGCTTCCCGGAGTATATGGCGGTATTGAGTTTTTGCGCAAGGTATTTGCCAATGAGCCGCTTTCGATCGGCAGGAACGTCGCTGTCGTAGGCGGCGGAAACACGGCGATGGACGCTTGCCGTACAGCCGTGCGCCTCGGCGCGGAAAAAGTCTACATTATTTATCGGCGCACGAAAGCGGAGATGCCGGCCGATGAGATCGAGATAATCGAATCAGAGGAAGAAGGCGTTATTTTCAAGTATCTTGTCAATCCGCTTGAGATAATCGGGGAAGACGGCAAAGTAGCAAAAATTCGCCTGCAGAATATGCGGCTCGGTGAGCCGGACGACTCAGGCAGACGCAGGCCCGAACCGATAGAAGGCGACGAGGATATCATTGAGGTTGATACCGTCATCACAGCATTGGGTCAGGGTATTGTCACAGAAGGCTTTTCGGGTATAAAGCTTACCCGGGGCAATACCATTATAGCAGGTGAGTTGGTATTGACAACGAATGAAAAAGGCGTTTTTGCCATAGGGGACTGCATTAACGATGGCGCGGCGATAGCGATAAAAGCGGTTGGCGATGCGAAAAAAGCCGCCGCCGCGGTTGACGCATATCTTACAGGAATAGATATCGGGCACAGGGAGCCGTACAGAGTCACGCGAGATGATCTTACGGAAGCGGATTTTGCCGACTATAAAAAAGAGCCCCGTTCACAAGTGCGGCATTTACCCCCCGCCGAACGTAGCGCCAGTTTCTTTGAAATAACTGAAACCTTTGATACGCAGGCAGCTAAAAAGGATGCGTCACGATGCCTTGAATGCGGCTGCCAGGACTTTTACAGATGCAAACTGATCGCTGTTTCAGATAAGCATGGTGTAGAGCCCGACCGGTTTAGGGAGAGCACGCCATCGAGCAAGTTTGAAGACAGCCACCCGTTTATCCTTCGCGACCCGAACAAGTGCGTCCTATGCGGACTATGTGTGCGCGTGTGCGATGAAATCATAGGCTCATCAGCACTCGGTTTTGTTGACCGCGGATTCGATACGGTCGTCATGCCGGCGTTTGGAGACGCTCTGAGTGATACAACGTGCATCTCCTGCGGACAGTGCGTTTTCGTCTGCCCAACCGGCGCCCTGCAGGAGCGCATAACACTGAAGAAACCTGTTCCGCTGGAAACGAACATGACTGAATCTGTCTGCTGTATATGCTCAGTCGGATGTGCAGTCTGCGTGGAGGCAGTGGGAAATCTTATCGTCAGGACGACGCCGGCCTTGGATCGTGGAAGCAACGATGGCGTAATGTGCGGGTTCGGGCGGTTTGGATTAAACTATCTGCAAAGGGATGAGCGAATAACCGGCCCAATGATCAGGAAAAGCGGAGAGCTGAAGCCTGTTAGTTGGAAAGATGCGCTTGTTTATACCGCGAAGAAAATGGAAAGCCTAAAAATACGCGGAGAAAAAACCGCTGTTTCGATTGGGCACAGCTACTGTGTTGAGGATGCAGGCGCAATAAAGAACCTTGCCGAGTTCCTGGGATCTGAAGTCTTCAGCTTTATGAACCGTGAAAACGGGCTTGTGAAAGTGCTGGGATATGATGGTTCACCAAACGCGCTTGAGGAAGTTCTTGGCTGTGATTTAGCTTTAGTATTCGGTAGCGAGATGTTGGAAAACCCGGTAATACTGTCAAAACTTAGGCGCGCTGCGAACAAAGGCACGGCTGTGACTGTCATAACAGATCAAAAAACGGAGTTCAACCTACCCTGTCAAATAGTGAATGTTCAAAATTCAACCACCTTTATCAAGCAAGTAATCAAGGCGTTGATCGATGAAGGCTGCGCCCCTGCGGACGCAGACGGGTTTGACGAGCTGAAAGCCTCGCTGTCAAGCCTGAAGCCGGGCAGCGATGCGAAAGCGTTGGCAGCGAGTTATATATCGGCAAAAAAGGCTATGATACTTTACGCACTCGGCGAACTATCAACCGCAGCCGCAGCAGAGCTAGCCAACATGGCTGTCATAGCGGAGCATATTGGCAGCCCGAGGGATGGGATATACATGTTGCGCCAGATGTCAGGTTCACAAATACTTGCAGACTACGGGGTAAATGGTACTGCAGAATCCGCAAAAGAAGCGCGGGGGCTAATGGTATTCGGTGAAGATGCGGAAATACCGGAAAATGGGCTTGGATTTCTTATGGTGCAAGATGCATACATGACTGAAACGGCAAAAAAAGCCGACGTGGTCTTTCCACGCGCAAACTTTCCGGAAATAGAAGGCACATTAGTAAATACTGAGCGGCGCTTACAGAAATGCAATAAGGTAGTTGAGCAAATATCCGAATTCAGGACATTTGAAATAGTACAGAAAATTGCGGAAGTGCTCGAAGGCTACATCCGGCCTGGCGTTGTGCGCGAGATATACCCGAAAACGGAACTTGGGGAGTGCGGCCCCACGCCGGTATTGTACACAGACGGATTCGGGTTTCCCGATAAGAAGGCAAAGCTGCAGGTGGTTCCTGAGTCGGCAATATTTGAGGAACTCGCCCGGACGTCTCATTTGATGAATGTTATAGGCGCGGATTTGCCAAAACCGGCGAAAACAATGTAAAAACCTGTTGACAAACCTCATTAGTGCGTCTATACTAATATCATACTAATCACATAGGAATTAGGAGAAAATATATGTATTCTGAAAAAGTAATGGAGCACTTCACCAACCCACGCAATGTGGGAGAAATTACGGACGCCAATGGCGTTGGTGAAGTCGGCAACTCCAAATGCGGGGATATCATGAAAATATATATGAAAATCGAGGATGACGTGATAAGCGATATCCGGTTCAAGACTTTTGGTTGTGGCGCTGCTGTTGCGACTTCGTCCATGGCTACCGAATTAGTTAAAGGAAAGACTGTAAGAGAAGCGCTTAGTATTTCTAACAAAGCCGTGGCAGAAGCTTTAGATGGACTCCCGCCCGTAAAAATGCACTGTTCTGTTCTTGCTGAGCAAGGCATTAAAGCGGCTATCCAAGATTATTACGAACGCCGTGGGATTGACTCGCTGCCAATAATCGGATGCGACCTCAAATGCAGTGATTGCACTGAGCAGCATTAGATTGATATTTCAAGAAAAGAGATAAATGATAATGGCCGTATTCACTAGCTTGACCGACTTGATTGGGGGCACGCCCATGTTGGAGTTGTTGAATATAGCAAACAACTTCAAGTTATCTTCCAGATTAATTGCCAAACTGGAATACTTTAATCCTGCCGGAAGCGTTAAGGACAGGATAGCAAAAGCAATGATCGAGGATGCCGAGAAAAAAGGGCTGCTCAGCAGTAATTCGGTCATTGTGGAGCCGACAAGCGGAAACACAGGTATTGGCCTTGCGGCGATTGCCGCTTCAAAAAAATACAGGCTCATTCTGACAATGCCCGATACAATGAGCATTGAGAGACGCAACTTGCTAAAAGCTTACGGGGCGGAGCTAGTATTGACAGACGGTGCGCTTGGGATGAAAGGCGCCATTGCCAAAGCGGAGGAGATTCTAAATTCTACGGAGAACAGCTTTACTCCGGGACAATTTAAAAACCCTGCAAATCCCGGCATTCACAAAGCAACAACCGGACCGGAGATATGGGAGCAAACCAAAGGGAAAATCGACTTTTTTGTTTCAGGCGTTGGAACAGGAGGGACTATCACCGGAGCAGGGGAATACCTAAAAGAAAAAAACGTAGGGATCAAGATAATAGCTGTAGAGCCTGCCGATTCCCCCATTCTTTCAGAGGGAAAGAGCGGCCCACACAAGATACAAGGCATTGGCGCAGGGTTCGTACCGGATGTATTGAATACAGCTGTTTATGATGAAATCATCCGGGTAAAAAACGAGGAGGCTTTCCGTACAGGAAGGGATATTGCGAGAATGGAAGGCATCCTTGTTGGCATATCATCAGGGGCGGCAGCATGGGCTGCTATTGAGGTAGCAAAGCGCCCTGAGAATAAAAGCAAAACAATCGTTGTGATGCTCCCGGACACAGGTGAGCGCTACTTATCAACACCGATGTTTTCCGAGTCATAGAATTAGTTACAGGTCAGCCTCAACAGGAAAAGATGTGTGTTTTATGCCCCGCAGAGCGCAACCAAGGACGGTGGAGCGCTCGCTCGTAGGCGCAATGACGCGCCGCCGAGCGACAAGGGGCAGAAAATACACATCTTTTCCATTCACCGCACCAATGGTTTCGACACCCTGTGACCAGCAACTAGAATTACAAAAAAAAGCAAAAAGATACAAAATAACACTTGACAAGTAAATAATATCAGCGTATTATACTAATAGTAACAAAATTGTTACTATTAGTATTTATTATGTTGCCAATGTAAAAGCTCAATAGATCAGGTGTGCTATGGAAGAATTGAAGATAACAGACGCTGAACATTACGAAATATTAACCCGTGCCCTTATTAACCGTGCACTATCCACATCCTCGCGGCCACGAGTGCTTTTTTGCTACCTGAAATTCGGAGTTGCCGGCATATGCGCATTTTTCAGCAGGTCAAACAAGACGTCGAAGCACAGAAAACGCTGGGTGCAAACAGCCATTGCGGCCGGAATGTGCTCTGCGCTAACGTTGACGGTCACAATGGCAAGCATTTTACTCAACGTTGCCTTTATTTCAGGCGGCGCGGCAGCGGGATTAGCATCAAATGTTTCCGTTGCTGCGGAAAGCAGGCCGGGTTACGTGATGCCGCTCACAGGTGTGCTTGGAAACAGATTTTCGCTGAGATATATACTGCCGCTTATAGTTGGCGCCGGACCGAGCGTTCAAAACATAAGCGACAGCGACAGCCTGACAGACGACTCCGCGAATGAAACAATACAAGAAACACTGCTGCAAGACCCCATGTCTGAACTTGTTGAAGAACCATTGGAAGCCTACGTTGAACCAACGCCGTTCGCCGAGTCTACCGGCAGCTACATTTGGCCCGCTGATGGCCCGATCACATCGCTATTCGGATACCGCGACATAGAAATTGGTTCCCAGTACCATAGAGGCCTTGATATCGCCGGTAGTTTTGGGCAATCTATTTTCGCCTCCGATGGGGGAGAGGTTGTATTCAGCGATATGGATGGTATATATGGGAATGTAGTGCGAATACTCCACGACAATGGAGACATAACGCTTTACGCCCATTGCAGCTTACTGCTGGTCAGTGAAGGCGAGAGGGTTTGGCAGGGGCAGGAAATAGCGCACATGGGGCTTACGGGCATCACATCAGGAGTTCACGTTCATTTTGCGCTGATTGTTGACGACATCTTCGTCGATCCTCTTAATTATCTGATGCGGTAAACATTGGGATCTGCCGCAGTATCAAGTAAGACGATGACGTTGCTTTTGCTCACGGAACAGATATCGGACGATCTTATCCTGCTCAAAAGTGGAGATGTTGCTAAACATCACTCCGTATTGGAATTTATTGGTTGCGTCCGTATTGATCTGCTTCACCATGATTTCTCCGATCAATAACAAATCGCAATCATCAAAATGCAAGTTAATTAGGATGAAGTCCTTTTCTTGCATTTCTTGTTTTGATAGAAGCTTAACACCGCCGCCGCTTAAGTTGCATATAACGCCTTCATGTGATTCATACGGGGTTAACTGACCGCTTTCGTCTTCTCTTAAAAGTGAGAACTTAGTCGGGATATGGCAATCCAATCGATAATGATTCCGCCTCTGAATGCGTTGGTTTTCTGATTTATCTGGTATATTATGATTACTCATGTTACTCACCGCCATTGTACTAAGATATTACAATATAAGCATACGCCATAGTGTTACACCAATGTCAAGCTTTTTATTTGCTTTTTTTTACTAGCAAACCATTGAATACTAAAGTGAAATGTAGCAATAAAAGTATAATGCAAAGAAAATAAGAGACAAACCCTTGTGTTATACTAATGTTTGTTGGCGGCCTGTAAATACATGGAGGGTATAAATGAAAAAAAGAGAAATCTTCACCGTGGCTGATTTTGCCGTGTTCACCCGGACAACGCGTGATACATTGCTGCATTACGAAAGGATCGGACTTCTTGAACCCGAATCACGCGGGGAAAATAATTACCGCTACTATTCCAATGGGCAGTTGGCTGTTGTCAACCTAATTCGCACTTGCCAAGAATTGGGCATGACATTGGCAGAGATAAAAAAACTTGCAGTAAATCGTACTCCGGAGCTTGTAGACAAGCTGTTGGAGCAACAGATGGAGCGTATCGATCAAAAAATTGATGAGTGGGTACGCGCCCGGAAGTTATTATTCACGTTGAAAAAAAACATAAATTCGACATTTAATGTTGATGAGGATGCAATAACGGTGCAATTCATGCCTGTAGAAGCAATTGTTTTAGGGGATTTGAACGATTACAGCTCAGGCCACACCGACTACGACGCGCTTTTGAGTTTTTACCACTCCAGCAGCAAACAATACCCGGACTTAGACATGAACTATCCTGTCTGGGGTTTTTTTGAGGAGGAAAGAATCAAGCAGAAAGACTGGGTGTGGCCGGATCGTTATTACTTTTGCAATCCTGAAGGGCATGACAAAAAACCCGCCTCATTGTATGCCATCGGCTATACAAGGGGCGGGTATGGAAAAGGCAGGGAACTATACGAGCGTATTCTTGATTACCTGGATAAAAACAACTTTGAAGTGTGCGGGCCGGCATACGAAGAATACCCGCTGAATGAACTCTGCGTCATAGATGAAAAGAACTATCTGATGAGGGTGATGATCACGGTACGCGAAAATAGGGAAGGCTCCTAAGGGCAGAAAATACACATCTTTTCCATGCACCGCACTAATGGTATC
>Ga0099364_10005765_pt1 | contig 18261 bp, 16 predicted proteins | sample TergutTh196P3_FD_73070 | JGI IMG/M metagenome (GOLD analysis project Ga0099364, IMG submission 73070) | Microcerotermes parvus P3 segment gut microbial communities from Pointe-Noire, Republic of the Congo - Th196 P3 | ecosystem: Host-associated > Arthropoda: Insects > Digestive system > Gut ...
GTCAAAAAATTGACACATTTTACAAAATAAAATAAATTCATTTAAACCCACCGTGCCATCCACAGTTTTTAGAGATTTTGGAGTAAAAGCTGCCCTAACATGACCTCCGTAGAGTTTTCAAAGTACACCCTGTTCTTTGCGTGCCTTAGTGTGAGAAGAATCGGGATTTGTTTAACTTTTTACTAAGACCTTTTCAGTCCTGATTAATTTTCGACACTTCGCTGATTATTACTGCAGCACCGCCAATAATTCCTCCTACGTCTGCGCCAATGGCTGTGCCAACGCCAGGAATAAGAGAGCCTATAATTGCTCCGGTTGATGTAGTGGCGCCGACTATCGCCACTGCCTTTTTTCCGGATTCCGGGATTTCTGGTAAATTAGAATTTGTCATACTGGTTTCTCCTTCTCTCTTTATCTATATTAATGTCAAAATAAGGACACATTTTCAATTTTTTTAATTAATTAAACCCTAACATGACCTCGGCGAAGTTTTCAAAGCGCACTCTGTTCTTTGCGGCTTTGTGCCTTCGTGTGAGAAAAATAAGAATGGATTTATATTAGAGTTATTCAACCTTCTTTCTCTTCTTTGGAGTGCTGCCTTCTTCCATTTAATTGCCTTTCTCCTCACTTGATAAAATAATTATCTGGATGCAGTTTTTCTCCTACCTCTTTAATTATCTCTGTGACTCTTATTGTTTTTTCAACGGATTTCCTTTGGAAATCATTATCGGCCAAATTGTGCATTATTTTTAAGCCGATATCTCCCAATGTACCGATTAGCTCAACGATTGCTGGATTGTTTTTCATTTGTTTCTCCTTACCTTTTTAAATGTCAAAAAAATAATTCATTTTTCATGAAACTTAATTCTTTTTTATAAAATAATCTAAAATAGAACTGAGAATTTCTGCGCCTACTTCAACCGCATCATCAACTTGTTTAGACTGTTTCTGGCCTGTCTCGAATTCGCGGGCTATGTGCTCGCAGTTATTAAAAACTAGGCTGTAACTGTTTTTTCCTGTACCAATAGCCTGGCGTGCCCTTTGGAGTGTTTTTTTCCTGGAATGAAGGCCAGGGGAATTATCTACATAGCCCGGGTCTCCGTTTAGGAACTCTGCAAGAGGTCTTATACGAATTTCTGCATTCTGCTTATTTCTTAACGCGTTGTCTCCGTCACTAGGGGAAATGTCGATTACGTTCCCGTTGTCATATATGCCGTAGTGCTTGTAAAGACCCCTTTCAACACAAACTACATCGCCCGAATTAGCATTGGATATTGGCTTTTTATTTCTCATTAGCTTCTCCTTACTTTTATAAATGTCAAAAAAAGGATGCATTTTCAAATTTTTTTATATTTATTTACCTGCCATGACCTTTAAGGTCATCTATTTGATGCGTCGCTATTTGTGTCAAGCACATAAATTATAATGCTTCGTATTAACTCTTGTAATTTTTAATATGTTCCAGTACCTTTTTTACGCTAAAAACAAGATCTGGTATTTTTTCTCCTTTTGCTTTTGCAATTGCGGCTTTCTCAAAAATAGCAATACAATATGTCCCAATGCCTCCGGTAAATGCGCCAGCTACTCCGGAATTAATTACAGATCCAACTCCAGGGATAAGTGTCAATAGCGAAGCAGCTGCTTGTCTCCCGGCAACAGCGGCAACAAATGGCATTATTGATTCCTTTGGTACACCTATTGTATATAGTCCTGCTAAACTAGCTACCATTGTCAATTGTATACCTGTAATTACAACAGTATTGCCAATTGGAATAGGAACTGCAGCAGATCCAGCCGCTGTTGCTGTTGCTCCAGTGACTACTGCGATTGCTTTTGGCTTTATCTTTTTAATTAATTCTAATTTCTTTTCGATGTCTAGTTTTTGAGCCATTATCCAGGCGTCACGAAGAGCTTCTGGTAATACATATAAAGAATGATTCAATAACTGAGAAGCGCCATCTTTAATTTCTTTTGGTGTTCTTTCATTTTTTAAGCCTATTTCATCACAGACTGTGAAGATTTCTCTACCAGTTACATCCACTTCTTTTTTAATGAGTTCCTTAATTTCTTCAATTTGGATTTGCCTTGCGACATCGCATTTTGTTAACACAAAAGCGATATTCCTTTTACCAAACAATTTAAATAATTCATTTACAATTTCAATATCACCTGCATCAAATCTATTTGCGGTAGCATCAACTGCATACCAAACAAGATGAATATTGTTTTCAATATCTACTGTTGTTCGTCTTTCTTTTACAAATGACTCAATTCTATTCACAAATTGAGAAACTGTTTCATCCTTTTGCATTCCCTTTGAATCATAAACTCTGATTAAGTCATTTTCATAAATATCAAACTCTTCTGTACCTGGTTTACCATGGCTTATAGGTGCGTCAACACTCAACAATGTGTTGATCAGAGAACTTTTTCCTGAACCAGTCCAGCCGCAAACTAATACTGTTGGCCGGGGAAAACGCATATTATTATACTCCCTATCAAAAGATTCTTTTTCTTCCTCTGTAAAAAACATCATTTTAAATCCTCCTTAATCTCTTAATGAATGAAAGCATATTCCGGGAATATAGTCAAGCATCGTTTCGCTAGTATTAAAATCATCAAATATGACCGGAAAATATTCATACGGACAGTCATACGGTTTAATAGGTTGTGATCCTAAGACTACTGATTTTTCCACAAGCAAGGGTTCCCAGTCAGTATAGGTATCGGTCATACATATTATTAAATCCATGTCTTTATCCATTTTGTTGTCAATAAGAAAATGCCATCCGCTTGGCATTTGAGTGCCGCCTCCATCACTGCTTTCAATTTGTCTGGTATTAAAATTAAAGTCTTCTATTACCCTCTGTACACCAAATGCAGTTTCCAGTATGATACATTTTATATCCAATTCCTGTATGTCCACTATACTTTTTATTACAGAATACATTAAATTTACAAAATATCCCATTGAACCTGAAACATCCATGATAATGGCTAAATTTATTTTTCTTCTGTAATCAATGAATGCAGGAAAAATAACATCTGTACTGAGATAACGGCGGTTTGGTTTTAAGTATGTCCTGTATTTAAAGCCGGCTGCCATATCGGCAATCTTTGTAACTAGTAGATTTCTTAATACTATATCCCATGGGTATTTTTTCTTTCCGATAGTTCTGGTAATACTATTTGATTGCTCGTTGTAGATCTTCTTACATTCTTCCAGTAGTTCATACAGTATTTCCTTATTAATTTGGCTGTATCCTTCCATATTTATGTCATCCAATGGAATTTTTTGTTTCCCTGATGTGATGTCTTTTGATAAATCCTTTAGTTTTTTTGGCATTTTGTTATGCAGTATTGCGAGATACTCCTCATAACTTTTATTTTTGGGCAGCCTAAAATCCTTGGCTTTAAACATTGATTCCGGAAACAACCGCGAAAAAATTATTTCTGGATTCTGTTTATATCTTTGAACTATCTCATTTACTTCGAGGTCCATCGCTATATTGTGAATTGAATGTGGAATTATTTCCTTATACGGATTATTCATGTACCGTTCATGATGATTATTTACATAGTGTAATAGCTCATGAAGTATGAGCCCATGGAGTTCACTGTCACTCAGGGCATTTGCAAAATCATCATTAACATAAATAACCAAATTTGCATCAATTGCCATGGTCTGTACGCTTCTATTACCGGAAAAAAATCTGGCTCTGTTTAATACAGGGATATAATAAGGAAATTCGATTATTAAATCCTGGATAACCTTTAAATACCTTTGGGTCGATTTATAATCCAATATTAACTCCTTATGATACCTAACAAGTTATAACAGGGAATCCTCTTTGAGTATTCTTTAAGCTCAGACGGCTTAATTGTCTTTGTATCCATTAATAGTTTCATATTGGCAAATAAATATTTCATAATGATGCTGTCATAAGGAGCGTATTTACCGAATTTATTATCTTCGTTATGAAGGACATCCAAAACACGAAGCCAAAGTTTAAAGAACTTTTTAGGATCTTGTTCCAGATAGTATACTATTACTGACATAATGTGGTTTACATGATCATGCCTGTCCGGATGCGGAAGCAGAAATGCATCTTCTTTTCCAAGGTAGGAATGAAGGCTAATTTCAATTCCCTTGCCGTCGGTAATAAATTTAAGGAAAAAGTGCCCTGCGGATTCTCCTACGCAGCCATTTACCAATTCCTTAATATACTCTTTTTCGTTTTGATCCAAAATCGATAATACCTTTATAACCATTTCCCATGATCTGGGAGTTGGATATGCTACATCTTTAACGCCTGCGATACCCTCTGTTGGAAAACCGTCAAGTAAGTCAGGATGCTGTTTAATAAAATTACCAAACATAACACGATAATGAATTATTTTGTCTATTTGTTCTTTGGGCGGATTTATCTTTGCCATTTCATAATTTGCCCACCCTGAGATAAATCCATCTGTAAAATACTCAATATCAAGTTCATAAAAAATATGGCAAAACCTGTTCATTAAGGCAAGGCTCATATTATGTGTTCCTATTACAGTATTGTAATTCCCTGCTGCTACTCTGAATATGGTTGCTGGTATGGAAAACTCTCCAAACTCGCAATCCTGGATAATGGAAAGAAGCGCAGCCTGAATTACCGGGGGGCATGTTGTAAGTTCATCAAAGAATAAAATACCGTCAGGGTTATTTTCCAATGTTCTAACATATTTTGGCTTTGAAAAATTTAAGATTTTATCTCCAAGAGCGCCCTCACCTTTTGGATCAACAAGATATGGAATACCGGAAAAATCGGTTGGATCACTTTTATTTCCTGAGCGAATTTCTGTGGTTACACCAAGCGTCTTACCGAGAAATTTGACAGTTGAAGTTTTTCCTTTCCCTGGATTGGACCAGATCATTGCAGGCACTTTAGTGTGATAAAGCCCATGTAACAACTTAAATAACTTATTCTTCATATAACCTCCTTAAATTTCACTTTTCATGATACTTCCATTCACGAAGTAATGATTTTTCCGATCGTTGTTTGCATTCTATTATATAATCTATGGTTTTTATTTCTGCATTATTAAAACAATAATTTGTGTTGGATAAATAAGAATGGCGTCCAAATGCATCCATATAAATTAATTTATCTGTTGCCAAGCCACATTCAATACAGGAATTACAGCTGCAAGTCAAAAGAACATGAATTTTCTGCTTTTTTTTATTAATAATGGTATCACCTATTTCCATATTATATAATTTGAACTGTATTTTTGAGTGTTTTTTTTGTAATGCTTTGTTCATCCAAAAAACAGCCTTTTCATTATCCTGAGTTGTACCTTTACCTTCTGCATATAACCGGCTTAATTCAACTTGTGCCTGTAGAAATCCTTGCTCAGCTGCCTTTGTATACCATTTTATTGCTATATCATAGTTTTTTTGCATATTAAATAATTCACCATTCTCATGGTACCAGCCTAAATTGAACTGTGCCGGTGCATACCCTTTTTCGGCAGACATTTTGTACCATTCCAGAGTGCTGTCTAAGATTTCGCCATTCTCATTGTCCAGAGAGGATTCATATTTATGTGCAACTTTGTATTGCGCAAATATGTTTCCGTCTTTTCCGGCTTTTAAGCACCATTCAAACGCTTTATAATGTTCAGGTACACCAATATATGGAAGGGGGTTATAAGTCTGACCGGATTTAATGAAAAATTCTGCTGATTTTATGATATTTTTTATCACTCCTCTTCCCAGAAAATAACAATCACCAAGAAAAATTAATGAGCCTATGTGATTTTGAGCTGCCAAAATATTTAGTAATTCTATAGACCTTACATACTTTCCTGCTTTATAGAAGGCTCTTGCTTTCTGGAATAATTCTTCGGCAATTTTACGGGTCATAAATTCCATTAATAAAACCTCTTCCTTTTAACGTGTCAAAATTATAGATGATTTTCTTAAATATTAAAGCTCATTTTTCAAATTAAATAAAGCTTCTTCTATTCGAATATCCCAAATTCCTATCCATCCTTCCTCTTTTGCTTTAAGAGCAACGTTTAATGAATCTGTATATTTGCCTTGCAAATAATATGAATGTGATAATTGGTCATAGCCTAAATGTGGAGAATGTGATGAATAAGACATGTCCTGCCTGTTAAGTCTAAAATAATTTTCATTTGAAATTGTTTTAAGAGCTATGCTGTATTTAGATGCGATTTCAATTTGATCTAAACATGCTTTGATAATGAAATCCAGTGAAGAAATTTTTTTCCTTTGTTTTTCTATGGCATTGGCAATAATATGGTTGTAATACCCATGTATATCTATAATTGTATCAAAATTTTCTACCGGATCTGCTAGTTCAACAATCTTTTTGCAAATTTTATTTTTTAGGTTATAAAACAATGGATTATACCGTTTTGGGTATTTTGGATTTTTTGGATCAGAAAGTGAAATACCGCTAAATAAATTTAATATAGTTTTTAATTCATAAATTGAAAGAGAATCCCTCTTTAAAATTGATTCGTCTTCATTTTCTATAAGTTTAAGCTCATCTATAGTAAAAATAGAAGCCAACCATTCTTTAAGTTTAAAACCACTTATCTTTTTTTCATTAAGGTTTACTTTCTTTACTCTATGGCCACAATCCCAATAAAAATCCGATTGATCGAAGAAAAATACTCGATTACGTGTATCTTTTTTTGTAAGAAAAATGGAATTATAACCAATTTCTCCATTTGAGTCTTTAAAAGTTTTAGTGGTAAGATCCCACTCCAGCTTATTTTTTGCAGAAATGTCAAAGAATAAGTATTTAATATTATCTTCTTTTTGAATTGTATAAATTAAGGAATCAACATCTAATCCATTTAGCCTTATAATTTTCCTTCCGGATAGTTTCTTTTTAGACCCAGGATATTTACGTTTTATCCATTCGTGGCAAGCCTCTTCTGCTAAAGACAAATTAGATATATTTATTTTGAAAATATCCCCTTCCCTGGTGGATTTATAAATGTCTAAACTTACAGTTTTTTTATTAAATTCAAACACAACACTTTCAATGAGTTCAGTATTGAAAATGTATGCCGGCTCATCTAAATCCTTCTTAATAATAACCTTGCTCATAAAAACCTCCTAAAATAATACTGGGTACACAGGATATGGTCCGTCATACTTATCAAGATTATTGGTTAATACAACTGTTTTTTCCGGAAAAAGAGGCGGCTTGGGCCAGGGGGTGTACGAATCTGTCATTACGATAATTAAATCACAATCAAGTCTTTCGTCATAAACAAAACCCAAGCCGGCTCGCATATCAGTTCCGCCCCCATCTTTTGATTTTATTTTTGTTTTATTAAAGTTAAAGTCATAAATAATATTTTGAACACTCGTATTCACTTCCAATATTGTTACTTTAATGTCAATATCTATTATATTAACCATGCTTTTCATAATTCCATACATGTTATTAACATTGTCGCCCATAGAACCTGAAACATCCATAATAATAACCAAGGATATTTTTTTCTTGTAATCAAAATATTGTGGGAAAATAATGTCAGGAGCATGAGAGTACCGGCGATTGGCTTTTTGATAAGTCCTGTATTTAAAGCCTGCGGTAATTTCGGTTACTTTGGTTACAATTATATTTTGGAATACTTGTTCCCAGGGGTATTTTTTCTTTTCTATTTTTCTAAGGATATCATCGCTATTATTTTCTTTACCTATCCTATCCATTTCGTCTATTAGGCTGTTATATATGGCTTTGTAAATATATTTAAATTTTTCATATTCCGCTTCAGTTATTAATACGTCGTTAGACATATCAATTTCGCCGGTAGCTGCTCTACCAGCCCTACCTGCCTGGAGAGATTCTAATAACGTTTTTAATTTAGGAGGCATATCACTATTTATTATGAGAAGGTATTCCTCATAGCTCTTCCCTTTAGGTAGATCAAAGTCTATTGCCTTGAAACCATTTTCAGGCAGGTCATTTAAAAACTCATTTATTTCCAGGTCCATGCAAATATTATGGATTGAATGGGGTAAAACTTTCCGCAATTGATTATTCATATAACGTTCATGATGATTGCACACATAGTGCATTATTTCATGAAGCACTAAGTTTTCTAGCTTGTTGTTAGACAGTTCATTTAAAAATGACTCGTTTACTGTTATAACAAGATTGATGTTAATTCCCATGGTAGGTGTTTTGTCATTGTCAATCCTAAAGCGAAGTCTGTGTGCCACAGGAGAATAGTATGGAAATTTTTTCCCAAGTTGATTTAAAGATCTAAGTAATTTTAAAGTTACCTTATTTTCCACTTAACCGCCAATCAATCCGAGTAAATAATAGCAAGGGATACGACTGGAAAGAGTTTTTAATTCCGATGGTGAAACACATTTTTTTTCCAGAAGAAATTTAAGGTTATTTAGCAGATATTTCATAATTAGGTTGTCGTAAGAACTGTAATCACCGAAGGTGTTGTTTTCATTGTGAAGGACATTGAGAATCCTAATCCATAGTTCCAGGTACTTTTTAGGATCAGTTTCTAGATAATAAACAATGGAAGACATTAAATGAGAGACATGATCGTGGCGGTCCGGGTCTGGTAAAACAAATTCGGTTTCACGCCCAACATACGAAGGTAAATCTACATCCAGAAGGCTATCCGTCATATTACGATATATATGTTGAAAGAAAAAGTTACCTGCATATTCTCCGACACATCCCTTTACAAGTTCCTCCAGGTATTCAGGTTCATTTGCGTCAAGAACAGATAATATTTTGACAGTCATTTCCCAAGAACGAGGAGTTGGGTAGGCAAATTCGCGAGAATCTCCGGCAACCCCGTCAGCGGGAAAAGCATTCAGAAAAGTAGGGTTTTTCTTTACAAAGTCAGCAACCGCAAGACGGTATTTTAAAACTTTATCAATTTGTACTTGCTGGGAATTAATCTTACATTCCTGATAATTCTGCCACCCTGATACAAAGCCTTCCATAAAAAAGTCAATATCCATTTCATAAAAGATATGACAGAAACGGTTCATCAAAGCCAAAGACATATTATGGGTGCCGGTTATATTGTTATAATTTCCTGCGGCTACTCTAAAGATGGATTTTGGGATTTCAAATTCACCAAACTGGCAGTCCTGTATAATTGACAATAGCGCCACCTGTATCATGGGAGAACAGGTGGTAATTTCATCAAAAAACAGAATCCCGTTGGGATTATTTTTCATAATCCTTACATATTTTGGCTCTGAAAATGTTAAAATCCGCTCGTCTGTTTCTTTTCCTGATAAATAGGGAATTCCTGAAAAATCGGTTGGATCGGACTTGTTCCCGGATCTTATTTCCGTGGGCACGCCTAGCCTTTGGCCCAAATAGCTGACAGTAGAAGTTTTTCCTCCCCCAGGATTGCCCCAAATCATTGCCGGAACTTTCGTGTGGTAAAGGCCGTATAACAGCTTAAAAAGCTGATTTTTGCTTTGGGTATACATTTTAACGTTTTGTTTTTTAGTACTTCGCTTAGCCACTTTGCCTTCCTTTATTCATACAAGAATAATTCTGTAAAGGTAAAATAATCATTGCAATCTGTATGAGCATCTTCCTCGTATGGACAAACAGCGCCGTCTGGGAGACGGCAGCTTTCACAGCTTCCATCAGGTGAATACTCACATTCTACCTCTGCTTGATCGTGATCCATATTTTCCTCCATATTATATAAGTATTATATAAGTGTCAAAAACATGCCGAATTTTCCTGTAAATATCAGTTATTATACTCTTTTTTGGCAAGCTCTACCAATGGTTCAACACCGGTTATCATGAACTGTTGACCTGTGAAGAAATCAGGATGGAACACTGCTGTTTGTGCCTCGTGTTTTGAATAGTCACGAATAATACAGTTGTAAATGTATTTTTCCCCGGCAGCCTTCACAGACACGGCAAGCGGAGCTGTCTCTTTTGGATCGGAAAAACAAAATCGGAACCTTATGTAGTTGTGTTCTATGTTACCCTCAATTAACAGTTTTCCCTCAACAGATTCTGTTTTGATCGGAATGGGGCGGGGAATAAGATTGTAAAGAAAGGGTATGTACAATTGATCCTCCCTGAGTTAAAATTAAATTCGCACGGCGAGGATTGTATATTCCCCGCTGTGCGAAAACCGTTGTTATTCGTCACCTCCGGACGAAACTGCCACAAGCAAAACCGCAATAGCGCCCAATACGGCCAAAATTGAAGTTACCATTTCTTTCCCCCTGGTTTGTAATTCTAATCTCTTTCTTACCTATTCTAATGTCAAAAAAACTTTGATTTTTCCTTTTTTCTGCCTTTTTTATTTGATAACTTGACAGCTATATGAAATCGCGTGAAAATGGCATAATAGTCATGAATTTCCAGAAAATACAGTCTTTTTTTGACACTATGTAAACAGGGGGAAAAGATGTCTCAGGCAGCAATGGAAATAAAACTGCTGGATATTACTAGACAGTTAAATTTATATTTTAAGGGTATTTTTTTTAAGCCGGTAGAATATGAGATCACTGGCCTTCATTTGCCGGATACCAGACTGCCTTTTGAAAAAGAAGTATTAGCCCCATATTTCAAAGACGATAAAAGTCTTGATCTTCAAAAAATGGCTGGTAAAAAGCCTTTTAATTTCTTTTTTCCCAAAAATCGCAGAACTGAAAATGATGCCTATTGGACAAAAATATCTTCTCGTGTTATCGAGGATAGAAAAATTGGCGGGGTAATAAGGATAATTATCGAAGATGATTTTGATGATGGTTTTATTAAACGGCTTAAAGAACAAATACCTGAGTGTAAAATCGAAAGGGATGAAGATTTTTCCATACCTCGTGATTTTTTCAACAATCTAATGGATAACGAAATTTACGTTTTTTATGATAAAGATGATGAACGTGGCGGTGATGAATTGTATCTGCAATGGGATTTTGCACGTATGAATCCTGAGGTTACCCATGTGTTAAGAGACCGGAAAAAACGGGTTTCAATTTATACTACCTATGAATGGTATGCCGAAAGGCTATATACGGCACTTTTTCATGGTTCTAGTGTTACAAGAGACGAAAAGAATTTTTATCAACTTATACGAATTGGAGAGAAGTATTGCTTTGATCAAATATTAAAAGTATTTTTGAATGATAAATTCAATAAAAACGACCCGGTAGAAATAATTTTCATAATCCGTGAAATGATGGAAGTTCCATCAAGTAAAACTAAAACTATTGATGTTCTAAAAGACATGGTAAAGATGGAGAAAAAATCCGAAGAAAGAAAATATGATGGCCCGCTGGATAGAAATGACAGGCAAAATATAAAGAACATTTATGAAAAAATAAGACAATTTCTATCTGAAGAGGAGCAGAGTTTTCTGGATTACACAAGACAGAACAGTTTAGAAGATTTAGCAAAATTGATCTTAAAGCATCTTTCACATCCTTTTATCAGTAAAAATTTACGCAGTTCCGCAATGCTAAAAACAATTAGGGAAATTTGCATTAAGATGGAAAAAAATCTCTCGCTAAATACACCTATTGGAAAAGATGACGATGAAAAGATTAAGCTAATTGATATAATAGAAGACAAAAGTGTAATTAGAACAGAGGAAGCCGCTATAAACAATTGGGAAAGTGATAACAAAACAAATTTTTTAATGAAAGATTTTAAGAATATATGCTTAGAGAGTTTCAAACTAGAATTTAATTGTGATATAAAAGAAAAGGATTTTTTTCTGTTCATTAAAAGCAAGAATTGGAAGGAAATCGTAGAACTTCTGCTTCCATACACAACATCAGAACCTAATACGAACAGTGAATTATTCGCTAATTACTGCGATACTTTGAAAATAACTTTCTCAAATGACGAGGCACGCAGGAAGGTGCATACTCGCTTTGCAAAAAAAATGAGGTATATTTTTGACATTATTAAAGAGAAGACAATCGAAAAAGAAGAAAGAGAAAAAGAAGATGAATTGATGAAAAAAGGAGAAGGACTTTCGGAGGTTTATAAATGAATATGGAAATACAAGGGGCAGATTTTCTTGATACTCTGCTTTTGCGTAACAATATAACGATAAAGGATTTAGCTGATCAATCTAATGAACGCTACGGCGAATTAATGGACATGGAGCGCATTTTTGATCTTGAAACTGAGTCTGATTTTGCTTGTTGTCTGACTATTCCCTTGCTGCTAGATCCTTTAGCCGCACAGAAAATAATCGAATATTTCCGTGAAGAAGAACATGACAGTCTATTTTCAAAAACAGCGCAACCTGATATTGAAAAGTATAGGCTCCTGCTTGTGTCTGCGTTTGTCTTTAATCCGGCTTTTTTCGCAATGGCCTGGAACTGGTGCGCCTTTATTCGCCAGGAATTGCAGTTGCAGTTGCAGTTGCAATCGCAGTTGCAGATTAAAAAAGAAAACTTCAAGATATTTAAGTATAAGCCAAATGTTTTGGTTTCAGTAAAGAATGTAAGGCAACAGCTTCATGCAGCAAGCGGAAAGGGGCAAATACAAAATATTGGTAATTGGCCAATTGATGTGGATAATGAACTTTTTGGGTATTTAACTCTTAACGTCATTTCCGGAGCAGTTAGATTTAAGTTTAAATTTGCCGCATATTTCGATGAGCCTCCCTGTTTTGTCGAAGTCAAATGTAAAAGCAAAGAAGGAAATGAATATTCAAATGTCATTATTAATCAAATTGAACGGAATAGTTCCGAAAACCAAGAATTAATAATTATTTCTGATGTCCTCCCGAACTTTAATTATTTGGATCTTGATAGTTTAGAGGTAAAATTTATTGAGAATCATTGAGCCTTTATTACTGGTTCCTTATAGCTTTTCAGGAAGGGAAGGCCCTTTTGAACTATGTATGGTTGAATGTATAGAAGACTCAAGCAATAAATCATGGGGGCCTGATTATGATAATCAAATAATTAGAAGTAAGTTATTTGCCCTTCAGAAATACTTTCAACAAAACAGTGAAACCGTAATGTCCGGCAGGGAAATTGGAATTATTCCTTTAGAGCGCGAGAGTGGAAAGGTTGCTACCCTTAGTACTAATACAACATCTGTATTTCTTGGTGTTTTTTTTAAAGCTGCGAATGAAATTTTAAACCGAAAATTTAAAAGATTATGGGATTTCATTATTGTAACAGGCGATATTAATCCCTATGACGGGATAATTGAACCGAAAGCAGTGAAATCAATTAAAAAAAAATTTAAGGGCGTAAAAGATCTTGTAAGCAAATATCCTGCTAAGAAATATCTTTTTCTTTATGTCCATGAAAGCGGAACAGTACCCATAGAACCTGGCTGGCATGATAATGATTCTATCGAAGTAAAAGCTTTTAGTTCTCGCGATTCACTTATTACTATTTTAGCATTTGTCTTTGAGCCGGTTTTTGATACTGAACAGCAAAGACTTCTTGAAAAAGCCGATTCAAATGCAACCTGGGAATATGTGTCAACACCTGCTTTTGAAGATATGCAGAAAGAAGCCGGTAGAGAAAATTGGAAAGGGTATTTTATTTACGGCGAAGGTGAAAGCGGCAAGAGCGCCCTTGCCTTAGCGCTGGCTAAATATTTAATGGAAACTGAATGTATTTACGCCCCAATTTGGGTTTCCCTGCGTAATCAAGCACTGGTGTTTGCTAATCCCAATCCTAAGGATAAACGTGATCCAATAGCCCCTAAGAATAAACGTGATCCAATAGCCGATCACATTGCTTCAGGAATCGCTCCATTCCTGAAATTAAATTGGACACCAGGGTTTGAATTGGAGCTATTAAGGCAATCGCTTAATAAAAAGAGGTATCTTCTAATAATTGATGATCTTGAATTGGATAAAGCGGATCAAGTATTGGATGTCGTCAAGGTTATCATTACAGGCTGCGATCCGCAAATAAAACCTCCGGTTATTATAACAAGTCGCTTTAAATGGAACAACGCTAAATCTTTTTTAAGTTTAGGTCTAATAACTAAAGAGGCGCCTTTGCTGACTAAAAAAGAAATAGATGAATTGGTGTACCGTGTTGCTGCGGGAAATTCCTTTGAAAAAAATTTGCACAGAGAAGATGTAGAATATCAAATATTTATCGATAAACTTACCCGGGATTATGCTTCTTTTCCAGGAATACTTACTCAGATTGTTCCGCTGCTTGAAAATAAGGGAACAACTGAATTGATGAACGAATTATCCGGTTTCAATTATACGCTGTCAATTTATTCTTTTATTTTCGCACAAATGGAGCCATTTACGCAGGCCGTTCTTTTTGCTTTTATCAATCTTATTTCTTTGGATAAAATTATAGATATATCCGTTCTCTCGTTGAAACAGCAGATACTTATTGAAATATTAAATTCCGGATGGACTAATGGTGCTGCTCTAAATGAATGGCAGCTGGAAGAAAATATTCCTGATGCGCTTGAAAAACTTTGCCGGGGAAACATTATCCATCAAAGAGACAAAAATTATTACATGAAAAGTCTAACTTATGTGGCTTTTATGTTTAACCCCGATCTTAAAGGCGAAATTTTATCAAATGGAAAAACCACAAGAGACACACTAATTAATTTAAAAAATATGATTTTTGAAGGGCTGCGTTTTAATCAAAGTGTAAAAATAATTGAAGATCTATTGGTAAAGTTAATAGAAGAAGAAAAAAATATATCTCATTATCCATTTATGCATTTTGCGGCTTTTTATTCGGACAAGCCTGAACATATTGATCTGTTAATTAGTTACGGTTTGAACATTAATGGCTCTTGGGAAAATCATCGAAAAATAATTCCTCTTCATTGTGCTGCTTTAGAAAACCATAATATTGAAGTATTTAAAAGATTGCTAAAAAATGGAGCTGATATTAATGCGGTGGATGCTAACGGTTTTACAATTCTTCATTGTGCCGTAAAAAACACAAACAAAGATATAATTAAAATGATCATAGATAAAAACATTAATTTGATCAATGCTAAAACTTTTGATGATCTTACTCCGCTTCATATAGCCGTCTTTGAAAATGGTTTTCCTGATGCTCTTCGTATTCTTATTGAAAGCGGCGCTGATATTAATGCTAAGTATTCAGAGGATTCTACCTTGCTTCATTATGCAGCTGGAAATTCCAGCCTTGATATAATTAAAATTCTCATTGATTATAAGGCGGATATCAATGCAATGGATTCAATGGGCCGGACGCCTCTCCTTTCTGCAGGCGAAGGGAGTCCTGATCCTGCTGTTATCAGCTTCCTTGTTGAGAAAGGCTCTAATATTTACGATGAAGATATAGATGGAGCCAATTTGCTTCATCATGCAGCGATGAATCCAAATATTGAAGTTTTTAAAACGATTCTTGATATGGGATTTGATTGGCAATCCACAGACAAAGAAGGCGGTACAATGCTTCACTATGCAGCAATGAATCCGAACCCTGCCATTCTTTTAATGCTTATTGATAAAAAAATGGATCTACTGGCTAGAGATGCGGATGGATTTACAATATTTCACTCGGCAATTTGCAATAATAAAAATCCGGAAATAATTGTGTTTCTGCTTAACAACGGCTTTAGTGTGCATACTGTTGATCCAACAAAAGAAACCCCTCTTCATTGGGCTGCTATGTATAATCCCTGGCCTCAAATTATTGAAATTTTAATTAAAAGCGGGGCTGATGTTAATGCAAAAAACATTTATGGTGTGACACCTCTTCATTTTGCCGCATATGGAGAATTGGTAAACCCTAATGTAGTAGCTACCCTTGTAAAAAACGGCGCCTCGCTAAAAGAAAAACATGATGAAGGGAAAACTCCGCTCTATTACCTCAAAAAACGCAAAGACTGGCCGCTCATTAAAACTGCGTTGAAAGAGGCAGGGATAGAGCTATGAAAAAATATTTGGTATAAAGCTATGAATAAAAGACTCTTGACATTTTTTGGTTAATTGTTTATTTTATTATAAACAACTTGTTCATTTTTTCAAAGGGTATTTATCATGAGCAATATTGATAATGTAAAACGTTATAAAGAAGCCCGGCAAAATCTAATTAAAGATACTGAAGAAAACAATGTAGATTTTCTTTCAGGAAAAAAATATATTTTTGTTTCACTATTGGCAATTATTATTAATATGTTCTTTAACATGGTTATTGGATTTGTCTTTTTTGTTTATTATGATATTCCTATTGAAGCAAACAATATTTTTATGTTTGTAATGCCTTTATTATTATCATTTATTTTTGCTCGTTTTATTTATTTTTATGGAACAAAATTGTTTGTTTTTCTTTTTATTGTCGGTGGTGCTGCTAGTTTGTTATTTTCTTTTATAAATGATTCGTTTTTATATTTGAATACAGAGAGCATACTTTTAAATATAACTAATATTTATGCCATTATTGGTAGTGTAATACAAATTACATTAGGTGTTTTTCTTTTATTAAATAAAAAATGTAGAACATATATTAGCCTAATATCGGATATTGATAAAAAAGTTAAGACAGAGTATATTCACAACCTCGGATCCACTTCCTCGTTCTCCAAAGCCAACACAGAAAAAGAACATTCGTGAACGCGATAGAATGGTTCCTTTTTAACAAAGCGTTCCAAAGATTCCATTCCAAGGGCAAACTCCGCCAGCGCCAGTCCCTGCTTTTTCTTAAGAGAACGTTTTCGCAGGCGTTCCAGGCTGCCGGGGGCGGTGTACTCGGGACCGTAAATGATGCGAAGGTATTCCCGGCCACGGCACTTTACTGCGGGCTGGATAAGGCGGTTTTTTTCAAAAGGGATAAAGTCCATTGGCTTTACCACCATTCCTTCGGCGCCTGAATTGGTAAGACTGAGCCACCATTCGATTCCGGCTGCCACCGACACTTCATTATTTAAGTCAACAATAAGGTGATTGGTAGCTGTAAAGACAGGATCGTCTACGGTGATGTAATCTTTTATCACTTCAAGATGGTGCGCATGGGTTTCGTCACTCCAAACTTTACTTTCAGTAGCCAGGATGTGGAAGGGAGCAATACGGTAGTCGTCCAGTGAAGCAACAGGCCAGCAGTAGCGGCGGTAAGCTTCAATGTAACGCTGGACACAATCAAGGCGGTTTTTATACTTCTGTAGTATGACGCTTATGTCCATATCGCCAGGGGTGTCCGAACAACTTTGGGCAGAGGTATTTACCGTTGCTTGTTCTTCTGTGCATGATGACTGTTCCTCTGTGTAAGATACCTGCAGGGCTTCGATTGCACTCTCAAGGCCGTGCCTGGCGGCCATTCCGCTTGGGGCGTATTGTTCCACGATGAGTGAACGGGCCTTTGCTGACCAGGGCATTAGTTCTGCGTCCAGGCATACCCAGTCTGTGGCAAAAGCTTCCCAGAAACCGGATTTTCCCAGTGCATTATTAAGTCTGGCGAGAATTACTTTTTCGACAGTTGCATCATCAAAAAAATGCCGGCCTGTTCGGGTGTAGATTATGCCCTGAGTGTCTGTGGTTATTCCAAATCGAGCCTTAGCTGTTTTTGCGCTGCGACAAAGTACAATGACCGCCCGCGAACCCATGTGCTTTTCTTCGCAAATAACTTTCTCGATTCCTCTACGTTTGTAATAGGCAAAGGCTTCGTTAGGATGTTCGAGAAAGGGATCGAGGGAGCTGGTTCCACAGGGAGACATGGTAGGCGGAAGGTAGATGAGCCAGCGCGGATCTGCGGAGAAGCGGCTCATAATTTCCAAAGTGAGGGCAGCTCTTTCCTTGCTTATGCGGATATCTTTGTGAAGACGTGTTTGTACACGCCTGTCCGGAAGTTTGCTATTGCCAAGTATGTCGGCTATGTCAGGTTCTTCGCATGGGTTTTCCAGAGAAGTTTTGCCGGAAGTTTCTCCTGATGCTTCACCGCCGTAACTTTCACTGTCCAGAGGTTTTACCGGAGCGTAGTATTCTTTCCTTGCCGGAACATCTATAAGCTCTCCTTCGGGGTAGCGGTAGGCGCTTAGGCGGCCTCCGAAGACGCAGCCTGTGTCGATGCAGATTGTGTTGTTAAGGCGTCTGACTTCCATGGATGGGGTGTGACCGTAGACAACCAGCGCCCGGCCCCGGTATTCCTCAGCCCAGTTGAGTCTTACCGGAAGGCCGAACTCGTCGGTTTCTCCTGTGGTGTCTCCGTAAAGACAGAAGCTGCGCACCTTACCGGAACTGCGGCCCTGGAGCTTTTCGTTCAAGCCTGCATGGGCTACAACAA
>Ga0099364_10005766_pt1 | contig 18257 bp, 17 predicted proteins | sample TergutTh196P3_FD_73070 | JGI IMG/M metagenome (GOLD analysis project Ga0099364, IMG submission 73070) | Microcerotermes parvus P3 segment gut microbial communities from Pointe-Noire, Republic of the Congo - Th196 P3 | ecosystem: Host-associated > Arthropoda: Insects > Digestive system > Gut ...
CCCGACAATTACGACCTGATACTTACCGGAGATTTAGGTCAGGTTGGATCGGAGCTTTTATTAGACTTGATGAAACGTGACAATATTGATATTTCAAATGTTCATAAGGACTGCGGGATGATGATTTTTGATATGGAAAATCAGGATGTACACGCCGGTGGTTCGGGTTGCGGTGCGGGGGCTGCGGTGCTGTGTTCAACTATACTGAAAGACCTGACAAGCGGACACCTTGACAATGTATTATTTGCGGCGACCGGGGCGTTAATGTCACCCACCGCCATAGAACAGGGCGAAACGATTCCCGGAATAGCGCATTTGGTTCACATATCTAACACCATGTGGTAAAAATAACTCTGGAGAGGGTAATATTATGGACTATCTTAAAGCATTTCTGATCGGAGGGGGGACTTGTGTAATAGGACAGGTTCTTATAAACTACACAAAACTGACCCCTGCAAGAATATTAGTAATATTTGTGGTTACGGGTGTAATACTGGGTGCTGTCGGCGTATACGAGCCTTTTCTGGAATTTGCGGGAGCGGGGGCTGCCGTGCCTTTAACGGGATTCGGAAATGTGCTGGCGGAGGGGGTAAAAAAAGCGGTAGAAGAAGAGGGTATGCTGGGGGTGCTGACCGGAGGACTGACTGCATCGGCAGCCGGAGTGACCGCGGCTATGCTGCTGGGTCTTGCCGCAGCGATATTTATAAAACCCAAGGATAAATAAAAATACCTCAAATTAAAGATATTTTATTTGAAAGCACGCATCATTATTCCCCCAGTGGAGGGGTGCCCGAAGGGCAGGGTGGTTTTGCAGCATATTCATAACATCGGACTATTTCGATTACTAAACTGAAATCTAAACAATAAAAATCAACTATGTGTTAATTGGTTTACGCATAACTACCCCGTCACGTTTCGCGTGCCACCCATCCACGGAGGGGAATTTTTGTGTCTGTAAAAAACACCCCAAGCCCAAATATTTTTATCACCCTCATGCCACATTAAGTCAGGTGATTCATACAGGAAAAAATAAAAACCATCTTGAAAAAACACCTTAACAGCACTCAGCTTACGGAGTGTGAGGTGTTTTTATAAATTATATTATTTTTTCATTCCCTCAAAACCCCATTGCCGCAAAACTTCATAACAAGTCAATGCGACGGAGTTGGAAAGATTTAAGCTTCGAGCGCCCTCAAGCATGGGAATCCGCAGACAGCGTTCAAGATTCGCGAAAATCAATTCTTCGGGAAGTCCCGCATCTTCTCGTCCGTAAATAAGATAGCTGTTGTCCGGAAAAGAAACACTGCTGTAGGTTTTTTGCCCCTTGGTGGAAAAATAAAAATATTCACATTGCGGTGCCGGGTTCTTGTAGAAAAAATCCTCAATATCAGGATAGAGCCGGACAGACAACATATGCCAGTAGTCCAAACCGGCTCTTTTGAGTTTTTTATCGTCTATTGTGAACCCCATAGGTTCGACGATATGAAGTTTTGCGCCGGTAGCCGCACAGGTGCGGGCGATATTTCCTGTGTTTTGCGGTATTTGCGGTTGTACCAAAACTATGTTCAGCATAAACCTATTTGCCCAGAGCTTTCTTCAACTGTTCAACTTTATCGGTCTTTTCCCACAATACACCTAAATCCTCGCGTCCCATATGCCCGTATGCCGCAAGCTGACGATAAATAGGTTTGCGCAAATCGAACTGTTTGATAATAACATCGGGACGCAGGTCAAAAATTTCAGTAACAGCATCGGCTAACGCAAAATCGCTGACAATGCCCGTACCGAAAGTATCTACCATCACTGAAACAGGATGTGAAACCCCGATAGCGTAGGAAATTTGCAATTCACATCGGGCAGCGAGTCCGGCCGCTACTATATTTTTAGCGATATAACGACTGGCATATGCCGCGCTGCGATCAACTTTAGTCGGATCCTTCCCGGAGAAACAGCCGCCGCCGTGACGGCTTACACCCCCATAAGTGTCTACAATTATTTTACGCCCTGTAAGTCCGCTGTCGCCAGCGGGTCCGCCCACTACGAAGCGTCCTGTAGGGTTAATATAATATTTTGTATTTTCATCCAAAAATTTAGGATCAATCGTCGTTTTGATAACTTCTCTAAGTATATCCTCACGCAGTTTTTCCAGCGAAACATCATCGGAATGTTGTGATGACACAACTATTGTATCTACCCGGACCGGCGTACCGTTTTCGTATTCGATAGTCACCTGAGTTTTACCGTCCGGCCGCAGGTAGGGCAAAAGACCGCTCTTGCGAACCTGTGTCAATTTTTTCGCCATTTTATGGGCAAGCGAAATCGACAGCGGCATAAGCTCGGGTGTTTCATTGCAGGCATAACCGAACATCATACCTTGATCCCCTGCGCCGGTAGAATCATCTGCATCGCCTGAACCGGACTTTACTTCGAGAGCTTTGTCTACCCCCAATGCAATGTCGGCAGACTGTTCGTCTATGGAAGTGATTACAGCGCAGGCGTTCCCGTCGAAACCCTTAGTGTCATCGGTATATCCAATGTCTTTTAAAACTTTCCGCACTATTTTTGGTATATCTACATAACATTTTGTCGTTATTTCGCCCATCAACAACACCATTCCGGTCGTACACGTTGTTTCGCACGCTACCCGTGATTGCGGATCCCCCGCCAAAAGAGCATCAAGCACGGCATCAGAAACCTGGTCGCACACTTTGTCCGGATGCCCCTCAGTTACAGATTCCGAAGTAAATAAATATTTTGACATAATAAAAATAATCCTTCCGTATATTTTCTCTTGTTAACAAAATTGTAACACACCCCCGACATGAATGTCAATAGTATTGATTGTATTGTCCGTGTCAAGTTATTGTAGGACTTTTAATTGTAAAAGATTTGTGAAGCCGGAAAGTGGGTTAACCGAACATTTTCAAGATTTTTTGAGTGCCTGTGATTTTACCGGAAATGGGCAAAGTGCCGATAGTGTCGGGGTTTGGAAGTCCGGTGTTCATGCGAGCAGTACCTCTGCGAAACGCCTTGTTCGCGCTCACTACGGCTTTTCGCAGGGGTGCGGTAAGTTCGGAAACTCGTTCGTTTTTTCCGATTGCGAGTTGCCCGGCGGCTAAAACCGGTGCTAATTTTTTCAGAGTTTGCCGGCTCCACGCCATCGGTCTCGACGACAATCGTGCCGATAAAACATGGCTGACATGGGGTTCTGTGCAACCGCCGTTGTTGGCGGACGGGTCGGTTTCGCAGATGCTAATGCCCTTGACGAATTTTTTCAAATACCCCGCACTGTCGATGATTTTCTCGGCGCGCTCCGGCGAATTATCGCATAAACTCGCTGTCAATTCATCGAAAAACCGGATGTCCTCCGTCGCCAAAGCTTCCCTGATTTCCTTGTCAAACAGCTTGCGGTCTGATTTATCTAAGCCCGCTGTCATCGTCTTTATCGCCTTGTTTTTGTGATATTTATCGAGGACGAAAACTGCGTTCGGGAGCCATTCAAAGCCTGTATGTATCCAGTTCGCGCCGTCTCCATGCAGATATATTTTAGTGTCTGTCAAGTCATAACGAGTTTCGATTTCTGTCAAAGCAGATTCCCATAAATCGTCAGTTTTCATGCCGTATTCGCTAATATGAAATATGTTTTTGCAGCTGTTTCGCTTACCGTTTTTCTCTATTCCCTCATACACGCAAATCAGCGGAACCTCGCTCTTTTTTCCGCCGCGCAAGGTCACATGAGCCTCGTCGGCGTCAATGTGAAGTTCCGGAACACACCGTTTTTCCGGCGTTTCCACAACCCTATCGCTTCGCCGGACACAGCTCATCACCGTCTGGCGGCTGACCTCTCCGGCGCTGATATGCGCGCTGCTTTTGGCGTACGACATATCCTTCGCCGCAGTCGCCAGTGACAGCGAAAGCCCATTGCTTATGCGCTCCGAACCCTCGAGTCCAAGCGCGGTATCCGCCAAATATTCGTAACCGCCGCTAGCTTTTTTGTAGTAAGTTCGCTGGAAATTAATGGTTCCAATTTGGGTTTCAATTTGCCGCTCGTCACCCCGCCGTTCGACCGCATAGCCCGTTTCGCGCCGCCCGAATTTGTCCTGTAAAATCGCTGTGTCGAGCTGTTCGGCGTACAGGCTCATCAGTGCCGCCGCACATTTTTTTGACTGTACGAGCATCTCGTTTTCAATTTCTCCGAAACCTTTTCCGCCCTTGATTAAAATTTCTGTTGTTTTCCTGATGAAATTTTCCGCAATCTCTGGTATACTTGTATTCACAAGAGGTTGCCTCCTTCGTGATTTTTTTGGATCTACAATTCTATTAAATCACTTTTTGGCTTCCTCTTGTACCTTTTTTCCCTTAAAATTCTCCTACATTAATTTTACACTGAGGTCCGGATAAAAAGAATAGTTTCATATTGACAACACGCACAAATGGCATTATTATTAGAGTGAGTAAAATGGTATATAAACCAAAAGTTGTTTTGAGATGCGTATAGAGGTGCGTAAAAATGAAAAAGAATGATATTTTTGAAAAGTCGCCTATATCACAACCTTATCCTTATGTGTTAGAGGATAAATTTTCATTTGAATTCGAACCCGATTCCCCCGACCCGTTAATAAATTACAAATGGGATAACCCTAAACAATCCGATTGCTTAGAAATATTTTTGATGAGACCGTATAAATTAACCACTGAATCGCCGAATAGCTTTATTAATCTTGATTCAGCGAAACAAAAAGACACTGATATCGTGGTTAGGGATATAGGAACGGTAATGCTTGATTTTAAAACAGAATTTGCGGGCTGGTTAGAGATTGACAGTCCGGATTTTAACGGGCAGATAACCCTTGGAGTTAGCGAATATAACAAACCTGCCATTGTTAATAATAATTTAGAAACAAAAAACTATATAAAAACCGCTATTCCTAAAAAATATCACAATACATATCGTCTTGAGCTGAATGATGAATTATATGAAGGGGTAAGATTTGGTTTTATAAATGTTGTAGAAATTAATAAACCGTTTCATATAACCGCAATCAGACTGGTTTGTCAAACAAAACCTGTAAATTATAACGGTAGTTTTAAATCTGATAATGAAATGTTGAATAAAATTTGGTATACAGCGGCTTATACTGTAAGGGTAAATTTGAAAAAAGATTATTTTGCCGCTATTTTAATGGACAGGGGCGATCGTTTTTCTTGGACAGGGGACGCATATCCTGCGCAAGCGGCGGCGCTTGTCGCTTTTGCCAATTATGATTTTATCTTACAAAATCTTCATTATACTTCAACAAGAGGTAATAGCATTGAAAGTTATGAATTATATTGGGTTTTCAGTCTTATTGATTATTATAAACATACAGGCAATAAAAAAGGCGTTCGGGGTCTGATGGACGAGGCGGTTAAACGGCTTAATCACGCCTATGATGTGTTTGGGGAAAATCCCGATTTACATTATTTCGGCTGGGATGAACGGTTGGGAGCGGGGTTTGAAAATCCAAATACAACCGATAATCAAAATGCGTATAAAATGCTTTGTATCAGAGCATGGAAAGAATTCAGTGATTTGTTAAAAGAATTTGATACCAAATTATCAGAAAAATATTTAAAATTTGCAAAAGAAAAAACACTTGAATTAAAATCTGATACTAATCTTGTTGACAATTTTGGATTACATACAGCTGCGGACGCATTAAATGCGGGATTTGTTGAAAACTGTGAAATAGCAGATATTTATAACAAGCATTTTAAAAATAGGATAAACAGATTATCATATTCACCTTTTAATCAATATTTTATATTGCAAGCAATGGCGAATACAGGTAATTATGACGATGCTGTTGCAACAATATTAGATATGTACAGTGGTCAGATAGAATACGGGGGGACGACATTTTTTGAAGTTTATCGTCCTCAATGGAACGATGTAATAGGGAAAAACGCACCTGTTCCGAACGGACAGGTTGGTTACACAAGTCTTGCACACCCGTGGGGTTCGGGGGTTCTTTCATGGTTGTCCGGTGAAATATTGGGAATTAAACCTGATACTGCCGGATTTAAAACCTTTACGGTAAAACCTAATTTAGGACGGCATTTAAAGGAAGTTTCCGGTAAAATGCCTACGCCATACGGGAGCATACAAGTTTCTTTTAATTTAAATTCAGGAATATGCAGCTTAACGGTTCCAAACGGAACAGTCGGAAAAATTGGCATTCCACGAGCGGAAAAAACAATATTGTCTGTTGAAATAAACGGGGTTCACACTAAATCGGCAGATGAAGATGATAATTTTATTTATTTTGAAAATTTACAAAAAGGGAGATATGAATTTATTGTTTTATATGACGGAAAACAACAACCTTTTATTCCGCTTGCCTGCAAATATGATGCAAAATTGAAAAGCAAAGATTTTAATACAAAAGGGGATTGGAACGTAAAATACGGCTCAGACGGATACTTATTATGCAATTATAATTCTTCATCAGATTATTGTAATCTTCCTTATTATATTGAAAACATCAAATTTAATTTAGTCAGGAAAGTAATATGGTCTGATAATACTGCCGATAACAGGGCGCTTGTCGTTAAAAATAACGGCAATACTATCCGTAAGGCGGCCGCTTATACATCACAGGACGGTGATAATTGCGGACAAAGTTTTACTGTTGACATTGTTGCGCCCGGCAATAGAGAATATACCGTTTCACTTTATTTTCTGGATTGGGATTATGGCGGAAGAGAATCGGAAATAGATATGTATGACGGAGAAACGTTAAATTTAATTGCTCCTGCTGCCGTTTTAAATGATTATACCGGCGGGGTTTATATAACCTATGAGTATAATAGATCAATTAGATTTAGAATCCATCAAATAAGGGGGAAAAATGTTGCTTTAAGCGGAATATTTTTTGGATAATAATGAACTACCCCGCGGCAGAGACCGCGAGGTATCGGGCTTAATGGTACGCAGCAGAGCTGCGGGGAATTAGACCCGGAAAGAATTAAAAGTATATTCAATTAGATCTCCTCGGGAATTAAAACGTGATGTATGAACACAGATCATAACGTTGCGAAATGATTTTCGAGGAGGTCTAATACATAACAGGGCTTGATGTGTCGAGCGAACGCAGCGACCAGCTGACCTTAATTCCGCTTCTTGACAGTATGGATGAAAAAATCGGTCAGGCGTATGAAGATGTAACCGCTGATGCTGGCTATGAGACGGAAGAAAATTACACCTGCTTTGAGCAAAAGAATCAAACCTGTTACATTAAGCCACAGAATTATGAGCGCAGCAAAACCCGCAAGTTCAAAGGCAATATGGCTCTCCGCGAAAATATGTCCTATGAGGCGGCGAAAGACGAATACACCTGCCAAAACGGCAAGAAACTCCAAGCGTTGTATGTGGGCAAGCGTGTTTCAAAATCCGGGTTCGAGAGTGAAATCACCTATTATGAATGTGAAAGCTGCGAGGGCTGTCCGCATAAAAAGAGCTGCACTAAAGCCAAGGGCAACCGAAAAATGCAGATTTCAAAAGAATTTTTACGACAGCGTGAACAGTCACTTAAAAATATTACCTCCGAAAAAGGGATACTTCTGCGGATGAACCGTTCTATGCAAGCGGAGGGAGCTTTCGGCGTCATCAAGCAGGATTACGGGTTCCGTCAGTTTTTGCTCAGAGGAAACAAGAAGGTCAAAACCGAAATGTTTTTGATGGCGATAAGTTATAATAACCTCACCCGTTACCTAAATCAAAGATTTAGAACAGGTCCCGAGAACATTGAAACATAAATAAAACGCATACGCTTATGTTTTATTATATGTTATAATAAAGGAACAAGAAAAGGATGGTATATATCATGTATCTAAAGCAGAGCAAATCTGGCGGCAGAACACATTTAGTAATCGCTCACGGTTACCGCGAGACAAGCAAGCAAAAAAAGTCCGAATCAAAACAGTGAAAACTTTGTTGTTGATAAAGAGACAAGTGAAATATTGCAATCTTCGGCAGCTTTGGCATTCGATGAGGAAAAGTTGCGCGAAGAAAAAATTTGATGGATATTACGCCATTATAACCAGCGAATTTTACAAGACAAATGAAGCAATCGTTGATATTTATCGCGGAATATGGAAAATAAAAAAATCTTTTAAGGTTGCTAAAAGCGATCTCAAGGCGCGACCTGTGTTCGTTACGAGGGAAAACCACATACAGGCGCACTTTTTGATTTGTTTTATCGCTCTTATTATTTTACGCATTTTGGAGAATCGGCTTGGGAGCAAGTTTTTTGTTTCAAGAATCGCAGAAAGTTTGAGTTTGGCGAACGGTTATGCCTTGCGGGGGAACTGGTATGTTTTCGGTTTTACCGATGAAGTTTTGAGATATATCGAGGAAGTAACAGGGGTTCCGCTTATACGGCAGTATTTAAAAATTGGAGACATCAGAAAAATTTTAGACGATACGAAAAAATAAGGTTTTTCCCAACAACTATTATCAATACAGAGAACCCCGCAACGCCTGTATCTTCAAGACATTGTGGGGTGTTTTGGGCGGGTTTTGCTGCAAAAGTCAGGTACCATGGAGAACTTTAAAAAGCAATTGCTTTTTATGCGCATTAACAATCCTTTAGAATTTGTTTATGTGTTATTTGGGATTTTAATATCAAAGTGTTGGTCGATTACGCTCAAGAAAAACCGAGAGTTATTTTCTTTTGCAATATTGCGCATTTCTTCCCTATTAAAAAATTCAATTCTATATTTAGTAGGCTTCACGCTCTTTTGACGCAAACGCAAAAGTTCTTCTGCTTTTTTTGTAAAGCCGCCAAGAGACCAAAGTTGAAATGTATATTTATTCGTTTCCCAATCTTGTTTTAATATCCATTTGTAAATTTGAGGAATTATATCATCAAGCCATTTTTTGGCAAAATCATTATCAATCATAGATCGGCTAGCCTTGCACTCTACGATATATTTGCGGCCGTCTTTTTTAGCAATAACATCTATCTCTCTTTGTTGAACTTCTTCACCGGGTATTTGTATAATTTTTTTCATTTCTAAATCACTACACCCGATATCTCTATAATAATGCCCGACTAAGAGTTCAAACATGTCTCCGGCCAGATTATTAAATCGCCCCTCGGATTTTCCGATTTCAATAAAAAGTTTTTCCAGTTTATCGGGGTTTTCAAAGATAATCGCCGCGGCATTAGCGAATAAATTTACGATATCTCCTAAAAGCTGCGAGTAACGGTTATTAAATATATTGCTGATTAATGCAATCATGATTTTATTTTCTTTTAACAGCTTTAATGTGTCTTTATTTATCCGATCAACTATTATTATTGGCAAAAAATTAGATAGATTCCTAAAAGATCGTATGATGTTTACCTTGTCAATAAAGAACTGTATGTCTTTAATTGTGGCTGTTTTTCCATAAAAGACATCGGCAACAACGAAACCGGGACGATTCTTTTTCATGTCATAAAGCGAATGGACATAAGATGGCGCTGTATAAGCCCATTGAAAATTTGCAAACTGCGCTTTTTCATCGAGAATACTTATGGAGTTATAAGCTGATAGATTCATTTTTCCGATCCAAGAAGCAAAATCATGAACAATTTGTCTTTTTGCTACTTCCAAACCAGCGGCTCTGGAAATATTGGGACGTTTCCTGTTATTAAATGCAGGGGCAAGCGTCCAACGTGTTTCGTCAAATTCTTGTATGATTTTTTGTTTCAACAGGTCTTCTATCACTCGTTTATGTAACTTATGTCCCTTAACATTACCAACGGGGGCCGAAACAAACGCCGGAAGTAGTTTTTTTGACACACATCCATTTTGAGCTGTAAAAGCCGTTATGTAAATGCTGTTGATTTTCGAATGCTCTTCAATAGCATTTAGCAGCGCATCTGTATACCGATTAGACATAAACTGATTTTCGAGATAAAAGAATTTTTGGTTTTTATCAAATGAAAGCTTGCTTATTTTGCATACCGGCAATCCGGCACGAGACAGTGCTTGACGTGCGGCCTCATTAGAGACATTATACTTTGATTCATAATGGCGGGCCAACTCGCCGGATAACATAGGACCATGTTGGTTTAGTAGTTGAACGACCTTGTTTTTCATTATTTCTTCCTCCGTCACACGACGCTATTTATAATAAATAATATATGACCGAGACCTTGTTTTTTTGTTTTCACGAAATCCCTATTTACAAAGGGATTTCATGCAATAAATATAATGATATTTTAGATATCTGTCACACGGCATTTGTTTTATAATTTATTCTATCATATTTTTGAGGGCTTGGCAATATATTTTTTAGGGTTTTTTAATAGATGCGTATTGTAGCCTTTCTTGGGGTGCTACTTGAAAAGTCATAATATTATCAAGGCAATATCAATTGCCAAAAGAAAACCGTTCGTACACCATTAAAGGAAGTACGGGCGGTTTCGCATTGCGATTAACTGCCTGTTTTCGTTTTGGTCAACACTGCTGCCCCGGATATATCCGTGATTTTCCATATTATCACTCTTTCCTAAAAAATAAAATACATTTATAATAATTAAATCACAGAGTTATTTGTAAAAGCATGATGTGAAGTTATGTATGAGTGAGAACATCGGAAAACCTCCAAGGAATTTATACAATCTCAATTTTACCCCGGTTTACTGTAAACATTTTGAAAAATTATTCATATAATATTATGAAAGCAAATTCTCGGTCTGTCGTCAATATAAAAAATTTACAACCATGCCCCGGCGGCTCATGGTTGTGTAAATTTATCGTTATATTTGTACCGCCGGAGAAACGGAGCTTAATATGCCGAAACTTTCATCGGATCAAATGAGCGAAATGATAAAAATGGCATCCGAAAAACTCGGAACCGATCCCGAAGCATTAAAGTCAAAGCTGGAACAGGAAAAAATCAACGATGCTATTATAAATCTGGATTCTGACAACGCCGCAAAAATTAAAAAATATCTGTCCGATCCGCAATTAGCACAGGATCTTATAAATTCACCGAAAGCACAGGAATTTTTAAAAAAGCTCTCGGGTAAATGAACCAATCATAAAAGAACGGATGATGGCATTATATGGATGATCTGGCTAACAAGCTTAAACAATTACTTCACAGCGAAGAAGGAAAAGCGCAACTGAAAAACATAGCTGAAGCATTGGGCGCATCAAACACGCAGAGCGATTCCTCATCGCCTGAAAAAACCGACGGTGCTTCCGGCGGCATTGATATGTCATCGTTGGTTTCCCTGCTTTCGGGCTTGGGAAAAGGTTCTGACGACAAAAATTTACAGTTGATAAAAGCGATCCGTCCGCATTTGTCTGAACAAAGACAAACCAAAGCGGATGATGCGTTGAAAATAATGAAACTGCTTCCGTTGCTTCCGCTGTTGAAAGAAAACGGTTTACTTGGCGATATTTTATAGACTGGGTGTGTAATATGTCGGTTAGAGATTATTCAAGTTCGGATATTATTTCAATGCGGGCGGATGCGATTGCCCGTGTATTGGAAATGGATCGCCGCGCCAAACAAACGGTAGAAATAGCGAATGCACACGAACAAGACCAAAAATCACAAAACAGTTATGCGCTTGTTTCGGTTTCTGAACCAAAACATCAGGAAGAGGATATGAACACACGAGAAAGAACGGTCAATCAAATCGAAAGAGATCACAGCAATAAAAATCAAAGCGACCGCAGTACCGGTAATACCGTGCATCAGAATCGCGGCTTTGGTTTCAATCCCCTGCGTTTTAGCCGCAGCAGCAAACAAAACCGGGCATCTGTTCTTGCAGATACACCGCATATACGTCAAAATTCGCAGAGTCCGTCCGCAGATGAATGTAATAATGACAAAAAATCCCGCAATGAGCCTGAACAGGGTCTTTTTCTGCCTTTTAATCTGAGTTCGGGTACATTTGAGGGAATACTCGATAAGTTAGGGTTGGACACCGAAGTCATTTTGTTGTTATTTTTAGTTTTGCTGCTTGCGAACGAGGGGGCGGATATCTCATTGCTGTTAGCGTTGGGGTATATAATATTGTGATTGCCATTTATGTCGGCTTATTAAAAAGTTTGTATGATAATTACCTATAATGTTTCATATAATATAAAGGCGGTTTTATAGACTTATAATCCTATAGCTCTAGAGCTATAGGATAGCTATAGAGCTATAGGATTATAATGTTAGACCGCTTTTTATTCTATTAATTATTACGGGGTTTAATGTGATGGGTATTTATCAGTTTATAAACAATATTGTCGATAATATAAACAATGTGATCTGGGGTCCTTTTGTAATTATAATCATTTTGGGGCTGGGCATAGCTCTTACGGTATTTACCGGTTTTTTTCAAATAACAAACTTCGGCAAAGCTATGAAAACGGTCCTGATGAGCGCATTTGGCGCACGGGGTAAAGATAGGAAAGATAAAAAAGAAGAGAAACCGGGACACGGCTCTATCAGCCCGTATCAGGCGTTAACCACCGCGCTTGCCGGAACGTTAGGCACCGGGAATATCACAGGGGTTGCCACCGCTATTGTAAGTGGGGGACCGGGTGCTATTTTTTGGATGTGGGTTTCCGCTTTTTTCGGAATGATGACTAAGTACGCCGAAGTTGCACTGGCGGTAAAATATCGTGAACGCAACATCAAGGGTGAATATACTGGCGGGCCTATGTACTATATCCAAAACGGGTTGAAATGCAAACCGCTTGCTGTAATATTCGCAGTATTTTGCGTATTGGCATCTTTCGGTATCGGGAACATGGTACAGTCAAATTCCGCATCCGAAGCTGTATACAGTGGTTTTAACCTGAACAAAACTTTTACGGGGTTGGTTATCGCCGCACTTACCGCAATCGTTATGCTGGGCGGAGTAAAACGAATCGGAAAAGTTACCGAAAAGATCGTTCCCTATATGGCAGGGTTTTACGCATTTGCCGGAATACTGGTTTTAGCAATAAATTTTACAGCTATTCCAAATGCTTTTTCGCTTATATTCGCGAATTCATTCGGAGTTCGTTCCGCTGCCGGGGGAGTACTGGGTTATACCGTAATGACCGCTATGCGTTTCGGGGTGGCGCGTGGGATATTCAGCAACGAAGCGGGACTCGGATCCGCTCCTATAGCACACGCCGCTTCGGATACGGACAATCCTGTCAAGCAGGGAATGTGGGGTATTTTTGAAGTATTTTTCGATACGATGATTATGTGTACTTTTACGGCTTTGGTTGTTCTTACTTCGGGATTGTGGGATAGCGGAATGGACGGAGCCGCTCTTACGGTTGCGGCCTTCTCTCAGTCAATAGGATCGATCGCCGCAAAGATCATTGCGATTTCCACGGCACTGTTTGCCTTTTGTACAATCATAAGCTGGGCGTATTACGGTGAAAAAGGGTTGGAGTATATTTTCGGCAGCGAAAAACCGATAAAAATATACAGAGTGGTATATATTATTCTCGCGGCGGCTGGCGCTTCGATAAATTTAACACTGATATGGAATATTTCGGATGTGCTTAACGGACTGATGGTTATTCCAAATATAATCGCTTTAATACTTCTTTTTCCGCAGGTGGTGAGAATGACACGAAAAAAAACTCCCGTATAAAAAATTTCGGGAGTTTTTTTGTGTAGTTATGTTAATCTATTTTGATTAGCGTATATCCCTATTTGATTAAAAGTGCCTTGGATGCTCCGGACCATGCGCTTCTCACAACTTTGCCTGCGATGCGTTTGATCGCGCGGGCTCTGAATTGATACCTTCTGCCCTTTCTGAGGTTCTTGGTCGTGAAGCTGTTTGCTCCGGCTTTCTTGGTCGTTCCGGTTCTCGTCCACTTGCCCTTAGCTCCGATTCTCTGTTGGATCTCTACGGTTACGCCGTTCTGCTTCTTCCAGCTTACTCTGGCTTTACGCTTGGAACGTGTCGCTTTCATCTTTGTAGGTCTTGCAGGGTTGCGTTCGTACCTTGCGTACAGCGTTACGTTTGCCGTGATGCCGCGGCCGAAGTTGAACTGCGAGCCGCCGGTGTTTGCAGTGAACCATCCGGCAAAGGTCTGGTTTTTCTTAGCAGGGGGCTTCGGGTTCGTTACCCGTGTGTTGTTATTTACGGTCTTTCTCAGGTTTGTAAGATTGCGTGCGCCGTCCATAAAGTTTACGGTCCAGGTGGTTACCGTTGCCGGTGTCCAGCGTGCGAATACCGTCATGTTAGCGTTAACTACGGTTGCCGCTGTTACCAGTGTTCCGCCGGTATTTGCGGTAAACCATCCGGCAAAAACGTGGTTTGCTCTGCTTACCGCCGGGAGTGTACCTATCGCTGTTCCGGACACAACCGTTCTGGACGGCGGATTAGGTACGCCGTTTCCGTTAAAGGTTACGGTGCGGTTTATGGCAGTTATATTTTCCCAGATTGCATAGAAGTTCATGTCCGCTGTTCCCACTGTCACTTCGGTTCCGGGTGCGTAATTTGTTCCGGTTCCGTTTGCCAGAGAGTTCCAGGTTTTGAACTGCTGTCCGGCGGGTGCGGTCATGCCTGTGGACGTCGGTATTGTGAATTTTCCGCCCTCTTCAAGGTCTGCTTGGGGGGGTGCTGTTCCCGTTCCGCCGTTCAGGTGATATGTCAAACGATAAGTTTCAACAGCATCCCCGACCGCAATTCTGCCGTTTACAGTTACATACGCGGTATCCTTGACCTTGTTGCCGTCAGCTTCGTCAATATACTTGAATTCTTGAACATCAAGTGTAAGGTTTGCGAAACCGTCAGGCGCATCTTCTTTAATTTTAAAAGTTATTTCGGCGATGGAGCAGTCTGCGGTTATATTGTTTTCACCCGCAAAAAGGATTGCAATGCGATCCTCGCCGTAATTTATGTTTTCCTCGAAAGAATGCTCCCATACCGGCACTATTCCTTGCTGAACAAGGGTCGGCGTAAGTCTGAACTTGTCATAGCTTACAATGATTTGGTATGTACTAAGACCGGTAAAGTTTTCGCTGACAGAAACATCCAGGGACACCTTTACCGTGTCGTTCTGTTCCCCGCTGCCCGAGCCGATGGTTATGACTGTGTCTGCCGGAGCAGCTACCGCAACAGGGACAACTGCCGCCGCTATAACGCCGAAAATCAAAATAAACGACAACAAACATGCCACCGTCTTTTTAATAACATTTATACACATATTAAACACTCCTCTAATTATGATGAATACCCCATAATCAATACTAACACATATCTCATAAAATGTCAACAAAATTCCTTTGAAGAATAATTATTCTTCGGTTACTGCTCAGCTGCGCCGCCACCGCTCCCCTTTGTGACAGAAAAGATAAATCAAAAAATCCGCAAAGGTGAACAGCATCAAAAAGCCCGAGACGAATAAGTATAAAAAAGCCGCATAATCTGAATGAGCGTTACCAAAACCGCTGTCAAGCAAAGGGGCTCGCCCTTTGTGTCTGTAAAGGGTGTTTTCGCTGGTGGGGTGAGGGTGACATAGCTAAGTTACGACTGCAAGTTTAATTGCCCACTATATTCTACCGGCTTACTAATAGGTTTACGAAGGTTGACCTTTCCGGTTAATTATTATATTATTAGAATCCTTGCGCATAACAATTATTTCTATATTGTGGATTATATTGGATAAAAATATTGATTTTGTAAAAATTTCAATTAATACTCTCCATCAAAATAAATAATTTGGTTTTCTTTATTGAAATAGAAATCTCCCGAAAAGGAATGTGTTGTATAAATCCCTCTAAAATCTTCAATATAAAACAGATCATAATGATGATTGAATTTCGTTAATATCGTATTAATTTTAATATTAGATTCCACTAATTTGCAATTTTTTAAAATTTCTTTGGAAAAATCATCTCCGACTTCTATTATTCCGCCAAATCTTATATACGACGGACCGGACGCTCTTACATCTTCCGGTTCTGCTAACCAATAATATCTAACTGACTTTATATCTTTTATTAATGGAAACTTAAACTGTACAGATTCTATATCTTCATATATTGTTATTTTTTCCAAAGAATCTTCACCCCTTTCATCTTTGGTAGAACATGAGGAAAAATTAAATATAAATATAAACACGATAAACACGCATAATAAGATTAAAAATCTGTTTTTTTCTCTCATAATTATCGGATCCTTGTAATTTTTGAATGGACACATTGAAAGTCAATGAAAATATTTTGACTTAACTCAAATTTATTTATCAAACGAAAAAATAACGTTTAATACCAATTTCCGATATAAAAACCACATCATTTTTTGTCTTTCACAAAGCATTTATCTCGTGAAAACCGCAATATCTCCTTAGTATAATTAGTATAATGCCGGATTAAATGAAAATTTGCGATTTATATTCTTAATATGTACCGCTTGGCTTCATTTGCCCGTACTTTTTCATTGATCTTTAATTTTGTCAATATCAAAAATGATTTCATAAGGCCAAGAAGCGTTTAATATGACATTAGCTTCATTAAAAGGATTTTTGTTTAATATATACCAATCTGTATCCCAAATTTCGTCAATATGGGGTTCATAAATTGTTTTTGGTCTGGGAGAAGTTCCGTATTTTTGAATGTAATTCCTTTTTATACCAATTTTTCCCAACGATATAATATGCGATATATTTTCATTTGGAACCTCAGGCCATATATAAACTTCATGAAATTTTAAAACATCCTCTTCTCCCTTGCAAAAAACATAAATATTTTTGTTTTTATTTCCGAAAACTTTTATATCGATTATTTCAAAATTTGCAAAATCAACACCCAGCAATTTCCCAAGTTCGGTTTTATTTGTTACAATATTCTACTTTGTTATTGCTCTCTCCATCATTTGTTTTGACTTTGATCCCGTTATCAAAACTTTGTTCTGTTGTTTGGTGTGCATTTCCAGAACAGGAGATAAATGTAATAAAGAATAAAAAAATACTTGCTTTTATGAAAATCACTCTTATTTGATGGTGTCATATTATCTTTATTTTTGCAATTATTATTTTTGGCAAGTTTACTTGCCAGGAAAGTTTACTTGCCGAAAAAGTTTACTTGCCGGGAAAGTCTATTTTGAAGTTTATTTACAACCCCTAAAATATAGATAAATACCGTTCTCCGGTATCCGGTAATACAACAACAATAGTTTTCCCCGCGTTTTCCGGGCGTTTTGCAAGACTTGAAGCGGCATAGACTGCTGCGCCGGACGATATTCCGACAAGCAACCCTTCGGATGCGGCAAGCTTACCCGCAGTTTCAAACGCCTGTTCATTTTTTACAGTGATTATTTCGTCCACAACATTAATGTTAAAGACTTCAGGAACAAAGCCTGCACCGATCCCTTGAATTTTATGCGGTGCGGGATCTCCGCCTGAAAGCACAGGAGAATCAGCGGGTTCTACCGCAACAATATGAATACCGGGTTTTTTGCTTTTCAAAACCTCTGCCACACCCGTTACGGTGCCGCCTGTACCTACTCCGCCGACAAAAACATCAACCTTGCCTTCGGTATCGTTCCATATTTCAAGAGCTGTCGTTTTGCGATGAATTTCGGGATTAGCAGGGTTTACAAATTGACCTAAAATAAAAGAATTTGGGGTAACTGCCGCAAGCTCATTTGCTTTTGCAATCGCACCCGGCATCCCTTTTGCGCCCTCGGTAAGTACAAGTTCAGCTCCCAGCGCTTTAAGCATATTACGCCGTTCGACACTCATGGTTTCGGGCATAGCAAGGATCAGCCTGTAGCCGTTCGCAGCCGCTACGAACGCAAGCGCGATTCCGGTATTACCGCTTGTCGGTTCTATTAAAACGGTACTTTTGTTAATAAGACCTTTTTGCTCTGCATCACGGATCATAGCATATCCGATACGATCCTTCACACTGCCGAGCGGGTTAAAGTATTCCAATTTTGCAAGAATAGTTGCGGATAAATTATTTTCTGCGCCGTAGTTACCAAGTTCCAGCAAAGGAGTATTTCCAATTAGATCGGTTATTTTTTTCGCTATTTTAGACACGGTTTCGGCTCCTCTCAATACATATTAGTGAAGTATGACATCAATCATACACTTAAAAGCTTTATTTGTCAAGTGATTTTGAAAAAACATTTTATGTTTGTTCTTAAAGTGTCAATGATGGGTGACAGTTTGGGGTAAAAAAGATAGAGTCTGATGAATCGAGCCCTATCAAGGTGGAGATTCTGAAGTTTTTTGCCCCGCGTGTATGCGCTATCCTGCGG
>Ga0099364_10005767_pt1 | contig 18255 bp, 14 predicted proteins | sample TergutTh196P3_FD_73070 | JGI IMG/M metagenome (GOLD analysis project Ga0099364, IMG submission 73070) | Microcerotermes parvus P3 segment gut microbial communities from Pointe-Noire, Republic of the Congo - Th196 P3 | ecosystem: Host-associated > Arthropoda: Insects > Digestive system > Gut ...
AAGAAAAATCAGAAGAAGGAAGAAAAATAACCGAAAGAAGGGCGCAGGGATTTCCCCATGCATTAATCTATTCGGTTATTAACCGCGGTCATACTGACGAATTTATGAATACTGCGAGGGAGGCAGGAGCTTCGGGGGGAACAGTATTAAGTGCCAGGTATAAGGATCATGAAGGCGCAGTTAAGTTCTTCGGTATTTCTGTTCAGGAAGAAAGGGATATTATTTTAATGCTGACAAGTAAAGATAAAAGAGACCCCATTTTAAAGGCACTTTCCGATGCCCATGGTCTTTACAGCAATTCCCAGGGTCTCATTTTTTCTCTGCCTGTAGACAGGGCAATGAGCCTCAGCTTCTCCCAGGACTTCAATGCATAGTTTGATTAATAATGCATTATATAGTAGAATCTTATTATGACTTATAAAAAACCCTGTTTTAGGATTTTATTGATATTTTCTGCGATTTTATTAGCATTTTCTGCCTGTGCCTCTTCTCCCTCATCGCTCCCCACCGCCCAGGATTACCCCTCTGTAATGTCATCGGGGACAGGATTTTTTATTTCCTCTGACGGCATTGTTGTAACATGCGCCCATGTGATAGAAGACGCCAGCTTTATTGGAGTCTGGGTGGGAGGAATAAGATACAGCGCTGAGATCCTTTCAATTGATTATGACACCGACCTTGCCATTTTGAAGGTAAATCACAGACCAACTAGATATTTTCGTCTGGCAAATTTTGATTCAGCCGGACTTGGACAGAGGGTTTATGCCCTGGGTTTCCCTTTGACAAATATACTGGGATCGGAAATCCGGCTCACCGACGGCATAATTTCGGCATTCTCCGGTTATGCCTCCGATCCGACAAATTTTCAGGTTTCTGCCCCTGTTCATCCGGGAAATTCCGGCGGCCCCATTTTCAACGAAAGGTTTGAGGTACTTGGAGTTGCTGCATCCCGCCTGGTCTCAGGAGTGGCAACCAATGTTACTTTCGCAGTAAAGAACAGCTATATACACAGCCTGATTCCCCCCGGGACCAGAATCACAGGCGGCAATGTCAGGAATATGCAGGATGCAGTAAATGCCACTGTCCAGATTTCCATTGATGATATTTATGAGGGTCCGCCTGTAATAATTGTAAACAATACAGGCTTCACAATCCGCTCGGTTTACATAAGCCAGATCACCTCTGATGTGTGGGGTCAGGACAGGCTGATGTCAAACGAAACCCTGCCGAACGGCAGATCCCTTTCTTTCAACCTCCCCTTCCCTCTTACCGTTATTAACCGCTACGACATTCAGCTGGTGGACGCAAATGGAAATGCCTATGTGATGTGGGATGTGCCTTTATCTGCCAATCAAAGAATAATTTTCACCCAGGAACATTCACGCAGGGGAGGAGAAGTTCTTTACGGCACATATTACTTCGACCCCTCGCTTTATCTGACTTTCAGCGGAAACAACTATACCCTGACATCATCCATTGGGACAGAAACCGGTACCTATTCAATCCGGGGTAACTCGATCATTTTTTCCCGTTCCATGTGGGGTTCAAATACCTGGACCATAGTGGATTCCCATACCCTGCTTGATCCTGAAAACGACAGATGGATAAGGGAAGAGGCGGAACTGGGAGAAACCCTGACAGGCAGTTACTATTTCAGTAACGGCCTTTATCTCACCTTCGAGGGCAATAACTTCACCCGCGTTATGCCGGATGGATCAGATCACGGCACCTATATAATTTCCGGAAACACCATTGTCTTCTCCCGCATAATGTGGGGGTCAAACACCTGGGCAATACTTGACCCGGAAACCCTGCGTGATCCTGACGGGGATCTGTGGGTTAGGCGGTGAGGGGGCCTTTGCTTACAAGACATTTGCTATGCGCAATATTCTCTTAGAACTGATAGTGCCTTTGGCATACTGAAGCCGACATAGCCTTGCACGCCTAACGATGTTTGAGTATTCCGCGGGCTTTCACGATACTGGCTGGGAGTTACCGAAGTGAGCTCTCCAAAAACGCGGTAAAAAGTGGAGTCGCTTTCAAAACCGCTGACTGCGGCAATATGCTGAATCGATGAAGTGCCACTGCGAAGCAGGCCCTTGGCATGCTCAACCCGGTAAAAGTTTACGAGTGATTTATACGATTCTGTTCCTGCTTCCTTTAATATTCGGTAAAGTTTTGCCCTGCTCATTGCTAGGTCTAAGCACATTTGTTCCAGGTTTATTTCTGTTGCGAAGTGCTGTTTAATGTAATTTTTAATGTTATCAAAGTCCTTTAATTTAAAGTCCATGGGGTTTTTAGATTTGGAACCTACCTCGTAACGAAGGTGCTTAAACATTGCACCCGCAAGATCGTATAAATGACTTTTTATAAAGAACTGATAACCATTTGGCTGCTCATGCATCAATAATCCAATTTTAGCTAAATCGCTCCTTAATATTTGACATACTGCATCGGGGATACCTGTCTCCTTGCAAGTATTAAGATCAAAACGGAAGCTGGATTTTTCGTAAATTTCGTTAAAAATTTCAGGGTTAAACTGTAAAACAAGGCATAGGTTACCTGGCTCAGGCTGGTTAATGGAGTGAATTTCGCAGGCATTAAATAAAATTATATTGCCATCTTTTAACCGCCAGTCCCCTTCTTCCGTATGAACACTGATACTTCCGCGCAGAACAAAGAAAATTTCATATTCATAATGCCAGTGCGGACTTGAGTTCTCTATGGAAACTATGCGGCAGGAGAGAGGTGTTTTCTCTGCCCGTTCTACATACTCAAGTTCCGGGTTTTGCATTTTGAAAGTATATTACCGTTTTTCCAAATTTGCAATCTTTTGGGAATATCTGGGAATAACATTGATACAAAATGAGAGCTGGTAATTTATTTTTCCCCATAAATTTTAGTAATGCTGAACTATAGGAGGTTCAAACCATGCAGGTTAATATGCGTATTTCTTTGAGGGAAAAAATTTCTTATGGGCTTGGTGATGTAGCCTGTAATATTGTGTGGGGTGCAACTATGGCATTCCTCACTTTCTACTATACAAATGTAGTGGGAATTGCTGCTGCGGCAGCAGGTACTATCATGTTAATTTCCCGTGTTTTTGATGGTATTTCCGATGTAATTATGGGCAGATTAATTGATAATACCAAAACAAAATTCGGCAAGGCAAGGCCGTGGATATTATGGATGGCAGGTCCATTTGCCCTTGCAGCTTTTCTTCTATTTGCCGTACCAAGAGACTGGAGTGATACTGCAAAAGTGGTATATGCATTCTTAACATATAACCTCATGTCCACAGTGGTTTATACTGCAATTAACCTGCCTTATGGCGTAATGAACGCGATGATGACAGATAATCTTATGGATCGTACTCAACTTAATATTTTCCGTATGCTTGGTTCCATTCTGATGGGTGTGGCAGCGAATATGCTTGTAATTCCAATGGTCAGGTTCTTTGGAGGGAATGAAACAGAACCAAGGGGCTGGACGCTAACCTTCCTTATGCTTGGAATAATTGCCGGATGTTTGTTCCTCTTGTGCTTCTTTGGAACAAAGGAAAGGATAATTCTTGAGAAAAAAAGCAATAAAAAGGTTTCATTTAAAACTTCTGTTCCGCCCCTGTTTAAAAATAAGTTCTGGGTAATCTGTCTTATAACTGGCGTTACAGGTCAAATGGGTGCAAGTATGATAGGTATAAACCCATATTTTGCACAATATATACTTGGTGATGTAGAAATTGCAGGTCTTATGGCAATGATAACCCTTCTTCCAATGCTCGCAGGACTTGCAATTGCAAGCCCAATAATCAATAATATTGGAAAACGAAATGCCATTATGTACGGTGCTATCTTTAGTATAGTTGGCTTTATTATTCAGGCAATTAATCCGTATAACTTTTTGTTTATTATGGTTGGCGGGATAATTAGGGGATTATGCACTGCTCCCGCTGCTGCCTGTGGTTTTGCAATGTTTGCTGATGTTATCGATTACCATGAATGGCAAACCGGCAAGCGTACTGAAGGTATGGTATACTCTGCAGCAAGTTTTGGTCAAAAGGTAGGTGCTGGTCTTGGAGCAGCAGCACTTGGTTGGATACTTGCAATAGGCAGCTTTAACAGCGAGCTTATTACCCAGCCTTCAAGTGCAATTAATTCAATACTCTTTCTGTATATATGGTTTCCACTATTAATGCAGGTCATTAATATCATCTTCCTTACACAGTATACCCTGGATAAGATATATCCGCAAATAATTAAGGAAGTTTACGAACGCAGAGATAATCAAACAGGAGGTGTTTAAATGGAAAAGTACAAGGACTCAACTCTTAAGGCTTCTGATAGAGCCGACGACCTGCTAAAAAAGATGACACTCGATGAAAAGATAGCACAGTTACAATGTACAATGGTTTTAGGTGAACCGGAGAAAATGGCAGCAAACTTTCCAAACGGACTTGGAAGTACCATAGCATTTTCCTCTGCATTTGATCCTGCAAGTGTTGCAGAAAACAACCAGAAAATTGTAGAGCTGTTTGATAATAAACGTCTTGGAATACCTCCGCTAATTCATATTGAAGCAATTACAGGTGTTGCAAGCCCTGGTGCTACTGTTTTCCCGTCAGCAATTGCCCTTGGTGCCACATTTAATCCAGAAACAATACAGGAAATGGCTGACACTATAAGAAAGCAGATGCTTTCAATTGGATATCGTCATGCATTATCTCCTGTAATGGATGTTTCCCGTGATCCAAGATGGGGCCGAATAGGTGAGACATATGGTGAAGATCCATCTCTATGCGCAGAAATGAGTGTTGCTTTTACCAAAGGATTACAGGGAGAGAAACTTGAAGAAGGAGCTGTTGCAACAGGCAAACACTTTTTAGGATATGGTTTTAGTGATGGCGGTCTTAATATGGCAAGCAATCCCATTCCCTACCGTGAACTGTGCGAAGTATATGCAAAACCTTTCCAGGCTGCAATTTCTGAAGGTAACTTACGCGGTGTAATGAACTCATATGGCACCATTGATGGTGAAATGATCATCGGTTCAAAGAAAATTCTTACCGACTTGCTTAGGGATGAAATGGGCTTTGATGGAATACTTGTATCTGATTATGTGTCCATTGAGCATCTGGTAAATTACCGTATTCATCAGACTTTGGACTCTGCAGGTGTCTCTGCATTAAAAGCAGGTCTTGATACAGAGTACCCTATGCCAAGTGCTTATGGAGCTAATTTATCCAAAGCAGTTAATAATGGTGAACTTGATATTGCAACAATTGATCGCTCGGTAAAGCGTATTTTAACAGTGAAGTTCCAGCTTGGTTTATTTGACAAGCCTGGTCCAAAAACAGAAATTCTCCAGGATGCTTATGGGAGCCCCCTGCATATGCAGAGAAGCTTAAAAGCAGCAAGAGAATCAATTGTTTTATTAAAAAATAATGGAATTCTCCCTTTATCCAAAACTACAAAAACAATTACAATTCTTGGACCGCATGCCAATAGCTTACGCCTGCTCTTTGGTTGTTACACTTTACCTGCTGGCATAGAGATGCAGATGAGTAATTCTATGGCAAATGATATGGCAGGCATGGAAGGTTTGGAGGATTATTACAAAGAAAGTGGTAATGCTCAAGTTCCTCCCCCGGAAACATACCCGGGAAGTGATGTTCATAAAGAACGTGAGGATGTTAGAGAAACTTTAAAGATGGCTCTAGGTGAGACTACCCCTACTATTCTTGCGTGTATTAAAGCAAAATGTCCTGATACTAATGTTATTTATGAACAGGCTTGTGATATTGCAGGAAATGACAATAGCAGGTTTTCTGCAGCACTTGATATTGTAAAAAATGCTGATGTTGTAATTCTTACAATAGGTGGTAAATATGGCTGGGGTGCAAATTGTACTATAGGTGAAGGGCTGGACAGGGATAATATAGGTCTTACAGGTATACAGGAGGAACTGGCGAAACTTGTAATTGAAACAGGCAAACCTACTATTGTAGTTCACATGGATGCAAGACCCTTATCCAGTGTCTATATAAAAGAAAACGCTGCGGCCATCATTGAAAATTGGTACCCGGGAAGTACAGGCGGACAGGCAATTACTGATGTTCTCTTCGGTGATTATAACCCAGCTGGAAGAATGCCTGTAACAACAGCACGCAATGCAGGTCAAATCCCAATTTTCTGCGGGCAAAAAAACGGGAATAGCTATAATGCAAAAAACACTCTTGGAGCTCTTAACCGCTATGTTGAAGGTACAACTGAGCCGTTGTTTTATTTTGGTGAAGGATTAAGCTATACAACATTTGCATACGCTAACTTGTCTGTAACTCCACAAACAAGTGCAAATGGTTCGGTAGAAATCATTTTTGATATAACAAATACCGGAAACTGCGATGGTGAAGAAACTGCACAGCTTTATGTATCTGATGAGTACGCATCCATGCTTCGTCCAGCTAAGGAATTTGCAGGATGCAAGAGGGTATTTATCAAAAAAGGTGAAAAGGTCAAGGTAAAATTCACTGTAAGAGCTGACCAATTTGCATTCCTTGATAAAGAGATGAACTGGGTATTGGAGAAAGGTAAGATGAATGTAATGGTTGGCGCATCTTCTGAAGATATTCGCTTAAACTGCAGCTTTGAAATTACTGAAAGCAAAACTGTGGTAGGAAAAACACGTGGATTTTATGCAAAAGCAGAGCTCCTATAAAATAACCGACGAAATGATACACCCTGAACTGCGGGAGAAATCCCGTAAGTTCAGGAAAAAGCAAAAGCCTTTCTCCCTTACAATGACAAAGCTAATGAAAATACTGTGTAAGCTTATGCGCGGTAAGCATAGTAAAGAAATGCAGTATAAACAGGTCTATATTGACCGTCCCAATGGTACTAAACTGCGGCTCTGTGTCTATACTCCGATTGAGCCAAAGGAAAATGTTCCGGGCTTCCTCTGGATACATGGAGGAGGTTATTCAATAGGTCTACCTGAACAAGATGATGAATATATCCTGCGTTTTGTGAAGGCAAGCGGTTGTGTAGTGGTATCCCCTGATTATACTCTATCACTCGATAAACCATATCCTGCAGCAATGGAAGATTGCTATGCTAGTCTTCTCTGGCTGTGCGATAATGGAGCAGAATTTGGAATGCGCTCCGATCAGATTTTCGTTGGAGGGAACAGCGCAGGTGGCGGACTTGCTGCAGCAGTTTCGTTAAAGGCTCGCGACATGGTCGAAGTGGCCATTGCTTTCCAGATGCTGCTTTACCCAATGCTCGATGACAGACCGACAAATTCTTCAACCGACAATGATGCACCTGTCTGGGATTCAATTTCAAACGAAGCATCCTGGCGTTTATACCTGGGCGATTTAGACAAAGGCAATGTCCCTGTTTATGCAGCCCCCGGACGCGCAGAAGATCTGTCAGGAATGCCGCCTACCTGCTTATATGTTGGCAGTATCGATCCTTTTAATGATGAGACAGTCGACTATGCAGAAAAGTTAAAAAAGTTAGGAATCCCTGTACATTTCAGAGTTTTCGATGGTTGCTTTCATGCATTTGAAAGAATGTGCCCGGATGCTAAAATTACCAAAGAAGCAATCGATTTTTATATGGAAGCTTTTAAATATGCAGTTGATAATTATTTTGCAAAGGGAAAATATTAATGAAAGTCTATAAATCGGATTATACCGTAAAACAACTTTACAAAGATACCTATGCAATTACAGATTCAGGTCTTGGACAGGGCAAGGTCTTTATGTACCTGCTCGTTGGCAAAGAAAAAGCTCTGCTTGTTGACTCTGGCTTTGGCTTGCTTGATCTGAAAGCTATTATAGGCAGTATCACGGATAAGCAGGTCATCTGTGTATGCACCCATGGGCATGTAGATCATGCACTTGGTGCTTGTCAATTTAGCCAGGCTTTCATTCACAGTAAAGACTTTGATGTATATCGAAAGCATAGTTCACCTGAGTTATTAAACGAAATGGCAACAAAGGGTCTTACATTGAAACCAGGCAAATCGAAGCTTAATAATCCTTCATATATTAATCTTGTAGAAAAAATGGTAAAGAAAAGCTATCCTGAATTAAAATCATTGGATGATATAAAGCATTTTGACTTGGGAGAGCGGATAATAACCTGGTACCATGTCCCTGGACATACTCAGGGTACTATTGCATTTATTGACAAGTCCAATAGCACTGCTTTTGATGCAGATGCCTGTGCACCAGGTGCATGGCTTTTCCTTGATGAATCGAGCCCTTTGCCTTTATACCTGGAAGAGTTAAAAAAGTATCAAGCTTTCTTAAAAGAACAAGGAATTAATAAACGCTATGTAGGACATTCAGGCAAGGCTCTTAGAGAAAAATATCTTGGACAATTGATACGCTGTACTGAAATTGCAATTTCAAAGCCGAAGAAAGGGATTAAAATGAAAACCTTGCTTGGAAATGCACGAATTGTTTTCGCAGGTGGCTCTCTATTATTTTGCAAGAGGCATGAAGATGAAGTATAAAAAATACTTTACCCTTAGCTACGATGACGGTGTCGAGCACGATAAACGCATAATTACGCTAATGAAGAAATATGGATTAAAAGGAACATTCAACCTGAATGCAGGCTTACTTGGCAAGAGATCAAAACTAAACAAAAGAATAGCCCGTATCCCTGCTGATGAATTAAAACAGGTATACGAAAGCTTTGAAGTTGCATCACACGGGTATAAACATGAGATGTATAAATATCTTTCAAATAAAAAAACACAAGAAACTATTTCCAAAGATATTCAGGTACTTTCTGATATAATTGGTTATAGGGTATCTGGGCATGCTTATCCTTACGCCATGTATACAAAGAAAGCAGAAGAAGCTTTGAGAAAAGAGAATGTGGTTTACGCGCGCCATGCACTTGGTAAAGGTTCTTTTAAGTTCCCTGAAAATACGCTTAAGTATATGCCTACCTGCTGGATTAATACAAAGGAAGTATTTAGGTTAATTGATGAGTTTGTTCAGGCAAAGCCCGAACAGGAAGATATGCTTTTTATGATGTGGGGACATTCATACGAGCTTGAATTTGGTGTGCGCAAGTGCCCTGAAGATCAGGTAGAGCGTATTTTTGAAAAGATTTCAGGGCACAAGGACATTGTTTACTGTACTAACAGAGAAGCATTTTCATGCTAAGCCTCTACTTTTAATCTTATTCTGTTGGTATTAAACTAAAATTATAGCTATCTTAGATGCATGTTTATTATTCCTTTGACGATATAAGCACGGTACTAAGAACGATGGCAATAATGCCGGGACCTGCAGCCATGGAAATAGAAACCACTCCTGGATTGAGTAAAGCAGATATTATACCGATTATTGTCGAAACAATCGCAGCGATCAAACATACTGTTACTATTCTTTTTATCTTTAACATCTTAGTTTCCTCTTTATTAAAGCACTATAGCTAAAATAATGACTAATACTGCTATAGCAATAACAATAGCAGACACGAACTTTTTAATTTTGTCCTTGTTCATATTACTCCTTTTAAATTTTTTTTATTCGCCTCATATAAATCAATGATCCAATGTAAACACAGATTGCAAGCGTGATTATGCCTAAAATTAATTGAATACCTGTGCTTATATCTACATTAATCTCGCTCCATAGCATGAACATCGCAAGGCAATTGTTTACTGCATGTGCCAGAAAGGCAGCACGCAGACTGTTTGTCCAAATAAATATCAGTGCAAAGAGAAGACCTAATGCAGTTGTTCCTACAATCTGTCCCATTCCCCCTGCTGCGTGACCAAGCCCAAACAATATTGCCGGAAACGCAACGGCAAACCAGAGGGGCAGCCGTCCAAGCAATCGCGTTGTCATAAGCCCGCGCATTAAGATTTCTTCTACCAATGGACCTAAAATCACGACAAACATAATATTGTAGAATATGCCTCCACTTACTATAACGGTATAATCTTCAGCACCCTGAACCCATGCCTTCGGAAGCAAAATATCTGACAAAAAATTAAAGGCAAGCAGGAAAAATATTGCAAATAACCCTGCTAGCACGTATGTCTGCTTTGGAACAGGATTCCATCGGATACGTGTCAGCAAACTTGCTTTTTTTATCCTAAATATAACGATTACAACAACAAGGAACAATACGAATGATATTACATTAAATAAATTCGTATTCGCTTGGATAAGAGACATTACCTGTTCGGTAAAGGCTTCATAGTCCGTTGTTCTTAGTTCGCTATAAGCGATACTATAGTAACTTTGGTATATCAATGGAACCAATGACTGCAAAAAAAATAATAGAACAACAAATCCTAGCGATGCTGCAATTACTTTTACAATGTTTTCCTTTTTCATCTATTCTCCCTATGTTTAAAACATGAGAATAGAGTGTACCAGATAAATTTCACCTATGCGAGAACTTGTAATAACTGGGCAGATTTTTGTAATAATTGGCTGTGTTCAAGCCGCCTGCAAATAGAGCAATATTCCGACTGAAAAAACATTACCTTCGTGTGTGATGTCCATGTGGCCATCATATTTTTCTACAGATTTTTGGATGTTCTTTATGCCATGGCCATGCTCGTCAGTATCCTTCCGTGTGGTTATAATTTCTTCTTCATAATGAACTTCACCATCAAAGGTGTTCTCTGATGTAATAAAAAGGTTGCCTTTTACCGACTCTATTTTAAGCTTTATTTTTTTCTCCTCCGTCTTTGCTACAGCGTCCAGTGCATTATCAAGGAGATTGCCAAGTATGGTTACAGTATCGGAGACTTCAATATTCAAGTCAGAGGGAATGGACACGTCAATATCCAGCTTGATGCCTTTGTCCACTGCGTCTTTCAGCTTATAATTTATAATACTGTCAAAGGCTATGTTCCCTGAGTCGCTGTAATTCTCGATTTCGCCAATTTCACCAAGGAGATTGTTTAAATAAGAAAGTGCTTCATCGTGTTTGCCGCTTGCGGTATAATCCCTTACCGTTGTTAAGTGGAGTTTCATGTCATGGTGAGTAGATTTGACCTTTTCTGCTGATTCTTTCATTAGCTGGCATTGGGTAAAATAATACTCTTTCTCCTGGGAATGCAATGCAGACTTTATGCTGTCATCAAAAGTTTTTGAGAGATAGTTATATACATAAAAAATAATATACGCTAGCCCTGTTTGAACTAGCAGATGCCTAATCGTAGATGAGAGTAAATCATTAATAAACGTAAAATTATTAAAAATAAAGCTTACAATAGGAAAAAATGAAAAAGCAAGCCATATTTTTTTTAAGTTAGGGGATATTTTTTTAATGTTTTTAAAGCGTGAAAACAGTAGTAAAACCAATATATACATTATTATGCAAGATATGAATAAAAAGATTGCTGCTGCAGCATTATTTTGGATAAGCTCAATATGATATATATCCAATAAAAGGCCGCAAATAGAGTCCGCAGCCAGATTTATAAAATAAGCTCCTGCGGCGGCTGCTATCCTATGCCTTATACCGGATTCGTAGTTAAGTAAAATAATTACAATACAAATAACGTACATCGAAATACCCCACAATGGGACTGATGAGTTATCCGCGAAAAATAAACCTGTATAAATACCAAAAGCCCAATGCAAGAAATATGAGAAAATGAATACAGGTAAAGATGTCCGCCTTTTATCAAAAAAGATGGACATAATTCTTTCTGTTGTAAGAGTAATAACACCAAAAGCTAAGGTCATAAATATGATATACAGGATAGACATTACACCCTCCTTCCTTTTTCTATTTCAAAGTAACGCTGCCTCACTTCATTTTTTTTGTGCTTGCTTATAGGTAATACAGTTTTTATGTTAAGTAAAGACACCTGATTAAACGTAAGAGCGCTCACATAATCATAATTTACTGCGTAAGAAGCGTGGATAAAAAGAAAGTCATATTTTTTAAGCTGGTCTTCATAAAGTTCTTTTAACGAACCGTAAAATTCTTCTTTTCTGCCGTCTGCAAGGTGGAGAATAACTTTTCTTTCATAGTTTTCAAGATAGACTATATCTTTTATCTGAACCTTGAAAATATCATGCCCAATTTTATAAGTGAAAACTTCCGACCAAAGCCCTGAAATCTTCAAGTGCTTTCGTACGACTTCTTCAATCTTTTCATCTTTCAAAGGCTTTACAAGGAAATTAAGGGGCTGCATTTCAAACAATTGCAGGGCGTAACTTTTCTTCCACGAGATAAAAACGATAGAGCTAAGCTGATTTTGATGAACATCGCGGATTAGATGTCCCATTTCCACACCATTTATTTTACCTTGAGCAAATTCAATATCCAGGAAAATCAAATCATAGTGCTTCCCTGTTTCCATCTCTTTGCAAAGTTCTTCCCCTGCAAAGAAGACATCGATTTCGTGTTTGATGTTCAGCTTTTTGAGTATATCTATCAGGGTGCGTTCAAGTTCCGAGCCTATTTTTAGTTCATCATCACATATGGCAATGAATGTCATTGCATTAAATGGTACTTCTACCCCAGCTCCCTCTTCACGGTTTCCCTAACAGCACCCGGTCCCTTTAGCATGGAAACAAAGTAAGCTTCTATCCTGGGGGCAAGTTCTGTCTTGCTCAGATCCAGTCCAAAGATATTTTCATTTGAAAGGATAGCGATTAACTGTCCTTTATAGGAAGCAGGATCATTCCAGACTATGCCTTTAAGTTTTTCCTGGATTTCTTCTTTTAATGGGTCGTAGGAAATTTCCAGCTCTTTCCCTTCGTCATTAATGCCCAGGAGATACCTCATCCAGCCTGCGATTGTGAGGGGAATGGAAATAAGATCGCCTAACGGCATATTACGCTTAATATAGTTCTTTATTGTTTCACCGAAACGCATTCCCACTTTCAACGAGGTGTCTGACACTATGCGCATGGGTGCATCTGGCATAAAGGGATTGGGGAGCCTTTCGTTAACCACTTCGTCAATAAAGGCCTTGGGAGAAATTATACCGGGGTCAGTTACAACGGGAAGTCCTTCCACATAACCCAGTCTCTTTATGAGATTAACAATTTCTGCGTCCTTCATCTCCTCCCTTATTTTCGTATAACCAAAAAGCATACCGTAAATTGCCATTGAAGTATGCAGGGGGTTTAAGCAGGTTGCAACTTTCATCTGCTCTGTTTTATTCACAGTATCCCTGTCAGTCATATATACACCGGCTTTTTCCAGGGGAGGTCTGCCGTTTGGAAACTTGTCTTCAATTACAAGATACTGAGGACGTTCATTGTTCACGAAAACTGCAATATAGGTATTGTTAGACGTTAGAATGGGCTTCATTTCTTCAATTCCCTTGTCGTCCAGAAACTTGTATACAGTGTCATCGGGACGGGGAGTGATCTTGTCTATCATGCTCCAGGGGAAGGAAACTGTTTTTTCATCATTTAAATAATCAATAAAACCGGAATCTACAAAACCGTTATTCTTCCAGGCTTCGGCAATTTCCAGTAAGCTCCCCTGAAGCCTCTCCCCGTTCTTGGGATAATTATCAAGGCATGACATGGTCACAGGGAGCTTCCCTGCCTTATATCTCTTGAACAAGAGGGCAGTAATGACAACCATAACCTGCCTGGCTTTATCAGGGCCTGCCTTCATTTCCTCTTCTACTTGCGGAATCAAATTCCCGTCCGTTCCCCTAAGAAAGTAACCTTTTTCAGTGATCGTGAAACTCACCATCTGAAGGCAGGGTTTACAAAAGATCTCTTCCAGCCTTGCTCTCTGGGTATCTGCCCTTAGAGCTTCCGCTGTGGAGGCAATTACCTGGCAGTCCATATTGCCGCTGCCTTCCAGAGTTACCTGCAGGGAGAGGTTATCGTAAGGGGTAAATATCCTGTCGATTATTTCCCCGTCAAATGTTTCCGCTGCAATTATGCCCTTGTCGGTATGGCCATTTTGCAAAAGATCATGCTGAAGGGAAGAGATAAAACCCCTGTAAGTATTCCCGGAGCCAAAGTGAATCCAGACCGGCTCTTTTTTTGTCCTCTCTGCAATGGCATTTATATCATAATTTGGCAGTTTTACACCGGCATCTTCCCAGGCTTTTTTATTTTTTATTGATTCAAGATTTAGTTTCATATAACACCCTTAAAATAATGTAATTGTATTAATGGGTAAAATCGAAGATTTTACACTGCTTAAGTCGAAGACTTAAGCACACTTTCCCAGATGCCGTTTAAGTATGCGACACCCAGAGCTCTGTCATAGAGGCCATAGCCCGGGCGCCCCACCTCGTCCCAGATCATTCTGCCATGGTCGGGGCGTACATAGACATTGGGACAGGTTTCGTAAACGGCCTTAACCACCTGGTACATGTCCAGGTCGCCGTCAGTCGAAAGATGGCTCGACTCCCTGAAGTGCCTGTGCCCCAGGTGCTTGATATTGCGGATATGCACACAGGCTACCCTGCCCTTCTTCCCAAAATGCCTTATTATGGCAGGGACATCATTACTCTGGTTGGATGCAAGGGAGCCGGTGCAGAGGCAGAGCGAATGATAAGGCGAATCGTTAAGCGCTATCACCTTGTCGAAACCTTCCTGTGTATGCGCAATGCGCGGGAGTCCAAATATAGGCCAGGCAGGATCATCGGGGTGGCATGCCATTTTGATATCGAGTTTTTCGCAGGCAGGAATCAGGGCATCTATAAAGTACTTGTAATTTCTGAGTAGATCCTCTGCGGTAACACCCTTGTACTGCTCCAAGGTATTTTCAAGTTCCGCCATCCTCTCAGGCTCCCAGCCCGGGAGGGAAAAGCCGCCGGATTCCTTTGCTTTCTTCTTTACTATGTCCATGGGACCCATATCTCCGAGGTCTACTTCATTGAAGTAAAGGCTGTTGGAGCCGTCTTCTGGGATCACCCTTGCCAGATCTGTCCTAAGCCAGTCAAAAACCGGCATGAAATTGTAAATTATTACCTTAACTCCAAATTCCGCAAGGTTCTCCATGGTTTCAATATAGTTTTTTATATAAGTATCCCTGGCAGGAAGACCAAGTTTTATGTCCTCATGAATATTCACGCTTTCTATTACTTCACATTCAAGGCCTGCTGCATGAACTTCGTCTATATACACCTTGATTTCTTCCTTGGTCCACACTTCCCCTGCCTTTTTATAGTCCAAAAAGCCCATAAGACCTGTCATTCCGGGGATCTGCTTTATCTGTTTAAGGCTCACAGTATCACTTTTACTGCCAAACCATCTAAATGTCATCTTCATTTGCTGCCTCCAAAAGTTAAATCAATATACCCAGAATTTTGTAAAATTTCAAGGTTATTAAATTTAATTGACGAATTGGAATTCCTGTATTAAGATTTATCCATACTATTTTAAGGAGTTTTACATGTTGAACGTAGCAATAATAGGAACAGGCAATATTGCGAGGCTGCATATAATGGCATACCTCGAATTCCCCAAGAGGTGCAAGATCACCCATCTTGTGGATATATTTCCCGACAGGGCTGAAGAAAAAATCAGCAGTTTTAAGCTGGAAGGGGCACAGGTCTTTGACAGCCATAAAAAGATTTTAAAAGACCCCACAATCGATTTGGTAAGTATCTGTACACCCCCCTATGTTCATGCAGAAATTGCAATAGATTTCCTGAAGGCCGGAAAGCATGTAATTGTCGAAAAGCCAATGGCAGCCTCCCTTAAGGAATGTGATGCCATGATTGCAGCAGCAAAAAAGAGCGGCAAGATTCTTTCCCCCGTTGCGCAGAACAGGTTCAGAAGCCCTGTTTACAATCTTAAAAAAACCCTGGATTCAGGTTTAATTGGCAAGGTGGTTCATGCGCAGATAGACTCCCTTTGGTGGAGGGGGCATTGCTATTACGACCTCTGGTGGAGAGGCACCTGGGAGAAGGAAGGCGGCGGATGTACCCTGAATCACGCTGTGCACCATATAGACATGCTGGGCTGGATGCTTGGCGCGCCAGCGAAAATCTCCGCCATCATGAGCAATACTTCCCATGATAATTCCGAAGTGGAAGACATCTCAGTCGCCGCCATGCTCTATAAGGCAGGAGAACGCACAGCAAAGGGAGCCATGGCACAGGTGACAAGCTCCGTTATACACCATGGCGAGGAACAGCAGGTGATACTCCAGGGCGAACATGCAAGGATCTCGGCTCCCTGGAGGATCTATGCATCCACTTCCAGACCAAATGGTTTCCCCATGCAGAATAAAGACCTGGAAGCCAAGCTCGAAAAATTCTACAACGGCCTCCCCCTTTTAAAACACGAGGGACATCCCGGGCAGATAGACAATGTACTTACTGCCATAGAAAAGAAAACAGATTACATGGTAAAGCCCGAAGAGGGAAGGCTCACTATAGAATTAATCACAGCAATCTTTAAAGCAAGCACCGAGGATAAGGCTGTCACCCTCCCCATTAAGAAGGATGACCCTTATTATACCTCTGAGGGATTAATGTCCAAGGTTCCCAGGTTCTATAAAAAGAAGGCCTCGGTAAATGAGTTCAAGGGAGACATCACCCTCGGCAGCGAGTACAATAGAATAAGCAGAAAGGTATAAAAAAGAATCAATTATTTCTCACGGAGGCACTGAGGCACGGAGCTCACAGAGAGAATTCAAAATTTTATTCTCTGTGTCCGCTGTGCCTTTGTGCCGCTGTGAGAGTTTCTTCAAGTTAGCTCACTTTAAAGTAATCAAACGACGCTAATAGGTCTCCCTTGTAGAGGCCGGCGTTGCTTGGTGCTCCCATGGAACCAAGCGGCGATGATGCTCCCTGTACCATGACCGTTCCCGCATAGGCGAAGAGGCCGATCTTGGTGGGTTCCAGGTCTACTGTCCAGTTTGCGCTGTGCTGACCCATCCACCTCCAGACCTTGCCGTCAAAGGAGAAATATGCCCTGTACTTTTTCCCTTCCTTCGCAAGCCTTATATAAACATAGTCATTTGCCTTGACATAATTACTGAAGGCAGTAAGCGAGAAGAACGAAGCATTGTCAATGATCCCGCCGGGTGCAGCGGAGGAAATTACTCCCCTTACCTCCCAGTTCATAATCATACGGCGGTTTCTGGTATTAATGCCGAAGCCGGTGGTATGGTTCATCCATGATGCCTTAATGAAGTTATCATCATCCAGGTAGGCAATAATACCTGCCTGCTCATAATTTGTGTTTAATACCTTGGAGAAAGAGACCTTTGTTTCGGCGACCCAGGAATAGGCGCTGTCTTTGGAAGAACTGATATCGCGTAAGAGGAGATTCTTCGCATTGTTTGTGTCCCCTACCAGGTCGCCAAGTTCAGCCCTAATTGTAAGGTGTCCGGCCTTACTGTCCAGGTTCCAGCAAGCGGTATTTTCCCTCACCCATGACCATTCCGGGCTGAGTTTTGCAGAATCAAAGTCTTCATTTACGCTTAACGCCTTCACCGAAATATTGGCTTCGGGTTTTTCTGCGGCAGCTTCCTCATTTACAAAGCGGAAGTGATAATTCTTTAATAGTTTCCCTACTATATCGTGGGTGTTTGTTACTTTTACTATTGCTTCATTATTCCCGCCGTCTGCATTTGTATCTTTCGCCTGCTTCACAATTACGCATGACGCTCCCTTTAAAGGTGTTACTTTTGTAATTTCCGGGGAAGCACCCTTTGGTATAACAATGGTGTAATATTTCGGAGTGTCAAAGCCCGGCTCTCCGCCCTGTCCGTTCCTGCCTGTTGAGGGGCCAAGGGTATTGGAATGTGAGAAGGGATCGATTGAAAGATTAAAGTCAGAGAAGGTTTTCCCTCCGGCTTCTATGCTGATAGACAGGGGTGCGTCATTTACAGGGACGGGTTCTTCGGAATACTGCTTCATGTAATTAATCATTACTTCCCGCCAGCGCGCCGCATCCTTCTCTGCTGTTTCCAATGTGTCCCTCACAGCCTTAAAGCGAAGACCGTCATTTGCTTTTTCAAGGTAATCCTTTAAGCTCTCCCAATCCTCACGCATGGAACTTACTGCCTGAACTCCCATCTGATAACGGTAAACCATCTCATTCCAGAAAGTTCTGCCTGATTCCATTTTTCTCTGCCATGGCACATGATGGAACCAGGTGATTATGTCTTCTGGGCAGGTGTCAATATTTGCAAGCTTGCTCCTCAGGGGTTCAAAGTACTGCTCGGTATAGCCGGATGCGGGGACAAACATATTACTGCCCTTGCTTGTGCGGTTGTAGCCAATTCCTTCGCTGTCCGCCTTGGCATAGTAGACAGCCCCCCA
>Ga0099364_10005768_pt1 | contig 18253 bp, 18 predicted proteins | sample TergutTh196P3_FD_73070 | JGI IMG/M metagenome (GOLD analysis project Ga0099364, IMG submission 73070) | Microcerotermes parvus P3 segment gut microbial communities from Pointe-Noire, Republic of the Congo - Th196 P3 | ecosystem: Host-associated > Arthropoda: Insects > Digestive system > Gut ...
ACCCGGGGGCAATTACGTCCTTGCTGTCATCGTAAACTATCCCCTCATCGCACCAGTAATCGCTGTGGTCGTAGTCGCTGATGTCGCGGAAAAACCGGTAAATCAGCCCGGCTGTGTCGCGCTGTGAGCGTTGCATTGGATAACGCATACTGGCATACATTGAATCGGTATATATTGGAGGGGTGAGGGTAATATCGTAGTAAGTATAGGAATAACGTGCGGCGATATCTGCAACGCTCGACAATGTGTTGGCAAGATGATTATCATACAGCCCCCCGCTGGTTACACGGAACTCTGTTTTTCTTTCATCCGCTGTTCGCTCGTATTCTCTATGGTTAAGATATAGTAAACCTGCAACACGCCAATTATCCGCATTATCGCCGGTATGAGGCGGGGCGTTCAAATCCTGGAAATAATGCAGAGCTTTTCCCAAATCCCTGTAGGCATCCACCCGGCTGTGGTTTATGTATTTGCTCACAGCTGAGTTATACCAATATATAAATCTGCTTTTTGCCGTATGCTCGTCCTTCTCATTCTGCCAGTAATTTGTCCTGTAATGCGGCGATTTGCTATCGGCATGATAAAAATGCCAGCTGTTTGTATCTTTTGTCTCATTAATATCAGGCCAGTCTGAATACTGAATCATTGTCGCTTTTTCTGATGCAGTCAATTTGAAGAAATTCTTTGAAAGAATTCCATAGGATGAGGGGAATTCGTTGGTGATCATATTTAGGGCAACCGCTGTTAACCATTGATGGGTTTTGTTTCTATCATCTCCTGCCCACTCATCGGAGTCTCTCCCATCAAAATTTCCTGCTCCGTGGTAATCTATGCCTTTACCAAAAATTACATTTTCTCCATCAATGATACGCTTGATAACTTCTTCAATTTCTTCCTCTGTCATGTTTTCTGGATAAAAATGCTCTGTCAATTCATCCTCCGAACTCAACGTAAATGGATTGAATGAAGCAAGAAGGGCGAGGATTAGGAATACTGAAATAATAGATTTTAATTTTAACATGAGGTATCTTCTCCTTTTTTATTTTTTATTTTTTTTACTACAAATACAGCGAGATAGAACATGACAACAATCATACAAGTTGGTAAAGTTTTTATAATTAACCAAATAATCCACCAGCCTTCATTGAGATCAAAAATCGTGATACACCAGATAACAAATGCCATAAGTGAAGGAATTGCTGCAAGCCAAAACCTTTTGTATTGCTTTGTAACTGAGATAAGGGTGCATATTGCAAGTGTCGGCAAGAAAAGAGGGAATAACATGAGCCAATTAGATGGTTGCATACCTATTGTTCCAAAGAACTTATCTAATAATATCAGCATTCCTACTCCCCGTCCAATCGTCATCACAGCCAAATCCAGCACCATCAACCCCACAATCACAACCCACAGGATTTTATTACGCTTCAAAGCCTTGCACCTCCCTTCCGCCAAGCATATTTAGGGCAACCGCTGTTAACCATTGATGGGTCTTGTTTCTATCATCACCTGCCCACTCATCGGAGTCTCTCCCATCAAAATTTCCTGCTCCGTGGTAATCAACCCCATTGCCGAATACTTCACTCCGGTTTTTTATCTTTTATTTCTAATCTTCTGTTGACCCATTGATAGGCAAACGAAATAGCCAGCATCATTGCTCCTGCCGTGAAATATGAAGCTATGCGCCATCTTGTTTCCAATCCGTGCAAATCAAGCACAAACAGCTTGATAACCGCAAAGAAAGCCATAGATAATCCGCTGATTCTAGTTACGCCGTTTCTCTTAACTATACCGAACACCACCCAGCCCAAAGCCGTAAGGCCAAAAAGCATTGTCAAAATCAAGCTGGATACTTCTAAAGACATCTGTACAATTAGGTTTTGCGCGGCGATTAGTACTGCGAATCCTGAAATCAACAGTGGATACCACCCCACCGGAAGCTTGCGCACCCCATCTAAAAATCTCAACAAGTCGCCTATCCAGGCGACAGCAACAATGTTTACAAGGATATACAACGCAAAAACGGCAATTCTCATTGAAGCATAATCGCTTGCCAGCCCATACGCCTCTGCATTAAATGACAAAAGCCACAGGGTATTGATCACGCCTATAGCAATGGGCACTATCTGAAAGCTACAATTGCAGGCGCGCTGGATGCGAGGCAGAAGAAAAGCAAGAGTAAAGCCAAAAGTAATTGAAAGCAGACAAGCAAAGATGTCCGCGCCGCCGCTGAGCCTCTGTGCTATAGCGGGCATCAACGGATTGTACAGCGCGTATACCAGATAGCACCACAGATTAAATGCCGCAGCAGAGCGAAATATATCAAGCCAAATTTTGATGCTTAGTTGTTTAGGTCTGCACTTTAACGTAGCGGCGGAAACAACGGCGGCAGTTAATGTGATTGAAAGGTATTGCCATACAAACAGGGATTCTGTATAATACGAGACATTGAATACTAAAAATGACAATAGGCAAAATACACCCACAACCGAACCCGCTATGCTGAAACGCCGGCGTTCCTTGAATATTCCGTAAAGAGACAGCCCTGCGGCTTGAACAAGCCATCCCGCCGAGAACCACGCGCTGTCAAACGCAAACAATACGATGAGGGCGGAAAAGGTGATGCTTGTTATAAAAAACAGTGCGCGAAGGGAACCCATTTCAGATTTCGGCACCCCGCTGTACTTTTGACGTTCTGCGGCGAGAGCCATGGCAATACAGCAGACAGCAAAGAAAGCGGCGACAAGTGCTGAGCTTGTGCTATGATAAACCCATTCATATGCCGTTGCCCAATACAGCCCCAATAGAAAACTGAAGAATACATTGCATGAGAGCAAGACAATATCCGCCGTTTTTATGCGTGTTTTAGTAAGCCAGGCACCGAATATGGGTATTATGAGATATGCCATAAAATTTATGGCTATTGATACGCCTATAATGACAACAACATCTACATACATCGTCCATCTCTGGCTGAGCAATATCATTATCAAGCCCGAGACAACTCCCCCACCCAAGCCTATAAACCGAGCAATTCGCCAATTCTTTCGTGTTGCTATCAAAAGAGAAAGCAAGCTTAAAACCGTAAAATAAACCGCGCTGAAAAAAATTATGTGTTCCTCCAGCGTGATTATAGGCAAATATCCGCCAATTAGAGCAAATATTGCAATTAATTGAGCGTTATCCCTCAGCGAGGCGGCAAATGTAAACAGTGACACAACAGCGCATATGCAGAATGCCGCCCACATAGGCAAAACGCCAAGCGTCATATAGCCAAGTGCCGCACCCAAAAACAATATGCCAGAACCGCTTGCCGTAAGGGCTGAAGCAAATCCCCCGCGCCATTTTTTTTTATAAAAAATCTCACCTGCCTCAATAAACACAATGCCAAGAAAAAAAATGAGTGCGCACTGCAATCCCGGTCCCATAATATTTGTATAGAGATACCTCCCAAATGTGAACACGCCAAGAAGAAGCAACAACGCGCCAACGGCACTGATTACTTTCAACCCCCAAAATGCCTCCCATGCAAAAAACTGACGTACCGCGCCCAAGGCCGCATCCTCAATGGGAGAATTATTCATCTCATTAATAGCGCACGCCTGACTGCTGGCGGCGTTGCTCCAAGCGGCTTCCTTGCGTGCGTGAGCCTGCCGGGCTTTTTCTGTGACTCGTGAATGCAGATGGTTAAGCTCGGCATACAGAGACTCGCTCTCCTGAACATCCAATGCCCCAAGCTGGGCTGCCGTATTATCCATTATTTCATGCAGCTGTGCGTAGAGTTCGTTGATTTTACTCTGTTCGCGCTCCAGCCCTGCGCTGAGGTATGCTTGCTGTTGCCGTGCTGTAAGGCTAAGCATAGCAAAACGCTTGGAAGACAGCTCATGCTTAAAATTATATGTTAATTGCTCATGAAGATGCCCAAGCTCGGCAGTTTCTTCACGGTTTTCCTGGAGCTTTATGTTTAGTTGCTCTATCGTTTCACGCAGGCGTGCATTTTCTTTTGTTAAATCCTGTTCTTCGAATAACTTAAAAGCCTCTTCAATCCCGGCGTGACTGTCCCGCAGGTTGTCTAATGCCACTCTTATTGCGTTTATGCCGCCTGTATCCATGATAATTTCAACTCCTTGCACCCGCTGATTTACGTATCCGGCTGTCAGTATATATTAAAATTAAAAAACTTACAAGACCGGGTATTTATATCGGTTGTGGACACATTGCGCATATTACGAAAAACCCAAGGCCGAAAAGGGCAATTCACGAGATTTTAGATCACGGTCGTGCCGATACTTGTATTTCTCTCGGCCAAATCTGTTATATGCATCCACGAACCAATAAAGCTCTAAATATTGGTGATTAGATTCGAGGATTTGAACCGTTTTTTTTAATCCAGTTGTAGACGTTCGCCTTGCTCATGCCCAAAACTTTGCCGACTCCCCGACCGCTTGCTCCCGCATAGTAGATTTTTAGTGCCTGCTGTCTGGTTTCTTCCGGATATGACCGCGTTTTCGGGTTCAACGTGTAGTATTTTTTGCACTTATTGCAAAAACAGCGTTGTGTTCCCGAGCGATTTTTACCCGCATTCACCTGACCTTCCGCTTGGCCGCATTCAGGGCAGCGGCGAGCCTCGTTTATCGTTGATTTTCTCATGTGGCTAGTATAGCATATTATGCACCTTTTGTCCATTGCTTTCTTTTTTCGCTCTTGGCATGATATGGCTCCTTTCTTTTTGGTAAATATAGAAAAGCGTCCGTATGAAACGAACGCTTTTTCCCACAGTTATCTCTTATTCAGTTTTAGAATATTTGCCGAATATCTCGTTTGCCGTGCAAAATGCGGTGGATTTCAATATATCCCTCTGCGCTGTCCGCTGCCTTCCGCCACCAGGCAGGCGTATATTCAATCACCCGCGTTGGCTTCAGTTTGTGTGTTTCCGAGTGCTGGGTGTAGTCCCATTTCTCCCTGTTGGTGAAATATTTGCCGAAAAAAACTTGTCTTCGCTTTCAATATTTGCTATAATGGCCGCGGTATGGAGTGGACGCATTCTGGGCATTTGGCAGTGTCCCATAAACCGGGAGATAGAACCGCCTTGAAAAAACTCGTTGACCAGACTAATATTAGTAGCCTTGAACATCTATTTTAAGGCAGGGGGTACTCGCTATGTATTGTCAAAAATGTGCTACAAAATTACCCGAGGACTCTGGTTTTTGCCACAGGTGTGGGCTTAGTGTAAACGACACCATTGGCAATAATGTAGCTCCCGCAAGGGAGAAACCTCGGAAAACACTGAAAACCGCCGTCATCAGCATTGCGTTAGCACTATTTGTTGCCGGGGGTGTTTTTCTGTTTCTTCAATTTAACACTAAATCACCGATTGCACCGATGCCTTCGCCTGAGGATGATTATATCTCTGATGTCACCCCAGAACCCAGTCCAGAAAACGATGCCCAGTGGGCAATAGTCTACCTTGACTACATATACAAATCTATGCAAAAAAACGAATATTTCGGGGAACGTAGTGCGTCATTGATATACATCAACGATGATGATGTTCCCGAATTGGTAATTCTTGATGGAAGTACCGCTGACGGGTCTCCTGTGAGTACTATTTCCAACGGAGAAGTGAAGACTCTCAACGCATGGACTGGCGGGGTTTATTATATTCCTCGCAAAAACTTGCTTCTTGACAAAGGTGGGAAAATGGGCGAGTACTGGGATACAGTATACAAAATTCAAGACGGCGGATTTGTCTCGTTGCACAAAGGAGAATATTTTGCAGATGAACCGCCGCAATGGGATTCCAATGACAATCTTATAATTGAAACTTATCGTTGGGATGGAAAAGAAGTTTCTGAACCAGAGTACAAAAAACGACTGGAAGCTGTTTTTAGCTTATCGAAGGCTGTTGGTGCAGAAATAGGTGCGGTTAGTGTAGATGAAATGATCCAGCAACTCAAAGAGATGCTTTCATCCGAATACTATGCAGATGACCGAGATTTCGATTCCAAGTACAATGGTGATGGTGAATATGTTGATGACGACTGGGAAATCACCTATGATGAATACGAGGATGAAGATGACGAAGGTCAATACTCTGCCCCAAACGAACAAGAACAGCAACCACAGCGAGGGAGGTGCAATGCTTGTGACGGGAAAGGGTATTTTCAATTATGTCCTTGCGGCGGCAGACCAATAGCGGGAGGGCTATCTACCTGCCCCATTTGCCGCGGATTAGGCAAGATTGTTTGTACTCTTTGTTATGGTTCTGGCGGATAAATATGCCGGAACCAATCGACAAAATACCCAATATGGGAGGAAAAAATTATGTTTTGTAGAAAGTGTGGGGCAAAGCTGCCAGAGGATGCGGCGTTTTGCAATAAGTGCGGTTTCAGCATAGATGGCGAACTTCCAAGCTCTGAGTCAACCCCTCATTCTCACAATGGGAACGAGGAGGGGAGGGTTGGCAAATCGCCGAAAATTGCTATTTTCATCTTCGCTGGCCTAGCCCTCATTGTCGGGGGTCTATTTGCGTTACCGTTTATCGGCAACACACCGAAACAAGCCCAAAAACCGGCGTATACACCCTATGTCCCTGCGACAGCAACTATAGCTCCTGAATTAGCAGCAATCACCCCTGAATGCGACTATGTTGGAACAGAATGGAAATTAACCTCTCACACGCGAAAAATACGCATGGGAGATCCTGTTCCCGAACCAATCCCCATCCCAGACGATTCCATCTTGATTTTTTACGATGATGGTACATGTAGGCTTGGTCCGCGCTCAGACAACACTCGTTTTTCCTATATCGTCAGCGGCGATGAGGTAACGGTTTATCTCTCTGTAGGAGGGAAGGAGGGCAAGCTCAAAGGTGTCCGTGATGGCGACAAGCTGACATTAGATCCAGATAATCCCAACAATAAAATTGGATTTGTGTATGCGCTGGTGGACGGTGACGAGGATGATTGAGGCGATGACAATGGAAAGGGTGCCGATTATTGACGGCAAACGTATGGGGTGTACAATTGTGAAAAAGCGTAGAGTTTATGCCTTTTCAGCGTAAGGCTCAAAAATTCTGCTATTGACTAAGCCCCGATTTTATCATATATTACTTAAGTGCTAGGGTGTAATAAATTTTTTTAAGGAGTAATGAAAATGGAGAAACAAATTAAGCGAGCCTCTGAACGTTTTGAAGAGTTGTTGCGCGGTCAGCTTGCCCGCATTGAACAAATGAAATCCGGAAATGATTTTTTAAATTACGCAAGCCTGGATACACTAATTATCGGTGTTTGCGGTGGCGATGGGATTGGGCCTGCCATAACTAGTCAGGCAAAGAGGGTGCTTGAAACACTGCTTTCCAGTGAGGTCGGTGTAGGAAAGGTCGAGTTTCGCGATATCAACGGATTAACTATTGAACGCCGTGCCGAATGCGGCAAGGCTATTCCTGAGGATACCTTAGAGGAATTAAAGGCCTGTCATGTTATCCTCAAAGGCCCTACCACAACCCCCCGTGCCGGGGATCCCTGGCCTAATATTGAATCGGCTAATGTCGCAATGCGCAAGTCCCTTGACCTTTTTGCAAATGTACGACCTGTAAAAGTCCCGGCTTTGAATATTGACTGGGTGTTTTTCCGTGAAAACACAGAAGGTGCGTATGCCATGGGAAGCCAGGGGGTCCATGTCAGTGATGATTTGGCAATTGACTTTACCGTAACCACTTCACAGGGTTCAGACCGCATTATCCGCACAGCGTTTGAGTACGCTCGCAAAACCGGACGCAAACGACTGACGGCGGTAACCAAGGCAAATGTAGTCAAGGCGACTGATGGCAAGTTTTTGAGCATTGCTAAAGAGATTGCAAAAAATTATCCTGAAATCTCCTTTGATGACTGGTATATTGACATTATGGCTGCAAAGCTGGTTGATGAAAAACGCCGCAGCGGATTTGATGTTATGGTGTTGCCCAATTTATACGGTGACATCCTCACCGATGAAGCCGCAGAATTCCAGGGTGGCGTAGGTACTGCCGGGAGTGCCAATTTAGGCCGGCAATACGCCATGTTCGAGGCAATACACGGTTCAGCACCCCGAATGGTCGAGGAGGGACGTGCCCAATACGCCGACCCTTGCTCCATGCTGAGGGCCTCTGTCCTATTGCTTGAGCATATCGGGAAATCCGATTTGGCATCGCGCCTTGAGCGCGCCTTGGACATTTGTATGTACGAGGAACGTAAGCTTGTTATTACCGGCCGGCATGATGGTTGCACATCAGCTCAATTTGCCGATTATGTAACTGAGACTATGTCAAAGCTATAAAAAAATCAGCGCGGCACATTCAGGCGGAGGGATATTTTGGGTTTTTTTAAGTTTATGTTCAATGACAAGCCGGGCAAGGGTGTAAATCCTAATGAACCCGAAAAAAAGGCAGTATTCCGTTTCTTCGAGGTGTATTTCAGCAGGTTCACCCGGATTATTCCCTTGAATTTTTTGTTTTGCATAATTTTCCTGCCCATATACTCCTTTGTTTTTTTGCAACTTGATATTTGGTCAGAGGCAAGCCAAGCAGGGCAAGCCTCGCTTATAGATTATTTTTTATTGCCGCGGCTTGCCATTCTCACGGTCAGCAATGTCATGCCCCTTGCCGTTTTGTTACTGCTAGCTTCAATTGTGCTGTACGGTCCCGCCATGTGCGGCATGACCTATATTCTGCGTAATTATGCCCGGAGGGAACACGCCTGGCTGTCTGATTTCTTCGTTAAAATGAAGGAGAATTTTTTGCCCGGGATGCTGTTTGGCTTTTTGGAGCTGGCGGTATTCGGCGTGTTGATTTACAATCTTACATTCGAGATGCCTGAGCAAGCTTCGGATGTTAACGCATTGATTTTCCCATTTGTAAAAATCCTTTCTGCTGGACTGTTGCTTTTTGTGCTTATGATGCGCCATTATATCTATCTCATGGCTGTTACATTCAGGCTTAGGGGAAGGGACATTGTCAAGAATGCCGCTATTTTAGCCATATTAGGCTTGGGCAGGAATATTGCCGTGATCATTGTACAGTCTATATTACTGATTCCCATGATTTTCATAAGCGGATACGATGTTATCGCTCTGCCGATTTTTTACTTTGGGTTCTCCGGTTTTTTAACAATGTTCGCCTGCTGGCCGCTGGCACACCGGCATTTAGTTGCCCCCGGGGAAGATGAGTAGGTTGCGGCAAATAAAACCACCCATAAAATAGTCAAATTTTGCAATATGTTCCTCGGTGCCTTCGGGGACGATTTGTCAAGGAGGGTTTTTACAGTTTCGCCAAAAAGCCTGTAAAGGCTTGATACATCAATCCTCACAGACTTTTATTTGCAGATAGTCAATCTGCTTGTCCAAACAAACCGCCCGTTTGCTGTCCGGCACATCATTGTTGCAAAACACGATTTCTTTATACTTGATTCCATTGCGCCATAACCAATTTCGCTGTCAACGGTATTCCGTACGCCAAAAATATGTGTATAATGAAAACACAGGGGGATGGTGTAGCTGATGTGTCTAAAATTGGTGAAATAAACCCTAAGCATTTTGAGAATGTCTTTCCTGTTTTAACGAACGATGTCGTTATCACGGATGAGCGAATAGCACATATAAAAGCGCATCATCCGAAAGACTATGAGCGTTACGCAGAGTACATACCGCAGATACTGAAGAATCCTGACTATATTCTTAAAGCGAATAGACCGCATAGCGCGGTACTCTTGAAGGAATTTAAGAAAAGCGATGAACGTTTTCAGTTGATTTTACGTTTGAGAACTTCCCAAGACCCCGATGAGTTTTCAAATTCGGTGATTACCTTTTCAAGACTTCACGCAAAAGAATACAGGCGTTTTGTGAGAAATAAAAAAGTTCTTTACAAATCTGAATAAGTATGCTATACTGTAAATACAATAAGGATAGGTGTTTGAGGTGGTAAAATTCGTCCCGGCCACACGCCGATGGTATGACAGGCGCAAGCCGAGAGATGCAGGAGAATGGGACGCCTGCCAAATGCCGATAAAACCGCTCTTTTATAGGGCGGTTTTCCTTTGGGTCAAGAAAGGAGTAAAACAAATGACTACTACGAGAAACAAGGGGGCGCTGTATGGCGATGACGGTAAAATTTTCATGCAGTCTAACAATCGTCGATTTTTAGTCGCTAAATGCAAACCTGAAATAACGGTGTACGAAAAGGCAACGCAAGTAAATGTAAGAGGGATTATAGGACACAAGGAAAAACTCATGTATTGTTCAATCATTCTTTGTCCAAATGCTGAAATCGTACATGAGATGAATAATGATTTTATCCGCACAGTAACTGCGTGTGAGCTTGTTTTTGATATTGCGGACGAAAACGCGGTTATTGAATCATTGAAAATCGAAGGGTTGACAAGCGATGACCTTGACTATTCAGGTATTTGGGAGTTTGAAGCAGTCTTGCCGTCACCGCTTGCCGTGAAACTTTTACGATATTTGAAATAATATACCAATTCGGAAGCAAGCACTTTTGAAAGATAACTTTCAAGGGTGCTTTTTTCATACAAAAACCGCCGTTTTGGTATTTGAAAGAGAAAACAATTGCACACCTCGCTACATATGCTGATCGTTTTTTCGAAGGAAACCAAGTAATAATTACGCCTGCTACTCGCGCATTTTCCGGGAACACAAAAGATTTTAATGGTTTTCTGAAAGAAAATCTTATAAGTTTTGAACTTCGCTCTCCCTCTATTACGGATTCCGCTTTCGTCGATTTCGCAAAGAGCCTATCGCAAAGTGGCATTCATTTTTCTGTGACCTATACAGACAACGATGTTGCTGAGTGGCCTGACTCTGATGCTTACATAGCACTCTATACAGCACAAAACAGCGAAGACGGACTCGTTGTCCAAAAGCACGATGACGATAACTGGATTACCATTTTTGAATAGTGTTTAGGTAAGAGCGAAACGTCATCCGTGCAAGGTTGAATTTCAAAACCCGCCTCATAAACCTCTGCCGGAACAGCATTGTCCAAACGGCTTCACCTCGTCATATCCACTAAAAAACGATTACTCCCCAAAAATCCAACAATCGTTTTTTAGTCCCGGCATAAAGCCGGGCTCTCATCCAAAGGTGCAACGGGTATCAAGCGTTACGGATTGGCTGTATAGCCGCAATGACAGCAGGTAAGATACCCTCCCCAACCGGAAACATAAATTGTTTGGCCGCAGTGTTCGCAACAGATTTCAGTTGTAAAACTTCCTTGGTTGCTCGGTTTGGAATCTGCGTTGTACCTGACTGTTCTTTCCGCTTCTGTCATGGTCGTTCACCCCCACTAAAATTCCCGGCTCACTTTCGCATATTAAACGGGTGGAAGAGGGGCAAAGTATTGCCTGCTCCTACACCCGTTTCAGAACTTTCCAATTTCAACTGCTTGATAATGTCCACCCCGATATTTTCCACTGTAGCATGAGTACCGTTTATTGTCAATAATGCTTGTAAAGTTTAGCCAAATCCTAAGGAGTTTGGGGTTACCAACTGAAGCAATCATAATGACAAAAAAGACTTGTAGTTTTGTGTCGAATATGCTTTAATATGGAGAGGAAAGTTTTGCTCGACCAGTGGTGCGGATGCTTTTCTCGTGCGATAGAGAATGTCGATCTTCCGTGCCATGATTGCTTTATTTTCTGTTGAAACAGAGGCGGTTTTGGCGTATAATGGACTGGTGTTTCAAGGAGGTGCTATGCAATGATTGATGCCAAGAGTTTTATGGAGTTTTTTGAAAGAGAATATGGCGTACAATTTATTGATGCTAAAATGGGAAAGAGAGTACAAGACATTATGCCGGAGAAGAAATTTCAAAAAAATATCCCGATTGACCATCCTGCATATCGGTCGGATTACGATGAATTTCTTGAGTCAGGCGGTGATATAGATGAGCAATAATTCCAATCTTATCATCTACCGGACGCAGGACGGTAAGGTAAAAATCGACTGTCGCCTGGATGGAGACACGCTCTGGCTCACACAGGCACAGATGGCGAATTTGTTTGGGCGTGACAGGTCTGTCATTACAAAGCATATCCGCAACATTTTTAACGAAGGTGAGATTGATGAAAAAAGCAATGTGCAAAATATGCACATTGCAAATTCTGACAAGCCGGTAATGCTATATTCCCTAGATCTCGTCCTTGCTGTCGGATACCGGGTAAGGTCTCCGCACGGGACGCAGTTCCGGCAATGGGCAACAGGCGTTCTTCATGAATACCTGCAAAAAGGCTTCTCTATGAATGATGATTTCCTGAAAAATATGGGCGGCGGCGTGTATTGGAAAGAATTGCTGGAACGCATCCGGGACATCCGGAGCAGCGAAAAGGTGATGTACCGCCAAATCCTCGACCTATACGCAACCAGTCTGGACTATAACGCCGCCATGGTTGCTACACCTCGAATTATGTGGGTGCTTTGGTTGATGCCGACATTCAAGTGGGCGTTATCACGAATCATAATAAATTTGAGTACGCAGAGTTTATATCGCTGAAAAACACGGCCGAAAACAAGGGTGTCCTCTTGCTTCCAGGCGTGGAATTATCAACAAGTGACGGAAAAAATGGTGTCCACACCCTTATTGTTTTTTCGGACGAATGGATCAAGGGGAAAGATGACTATATAAATCAATTTTTAAGTGTGGCATTTGTAGGGAAAACGCCATCTGAATATGGGACCGCTAATGGCAGATGCTCTTTAGATATCATTAACACAATCAAAACACTTGAAGGCTTTCAGAAAGACTTCTTCCTTGTTTTTGCACACGTTGAACAATCAAGCGGATTATGGAATGAGCTTGGCGGCGGAAAATTAGGGGAACTTGGTAAGGATGAGTTGTTTCAACGTTATGCACTTGGGTTTCAAAAAGTTCGCACATATGATAAATCGGATAAGAGTATAGCGTGTCGCACAAAAGTAAAAGATTGGATAGGCGAGGCATACCCTGCCGAAGTGGAAGGCAGCGATCCAAAATCTATTAGTGACATTGGAAAAGGAAGATCATCTTATATTAAAATTGGTTCGTTTAGCTACGAAGCCGTTAAATACGCACTCATTGACCACGAAAACCGTTTATGTTCAGATGTTGCACCCAAATATAAACATTCTCATATCCAGCGAATTCGCTTCGAGGGAGGGACGCTGAAAGATAGCACAATACACTTCTCACCAGAACTGAATGCATTTATCGGTGTTCGTGGCAGCGGGAAATCTTCTGTTTTAGAAGCGTTGCGATATGTTTTGGAACTTCCTGTTGACAACAATGATAGCGATGCCAAATATAAAGAAGAGTTGGTAAAACGCACGCTCGGGAGCGGCGGAAAAATCACTCTTGATGTAGTAAATCGTCATGGTCAGTTATATGAAATACGGCGTATATTAAAAGAAAAATCTCTCGTATATGCTGCCGGCGAACAATGCCCTGGTGTATCTATCTGCGAAACAATCATACATAAGCCGCTGTTTTTCGGACAAAAAGAGCTTGCTACTTCTGGCAAAGGTTCTGAAAAAGACTTGATCGAAAAACTGCTCGACACAAAATGCAATGACATTCGCCGTCAGATAGAAGATCAGAAATTAAAAGTTGAAAATGTCATTGATAAGCTGTCAAAAACTAAAAATGTTGATGAACTCATCGCAGAGCAAACCACTGCAAAATTGGATGCGGAGCATCGCTTAGAGTTTTATAAAAAACATAAAATAGAAGAAAAACTAAAAAAACAGACGAGTTTCGATGAAGATATCGGCAAAGTGGAAAAAGGCATTAAGCTTGTTGAAAACTTTATTTCTGATGCTAAAGAAGCAATCGAAAAACATGAGGAGGGTTTGCGTAATTATCCTGGACACTCTTCCGCTATTAACGAAGAGTATTTCAAAAAATTTAATGCTGCATTTTCAAAAATCTTTCTCAATATTGATTCTATAAAGGCGGAGTTGGTTAAAGCCGAAGAAGTTCTTGCTACTTTAAAACAAGCAAGGGGGAGTTTAATTGCTGAAAAAGAAAAATTAGCTGACGAGTTCGCTGGAATTAAGCGGACATTGGCAGAAGAATTGAAAACTTCAAGCGAACAAAACATAAATGCCGAGGACTATCTTGCTGATAAGAAAAAACTCAGTGTCGCAAAGGATGAGTTGGAGGCTCTGTCCAAAAGCAAAGAGCAAAAGACTACACTCCAAACGGAATTGAATACAGCATTACAAAAGTTAAATGATCTATGGCATCAGGAGTTTCAAGTCATAAAGGCTGAGTTAGAGGCTGTTTCTAATAAAAATGATGCTTTGATATTCTCTGTGGAGTTCAAAGAAGATAAAACAGCGTTCTCTACATTTTTCCAAAATATCTTTAAGGGTAACAATATACGAGCAACAGTATTTCAATCCATTGTGAAGGACTATCAAGATTTTATTGCTGTTTTCCAAGATATCGAAAATGTTAAAAAATCGATCAATAATCCTGATGCCTTTGAGAGTCATTTTATGGAAAATTTGAAAGAACTTTTGACATATCAACCGCCTAACAAATTTACGATAAAATATAGGGGAGTTGAACTGGCATATCACTCTTTGGGGCAACGTGCATCAGCGTTAATTCTTCTCGTTTTGGGTCAGAGGGAAAATGATGTTATTATCATTGATCAGCCGGAAGATGATTTGGATAACCAGACAATTTACGAGAATGTAATCAAGTTGATTCGAGAATTAAAACCGTCTGTACAATTTATCTTTGCCACACACAATCCGAATATCCCAGTTTTTGGTGATGCCGAGCAGATACATAGCTGCTCATACGCTGGTGATAAAATTGACATTAAAAGCGGTGGACTAGATGATATTGCACAGCAAAAAAGGATTGTGGATGTTATGGAAGGCGGAAAAGAGGCATTTGAACGCCGCAAAGAGATTTATCAAGCATGGAAACCCTAACCCCCAAGCCGCCCCGACACCCTTTGTTGCATATTTTCGCAGGGTCGGCGTTTTTGGGGCAAAGGGAAGTCTTACGCAGGGCAGCTTTTTCGCCGGAGTTTGGGAAAATCTCTGCGTAGGCGTTGAACCACCTTCGCACGTTTACTCGTCTGGTGAACCGAAGATTATATCATTTTACGATTTGGCGATTAAGGGAATTGGCAGGGCAACCTTTGATGTTATAAAATAAAAGCCCCCGACATGGTGGTCGAGGGATTATTTCCGCATGATGCTGGGGTCTGAGTAAGGTCAAAAGACCTAGGCATCCAAGCGTTGAGGGGTTCCTTGGAGAACCGGCCGGGCATAGTACGAATCCCGAAAGCCCGCCCCATTATGCCAAGGGTACAAGCAGCCGAACATTGCAAAAATTCAAGCGTACTTTATCCTCAATGCTTCAAACTGCCATGCGGGAGGAGTTGGTATTCCGCAATGTGGCACGTCTGGTAAAAACGCCGCAATACAAACGGAAACCGATCATCACATTTACCCCGGAGCAGGTTGGACGTTTTTGGGATTTGACGAAAAACCATCGGTGGTATCCGGCGTTTCTGCTCTTGTTCAATTATGGTCTGAGGATTGGCGAAGCCTTGGGTCTGCGCTGGACAGACATTGATTTTACCAACGGTGAATTTTATATCCGGCAGCAATTACAGGAAATTGACGGCAAAGCCACAGCTTGTGACGTAAAAACCGAAGAAGGAAACCGAAAACTGTCACTTACCCCGCTGATTGAGGAAACTCTGTTGGCGAAAGCTGCCGCATTGGGAATCGACCCATACAACTGCTTTGAACCGGAAGCCGGCATGAACACCAAAAACCTAGTTATCACCGGCGAATCAGGCGGACCTGCCAATTCACATTACTTCCGCAAGACTTTTTATAAACTGCTTAGAGAAGCAGGATTGCCAAGGATAACGCCGCACAAGGCACGCCACACGGCGGCTACCATCATGAAAAGCTTAGATGTGCCGGTTCGTGATGCCCAGAGCGTTCTGGGACACGCCAGTGCGGTTACAACACAGCAAATTTATCAGCATGGGGACGAAGAAATCCAACGGAATGCCGTGGCTTCGGTTGCAGATAAAATCATTTCAGACTATAACGCATCTGCTCATAACAGAGAGCGTTGCTGTCAATCGTTGCTGTCAAAATTAAAAAATCCCGCTGTTGAAACGGGGTTTTCAGTGGTGGCTCCTCCCAGACTTGAACTGGGGACACAAGGCTCTTCAGACCATACCGGACCACTTTTTCAACCTTTGCACAATTACACGATACCCGGTTCTGAACAGGGGTGCGGGGGTGCGGAGTGTATTTTGCGAACGGTGTTGAGACTTTTTTCTGACGAAACCATAAAACACATACAAACACAAGCAATCAAACGAACTTTAGGACGTGTTGCTGTCAATTACTGCTGTCAAAACGAGACGGGGACGACAGAGGATTATTCTGCTGCACTTGTAAAAATTTGCCGCGAGTTGACGAATGAAGCAGGGAAACCATTTTGGAAGGGATGAAAATTTTACTTGAAATTTGCGAGGAATGATTGTATAATATAATCGAAGGGGGCGAGGCATTTGAAGCCCAACTTGTACTTGGAAACGACAATCCCTAGCTATTTGGCGGCTCGTATTAGCAAAAATCCTATTATAGCAGGCCGCCAAGCCATAACGCATGAATTCTTTGAATCTGAGCGGCATAAGTATGACCTCGTTGTATCAACCTATGTACACGAGGAATGTAAAAAGGGTGACAGTTCTGTTGCTGAAAAGCGATTAGGCTACCTTGAGGGAATCTCCGTTTTAGAGGAAACTCCAGAGGTTGAGCCTCTCGCTGATGTGTATATGCAGATATTGTCCATTCCCGAGAGAAGCAGAGTTGATGCCCTGCATCTTGCTGTGTGTTGCGTTCATGGGGTTGATATTCTGTTAAGTTGGAATTGCAGTCATTTAGGGGTTGAAAGTATGCTTATTGCCAAAAGATACAATGATGCTCGTGGATTATCGACACCTCAAATGATAACACCGGATTCACTTGCCTGTAAATATAAGGAGGTTGATTTTGATGAGTAGCGGATTCCATGATCCGATTGTTGCGGAAGTGCGCCGAAACCGTGAGAAAATTCTCGCAGATTTTGGGGGGGACACAAAAAAACTGAGTGCTTATCTCAAATCTAAAAGACCTGAAATGGAAGCTGCAGGTTTTCGTTTTGTGACGGAAGAAGAGCGTCAGGCTCGGTTGGCATGGAGGCGGCAGCAAGAAGAAGAATTGGCACAAAGAGTGGCTGATTTGTAGGTTTGCATTCACTCTCATAAAACGTCAGAGCGGCATAAAGGTGTGTTGCTCTGACGATGTAGTTATCAACAAGAAAGGAAGCTCAAATTGAGGTGCATCAAGATTGAGCTTCCCTTTCGATTATGGCATAAAACCCTTGAAAAAATCAATATCTGCGGCGCAGAACTGAGGAATAAAACATTATTTAGAAAATAATAAAATACAAAAACATATCTATGTCCAGAGACGATCCTACCAAATGAACATTGATTTTTTCAACGCCGTATATTCAACCCCATTTTCTTCAAAAACCTTGACCAGATCAGCTAATTGCTCGGAGCTTCCTATGGTTAGCTGACCGTCATCGGCAACAGTAACAGTAGCAATTTTACCCGCCTTCACGTTATCCAGTAATCTTGTAAGCTCAGGGCGGTTCAGTGTGGTGCCGGGAAAACCGCTGTCTATATAAAATTCGTATTTACCCATGCCCTGCTTTTTAGCATAATCCGTCAGGAGTTTTTTGCTTTCTTCAATCAGGGTCTCATTTTTGAGTGAGCTTCGGCAGTAAAAGGCATTTATTTTTCCGCCTGATGCTTTTGGTTCTTTAATTTCTTTTGTCATGGGTTTGCTCCGTATTTATGTATTTTATTATAGCACAGGATTTTGGGGAGAATCCCTCAATCCCAACGGCTTTGAATGCGTTGCGCAAGGTTTAATCGGGGGGCAGTAAAAATCAGTCTTTGCCCTGTCCCTGCTCTTGCTGTACCTCGGATTCTTCTATTTCGCGTATCACATCCAGAACCCATTCAATTTGAGATATTTCCGCAAAAATATAGCTGTTTGCCACCCCCTTTGCAGCTTCTTTTTGAAGGTATCGCAAGCGGCGGAGAGCTATGTCTTTGTGGTGATCTCTCTTTCGCTTGCTGATTTGTTTTATTTTCCAAAACATTTGCTACCTCCTTGACCTTATGCT
>Ga0099364_10005769_pt1 | contig 18253 bp, 16 predicted proteins | sample TergutTh196P3_FD_73070 | JGI IMG/M metagenome (GOLD analysis project Ga0099364, IMG submission 73070) | Microcerotermes parvus P3 segment gut microbial communities from Pointe-Noire, Republic of the Congo - Th196 P3 | ecosystem: Host-associated > Arthropoda: Insects > Digestive system > Gut ...
ACGTGGGCGGCGAGCAGTAGTATAGTGGTATTAAAGAACTCAGGCAAGAGAGAAATCACTGATTTTTAAACCGGCTACAGTATAACAGAGCGATTGGAGAAGTATGGCGAGAGTTATTTTCTTTTTATTGAGCAGCCGTTGTTGATAGAGTCGACGAACAATGTCGCGGAGCGTGAGATTCGGACATTGGTCTTAGATCGGATGGTGACACAGGGAGTTCGGAGTGATGTTGCTAAAGAAGTTCTTCAAGTCGTCCATAACTTCGAGCAAAAACTACAAGTGCCAAACCATAAGACACTTACGATACAAGTGGAAGGATAACAATTTAAAAAAAGACTGTCAAGGGTAATAAGCCACAAGGGAAAGGGCAATCAGGATATAAAACCAAGAAAAGCGTGAAAGGTTACCATGAAAAAAATGCAATCTTGCATACTTACTGGGATAGAACTCAGTAGCACTCGAAGCAAAAAAGAGGCTAAACAGGTACGGCGGCTGTGTCGCCGGTGTTCAGTGCGACCGGTAAAGTTGCCGGGAAGCAATGTACGCTTCCACGCTTCGGGGAACTTGAAAGCGAATGCTCTCACCTGCGGCGACTCGATTGCGAAGTTGTGTCGAAGAAATACCGATTTGCGGCATTGTTACGGCAGAGTGCCGGATTTCTTCCAATCGGTCTGCGGAAACAATCCCTCCGAATGCAGCGAAATAGGGGGGCGGAGACTCCGCTCTCGTTACTGCCAACGGCAAAGCGAGTTTGCAGATTTCGCCCGCCTCGTGCCAGTTCGGCAAATCGTTGAACATGTCTGCTCCCATCAAGAGGAAAAATTGGGGTTCGACCAGCGCAAACGTTTGGTGAAAATACTGCAGCGTTTCGACCGTGTAACTTGTGTCTTGGCGGTCGGTTTCGTATCGGCTCACCAGAAATTCGTCGCAACCGATGATAGCGGACTCGATCATATTGAGTCGGTCTTCGACGGATGCCCGATAGGATTCTTTCCCGGCGCGGTGCGGCGACGTTCCAGTCGGCACGAAGATGCCGCGATCCAACTCCGCCTGCCGCAGACACGTCTCCGCCAGCACAAGGTGCCCCAGATGTATCGGATCAAATGCTCCGCCGTAAACGCCATATCGTATCATGCTTGCTGAAGCAAGAACGGCGACACCGTCGCCGACTCCCTATTGTTTGACTCGTTTTTGCACATCAATTTCCAGTGTACCAAACATTTGTTCGTGCCGTTGGATAGTCGTTTGCAGAGCGAGCAGCATCCTCTTTGCCGTGTAAAAGTTGGTAACGATTCGGTTTGTTACCATAATCGGCGATGTCGGCACACCTATCGGCTGCGGATTAAGACCGAAGTCAATGATGAGTTCTTCGGGGGTGCCGGTAACGCGGCAGAAGTTGGCATACGTCGCACAGACCTTGGAGTCATCAAATTTGATGGTCGGCGGCGCAGAAACGGCTTCGGGAGAATTCGGTTCGGACATAACAAATGGCTGGTTAAAACTTGGGGACAGGTGCAAACTTGGCGGGGGGTCAACGACCGCAACCGGCACAGCCGGCGGACTTCGGAAAGTTCGGATTTTCGATGACAAAGCCGCGTCCCGTCGGCGAATCGACGAAGTCGATTTCGGTGCCGTCAAAGTGCGGGTCGAACTTTCTTTGTGTTGCGAGCATTACGGCGTCGAAGTCATATTTTGTATCGACGGCAACATCGAATACGGTATCGAAGTTGAGAGCGTACTGCATTCCGCTACATCCGCCGCCGAGAATACTGATGCGCAAAAAAGTATCGCCATCAAGGTTTTGTGTTTCCTTGATTCGCTTGACCTCACTGATTGCCGTCGGAGTTATTGAAATTGACATATCTATCACCTGTGTACGAGATTCTACACAAAGAAAAAAAAAACGCAAGGGAACGCAAGGGTGAGTCAAAATCACTCGTGTGCTGATACAAGGCACTGGACGTTTTTGCATTTCTCTGTTATAATCCGTCCGAAGTCCTTTATCCTTCCACTTGCAGAATAGAATATGAGTCATCTGGTTAGTCCTAAACCGCCGCAAACCGACATTAAGAAAGTTGCCATCCTCTTTTCCGGGGGACCCGCCCCCACCGCCAACGCCGTTATCGGCAGTGCCGCAATATGCTTCGCTCGCGCAGGAATCGAAGTCTATGGAATGAAACACGGTTACACCGCACTCGCCGAATACAAAGACGGACAAACCTGGGAAGAAGGCAAACACTTCATCCGGCTGGATAAAATTGTCCTCGACGGCTGCGGCGAAGGACTCCGTACCGCCCAAGGAATCATCATCGGAACCGCAAGAGTCAATCCGGGCAAAAACCTGAAAACGCCCATGGATCTCAAAGACAGCGAAAAAACTGCTCCGCTTATGACGGTCTATAAAGCACTCCGTTCGCTGGGCGTTGACGCACTCATTTCCATTGGCGGCGATGACACCCTCACAACGGCGGCGAAGTTCAAACTCGTGATGGACGCTCTGCCGGATTCCGAACAACGAATCAAAGTCGTGCATCTGCCCAAGACCATCGACAATGACTACAAGGGCATAGATTTTACGTTCGGCTATTTCACTGCCGTTGAAATGCTTGCCGCCGAAATTCGCAATTTGCTTGCGGACTCCGAAGCGACCCGAACCGGCTACCTTTGCCAGTTGATGGGACGGAAAGCCGCTTGGCTCGCTTACGGTGCGTCCATTGCAGGAGAAAGCAGTATGGTTATCGGACTTGAAGATATTCACCAAAACTGGTACGACACTGAGCCGACGATTGATCCCGAGTCGGGCAAGCCGATTATGGGAGAAGACAGCAAACCGCTTCTGCGGCAAGTGTTCGATGTCTCCAAAGTGGTGAACCGATGCGTTGACGTGATGCTTGCCCGGGAATCGGAGGGCAAAACATCGTTCGTGGGAGTCGTGTCGGAAGGATTGGCAGAATACCTTCCGCTGTCGGAAATCAAGATGTGCTGTTCTGACGATGAGTACCGGTCATTGAAGCCGGATTCGTTCGGACATTTTCCGGTATCTCAACTCAAATTCAGCAGCCGATTGGGGCGTTTGATTGCCGAAGAGTACAAACGCCGTACTGGCAAGTCCAAGAAGATGGTCGGCTTGCAGTTCGGCTACGAAATCCGATGCCATCGGGCGACGGCGTTCGATGTGATTCTCGGCAGTCAGATTGGCGTTGGAGCGTATCGGGCGTTGGTAGAGCAGTGTAAGAACGGCGTGATGATTTCGGTCGGACACACGATGGACCTTGCGTATCCGGCGTTTGAGGAATTGATCGACATGAGTCGTCTTCGTGCTTATGAGCGTCCGATCACCGTCGGCAGCGACATTCATCAACTCGCACGGTATCTCGAAGGCTGGGTCAAAGACTAACGCGCTGGCACGGCAAATCGAAAAGCCCCATTGATATTTTGTGTCGTTAGTCTAAAATAACGAGAGGACGGGGGCGGGTGTAAATTGACGCTTCCGCCTCCGTTGCCGTATTAGCCTTTACACTACTACAAAATCATGACAGAAACTGCTCCCTCTTCATCGCAAGGTTGCCAGTCCATTCCCTGGATTGGATACCTGTTTTTCGTTCTCGTTCTCATTGGAACCTTTGTGCTTGGTATGCTGGTCGTCTCCGTTGCCGAACGCCGGGCACAGCACATTAAACGCAATGTCATCCACGAAATTGGCCCCGCAGAAATGGATGCCGCCGTCTGGGGACGCAATTTCCCACGTCAGTACGAATCGTGGAAAAAAACACAGTTAGTTACCCCCGCCACAAAATATGGCGGAGACCGAGGACGTGACTATCTCCGTATGTCTCCGGAATTGGTCGTACTCTTCGCTGGTTTCGGGTTTGGCGTAGAATATGACGAAGCACGAGGACATTGGTACTCTGTCGAAGATGTTGCTAAGTCCCTGCGAGTCAATGAACACACTTCCGCAGCGTGCTGGTACTGCAAAAGTCCCGATGCGGTGCGGTTGATCCAAGAAATGGGAGACGAAGCATTCACGGCGAAGAAATTTCATGAAATGAAAGATCAAATTACCCATTCGATCTCTTGCTACGATTGTCACGACGAGTCCACACTGGAACTTCGCTCGTTGCGTCCCGCCGTTCTGGCAGGTTTTGACGGACTGGGAACAGCAATGCGGGACCTGACGCACCAGGAAAAACGCAGTGCCGTCTGCGCCCAGTGCCACTCGACGTACCACTTTGCCGAAGAGACCGGTGTGGTGACGTTCCCGTGGTCGAAAGGTTTGACGGCTGAAAATATCGAAGAATACTACAAAGAAACCAATTTCTCTGATTGGACGCATCCGATCAGCGGGACGCGGATGATAAAGACCCGGCATCCTGATTACGAACTTTTCACGACCAGTCTGCACTATGAACGAAATGTTTCGTGCAGCGATTGCCACCTGCCTTATATGACGCAAGGTGCCGAAAAGGCTTCGGATCACCATATCCGAAGCCCGACCGTTGCGCCCACCCACCCGCTTGCCAACATAGCAAACACCTGTTCTGTGTGTCATCGTTGGAGCGAAGTGGAAGCCAAGAAGCAAGTCGAACTGATTCAGGATAAGGTCAAGGAGGTTCTCGACCGGAGTACAACGATGTTGGCTCTTGCACACTTTGACGTTGCGGCATGTATCGAAGCCGGTGCGACAGATGAGGAATTGGCACCGTTACGGGAGGAACTCCGTTACGCCCAAATGCACTGGGACTTCATCGCTTCGTCCAACGGGATGGGTTTCCATGCACCACAAGAATCAACCCGAATTTTGGCGACAGCACTCGACAGAGCCGCTCAAGTACGTCTTGAATGTGCCCGAATTTTGGCAAAGTACGGATACTCCGAAGTCATCTACCCCGATGTGGGAACGAAAGCAAGAGCGCAAGCGTTGGTGACACAATTTCTCTCCGGCGAGAAACCATCCTTGCTGAAAAAAGAAGGTCAAGAAGATGCACAAGAATAACGTTCCCAGAAAGCCGGAGATGTAGGTGGTACTCCACCACCGTCTCCGGGTGAATTGCAAAATGGAAAAGTTATTTCAAAGTTTGTGAGACTCGTCGAAAGATTTGAGGTTTCCCGCGAGGGTGCGTCCGGCTATTGGCAATTCGACAGTATAGAAAGAAGACATGCAACGTTCGGCATCGGCAGCAATGAAAAGAGCAATTACCGCACTGCTCTTGCTTTGCGCACTTGTCCTTGTCGGTTGCGGGCTGATGAGTCGACCTTCTACGGTGTATATCTACTGCAGTGAAACTTTCTGGAACGTCATGCAAGAGGAAGCCGTTGCCTTTCACAGGCTTTATGGGAACCGAGTCATTTTGATTCCTATCCGGGCTCCTCGGACTTCCGCAGTGGGGGAAGATGTCGTAGAGTTTAACAGTACTCAGCGTGAAATTTCTCCGTGGCGCAGTATGCCGGGAGCAGAAGCAGAGGAACCTGTTCCACAATATCTTGGCGATTCTTTCGCTCGGGTCAATCCCGAAATCGAACGTCTAATCAACTGGATTTCCGAAGACCGTTCTGGCGACCTGTTTTTGAGCGATTCTCGTCGGCAACTTGAAAAACTTTATGTATCCGCCCTCTCTGCGGACGAATTTGTCATTTGTTATCTTACACTCACGATGCTCGTGCCTCAGAGGAATCCGTTGCAGTTGAACTCTGTCAAAGAGGTATTGGAGTCGAACCGGCGGCTGGGCATTGTCAACCCTTCGCTGGACGGACTCGGAGAAGCATCTTGGACTGTATTGAGCAGAATTGTACCCGGCGGCGAGTCCGAAATCCCGATGAGACTCGTCCATGTGTATGAGCGGCAATATGATTTGTTAGAGGCACTGGAACAGGGACACATTGATGCAGCACTTCTTTGGAACGCTGCGAGTCACATTAACTTCTTGATGGTCAAATATGCGGACGAGTACAACATAACCTTTGCAAGAGAACTGCGTGTAGCCGCACGAAGCCGAAATCAAGAAACCCTTCGACGAGTCAAAAGTGGAATAAGCACAATTCTGATCGAAGAAAAGAGTTTTGCCGAAGAGGTCCCGCTAACAGAGAATCCCGATGAACGTTTTGTTATTGCCGTTCGGTTGGTTGTGCTGAGTTCGGCATCCAACTACGATATCTGTCAACGTTTTGCTGATTTTCTGCGTTCCCATCGAGGCAAAGAGTCTTTGCGACGCTTCGGTTTTGTGCCGGAATAGATAGTTTTTGCCGCTCAATCTGGTAAAATCCGAATCATGTTCAAACGTTTTTTCTTACTTTGCCTCGCTCTCCTTGCCGTCGGCTCATGGTCTTTGGCAACAGAAACACTTTTTGAAGTCATGGACATCGACGGCAACAGCACTTTAGGAACGATTTCCGCACTGGACGGTGAGCAACTTGTCGTCCATGTTCGGGGCGAGAATCAAACGATTCTCGTCGAAAAATTGTGTACAGTCCGTAATCTTGCTCCCAGTCCTTACGAAGGTGTTGCGGCGGTTGCTGCACAGACCTCCAGACGACAATCTTTCCCATCCGCGTTGTCGAGACGAAATACCTACGAACAAAGACTCGTAGAGGAGTTTACGAGAAGAATACAAGCGAACGAACAAATTTTGCGAAAAACATTTCCCAACAGTGTCATTGTTCTCGAACTTAAGGACGGTTCGCAGTTGTCCGCCTCTTCATTCACGATTGCGAACAATCAGGGTATTTGCCGATTGTTAGAGCAGCAGAACGATCTCTTTATTCCGTTGAATGACATTTCGGCAGTCCGATTTGCGGCGCGTAGTTTGCTCGAAACACGCAATCCCCCCGAAGATTGGCTGCGGCTGGCGATTCCCAGTGCCGGGGGAGACAAACTCATCGTCGGCAATCCCGGTTCGTTTGATGTCTATGCCGGCATTCTTGGCGAGGTTAGTACGGAGACCATTTCATTTGCCGTCGATGGCGAGGTTTTACCGGTGCCGCGCCGCAGAGTTTTTGGGCTTGTTTTGCACGGCGACACTACTCCTTCTCCAAGCGGTGTGCCGCCATTGGCAACCCTGACTCTCTGGACGGGAACGAAAGGAATGATCTCGGACATACGGCTGAACGGCAACGAATTGACGTGGCAAACGACCGCTGGTTTGACCGTAACGGTTCCGCTCGATATGGTGTACGAAATAGATTTCGGCGAACAAGGGATCGCCTATTTGGTCGATTTTGACCAGGAACGAAGCGAATTTGCGTTGCCGTTCGCACTGGCGAGTCAGCCGGAGCAATGGAGACTGCTGCAAACTTTTTTCAACAGCCGAACGTCCCCCCGCGAAGTAATGTTGGACGGTGTTGTCTATACACGGGGAATCACATTGCTGGGCAAAACGTTGATCGAATATCGTCTGCCCAAACCGTTTGCCTCGTTGAGAGGTGTCATTGGCATTGAAGATCAATTTCGACCGCACGCTTCGGCACGACTGCAGATTTTAGCAGACTCGCAGGTATTAGGGACTTGGGACCTGCGCGGTGATAGGGCATCGCAACGGATTGATCTGCAACTGCCGCACAATTGCCGATTGATTTCAATCACTGTCGAACCTCTTCCCCAATCGGGCGGTTCTACGGTACTTACAATTGCCGACCCGAAGTTGTCAGAGTGATATACTGCCATACTCACAGTGATATGAAATTGGTTTTTTGCAGCCGCGGATACACATGGATAAGACCCTCCGCGGCACAAACGTATTGCACAAACGTAAAAATATGGGACAATGAGACGAGTTGCCTCTTCCCCACTAAAAAAATCAATGTTACGCTTTTCCGTCATCGTATTGGGATTGCTCTTTGTTCCAACCCTCTTCGCTCAAGACCCCAGCATGATGAGGACGTATCTCCTCAACGAATTGGATACCGCTCGGCAATCCTGGCAGGAACGCTATGATACACTCAAAACGGTTGCCGACATCGAACTCTACCAACAAGAACGCAAAGACTTCTTCTGGCAGCAACTCGGTAAAATGTGGGAACACACACCGCTGAATCCGCTGGTCGTCAAATCGTTCAGCAAAGGAACGCCCGGCAAAGATGCTTATCGGGTCGAAACCATCCTCTTTGAAAGTGTCCCCGACTTTTTCGTGACCGGTGCGATCTTCCTGCCCGATGAAACAAAATTTCAACCGCCGTACCCGACAGTCTTAATCGTTTGCGGACATGCCAACGATGCCAAAGCGTTTCCGCAATATCAAGGCGTAGCAGCACTGGCAGCAACGCACGGTTTGGCGGCATTCATCATAGACCCGATTGATCAGGGAGAACGCAGCCAACAGTTACAGGAAGACGGTACGCCGCTCTTGAGAGGAGTTCCCGCCCATAATGCTCTCGGACCCGGCAGTATTCTGCTCGGTCGGAACTCGGCGACCTTTATGGTCTGGGACATGATCCGTGCCATCGACTATCTGGAAAGCCGACCCGACGTTGACAGCAACCGAATCGGCGTAACGGGCAACAGCGGCGGCGGAACGCAAACCTCGTACATTATGGCATTGGACGACCGGGTTTATGCGGCAGCGGCGTTCTGTTATCTTTGCAGTCTCTACGGAAAAATGATGACAACGATTGGTCCCCAAGACGCGGAGCAAAACATCTTCGGACAGGCTGGCTTCGGAATGGACCACGTCGATTACTGCATCATGCGGGCACCGAGACCGACGTTGATCGGCACGACGACCGGCGACTTTTTTCCGGTCGAAGATGCTTGGGCGACCGCCCGAAATGCCCAGCGGATTTACGACCGGCTTGGGTACAGTGAAAAAATGTCGATCACGGAAGCCGACGGTCCGCACGGTTGGCACAAAACGCTCCGTGAAGCAGCGGTGCGGTGGATGTTGCGCTGGCTTGCGAATCGTGACGAAATGATCTTTGAAGCCGCCGATCAGCCGAGTTGCACGAGAGAGGAATTGCTCTGCACTCCTCGAGGTGAAGTGTTGTTGCTCGACGGCGCACGGTCGGCATTCGATTTGAACCGAGACTACAATGACGAATTGTGCGCTGTGAGAACCGCCAGAGCGGAGATTCAGTCTAACGACGAACTTCGGACAACGATTCGCATTGTCGCCGGTGTTCGGCAACTGGATGATATTCCCACACTCAGTATAGCCGCTGATTCCCTGTCAACCGAAGAATCGGAACTCGATACTGTTGCTTCCGCCGAGCAGTTTACGTATCTTGCCGAAGACGGAAACATCATGTTGCCGGCGATCCGATACACGCCGAAAACCGAATCGACGGGAACGATCATTTATCTGAACGATTCTGGAAAAACGACCAGCATGGATCGGCTCAATGAACTTGCCACGGAGGGCAAGACGGTCGTGGCGGTCGATCTTCGCGGTTTGGGTCAAACGCAGGGTGTCGGGGCGACGTACTACAATCACGACCTTTTCGGAACCGATGGAATTGATTACTATTTCGCTTACCTTTTCGGCAAAAGTTACGTAGGAATGCGAACGGAAGATTTGCTTGCGGTTGCTCGTGAGCAGGTACAGCCGGTCAAAGTCGTTGCGGACGGCGAGGTTGCCGGAATGACCGCATTGCATGCCGTTGCATTAGAACCTGCGTTGATAAAGGGTGTGACGTTAGACTCGCCAATTCGGACTTGGTGCGATTTCGTGCAGTCGGGCAGTACGCCTTATCCGATTACAAACATTGTTCACGGTGCATTGCTTTTTTACGACGTGCCGGAGTTACAACGGTTGGCGGAGTGAACCGTCCTCTTTGATCGAAGAGTTTACCTTACGTCCGCCTGCTTCCGGGAAAGAAGCCGCTTGACAATGCTCGGTATCAACATTGTCAATTAGTGATGGCATTGGCGGAGGAGCTGGGCATCAAGTTGGAGTTTTTGCCGAGTTATTCTCCGAATTTGAATTTGATCGAGCGGCTATGGAAATTTACGAAAAGGCAATGCCTGTACAATGTGTACTACGAGACCTTCGATGAGTTTGTTGCGGGCATCACGGATTGTCTCAATCGTATCGAAATGGATTATAAGTCCGAACTCAATACGATTATGAAACCAAACTTTCAAAGCCTTAAAAATGTTAGTTTACTGACGGTGTAGAGTATATCTCAGATGTTGCCGCTAACAAGGTGCCAGCAACACATCCCGTAGTTGGTCGGCACTGACAAAACCGAGACAACGGCGGTGTTCATCCACGACACAACCGTAGGAACTCCGCATCGTTTGCAGTAGAATTAATCCCGTCAATAGAGAATGTCGTGCGGAGAGTTCGACCATACTGCGGAGCGGCAACTCCGTTTGTAACAATTGCGAAAGTTGACGAGACTGTTCGTTCAACTGATGCCGAACAGCAATTTCCAAGTCGATGATTCGGACGTAACCGACGGGCAACCCTTGATTTTCTGGATCGGCATCCGATTCGTACACAGGCAATGTCAACCAATGAAACTTTCGTGTAAGTTTCAACACTTGCTCTGGGGGCATTGCCATCGTGATTGTCGGCAACTGCGATTGCGGCAGAGTGTAGTCTCTGATGAGCCGATCCGAACAGGTAAAAATTCCCTCAGCAAGTCGGCGTTGAGTGTCTGAAAGGATGCCAATGTCCTTACCCTCGATGAGAATCCCCGAAAGGTCTCTGCGCCCCAACGACAAGGTGATCGTTTCGCCAGATTTGCCCAGAAGAAGTGCGATGATTTTGTTGACACCCCATAATATCGCCGTCAATGGCAAAAAGAGCCAGCAAGCGATTGCAATAATCGGCGCAAAAAACCGCAACATTCTGTTAGGAGCGATCAGGGAAAGATTTTTGGGAAACATTTCACCCCAAACGAAAAGGATCGGTGCGAGAATCAACGTAGCGGCAAGTTCGATATAGAGACCAGCAATATGCGGGAGGAGACAACCGATAAATAAAACCATTGCCATCGAGGCGCCGTAAGTGGTAACGTTATTTCCAACGAGGAGTGTTGCGATGAAGAATCCCGGATTGTTTGCAAACCAAAGAAACCATTTCGCAATGGTATCTCCGCCGAGGGCATCGAGTTTGAGACGCAACTTCGACACCCGGTAGAAAGCCGTTTCCGTACTGGCAAACACTGCCCCCAATGCAACACTCGCAATGCCAAGTAGTAGAGCAAAAACAATCATGAACCCTAAGCATTACGTTTTCAGTGCGAACCCCTGAGTTTTTTCATATCTTCCTCCTTCTGTGCTTGCTGCTCGTCAAAAGAGAATGCGGAATCGTTCCGGTTAGTCCGCCGAAGCAGAACGAGCAATATCAATCCCAGAAAGAGGATCATAATGGAATACGACACGACCCATTCCTGCGTTTCTAACTCTGCCGCCGCCTCTGCCGCCCAAAGAGGTCTTGTCGCAAAAAGGAACACAGCAACAGCCAGCCAACACCGATTGAAGAAACGAACGAACATGGCGAAAACAAAACGGACAAAGGAAACAACACTGGAATTGTAACGAATTTTATGGTAAAGTCAACAGATGGGAAGGCGATAAAGCAACCGCCGTTTCCTTGCCAACGATGGACATCATACTTCTAGGAAACGGAAACAAGCCGGGCGTTCGGGATACAATCGAACTGTTGCGCCCGGAAATCGAACGCCGTGCCAATATCCTTGCCGAAGATTTTACCGGTCAAAAAGATGTGTCGTCCGTACGGGCTGATCTCACTGTCGTTTTCGGCGGCGACGGCTCAATACTTCGGGCAGTCCGCCAGATGGGAACAAATCAGATTCCCGTGCTTGCTGTCCATCTTGGTACGTTAAGTTTTCTCTCGACTATACAGACTGATGAACTGATCCCGTTGCTTGACCGTCCTGATTTGTTGCAGATGCCGATCATTAAACATCTCTTGCTTCATTGCCGACTCTTCCGCAGTAACCAAACGGAGCCGGAATCGCAGCACTTGGCATTGAACGAGATCGTCCTTCATTCGCTTCAGGCGGCACGTTCAATCGGTATTGAATTCGTTCTTGAACACCAACTTGTAACAACGTACCGATGTAGCGGTCTCATTGTGAGTACGCCAGTCGGCTCCACGGCAATGAGTCTGTCGAGCGGCGGTCCGATTCTCCGTAAGGACATTGACGCTGTGGCGATTTTGCCGATTAGTCCCCATACCTTGAGTAATCGTCCGTTGGTCGATTCGCCGGATCGGTTTATGGAACTGCGAACGCAACAACAGGCAGAATTAACTGTCGATGGCAGTACGGTTGCCGTCATTGCACCCGGTGATACGGTGCGGATAACCCGTGCCGATCAAACGTTCAAGACGATTGATGTCCCCGGCTTTTGTTACTACAAAGCACTGCGTTCCAAACTCGGTTGGAACGGGCGATTTGGAGATTAGCAACATTGGGAGGAAGCCGGTGTACAGAAGCGGCAAAAATGCTATATTGGTGGGGGAGTCTGAGAGTCACCCCTTCTCCTTGTTCCTGACTTTCTTTGCTCCTCATCTCTCACAAAATGTCTCCCCCATTCAAGCAACACAGTGTCTTGCCCGGCTTTGGGTTGACGCTTGGACTGACACTGACCTATCTTGGTCTGCTCGTCTTGTTGCCGCTCGCAACGCTTGTATTCATGACTGCCTCGATGACTTTCGGCGATTTTTGGCGGGTTGTAACCTCCCCGCAAGTCGTTGCCGCCTATAAATTGTCCATCGGCGCTTCGTTCATCGCCGCCTCTATCAATGCCGTTTTCGGTTTTATCGTCGCTTGGTCGCTTGTCCGATACAGGTTTCCCGGTCGCAGACTCATTGATTCCTTGATCGACATCCCTTTTGCAATGCCGACTGCCGTTTCAGGAATTGCTCTGACGAGTCTTTACGGACAAAGCGGCTGGATCGGTGCTGTGTTTGCCCCGCTCGGGATACAGATTGCGTTTACACCGCTTGGGATCATTCTTGCCTTGACGTTTATCGGCTTGCCCTTTGTGGTGCGGACGCTTCAACCGGCACTGGAAGACCTCGATAAAGAGGTCGAAGAGGCTGCTGAATCGTTGGGGGCAACAAAATGGCAAACGTTTTACAAGGTTATTTTTCCCTCAGTCTTTCCTGCCTTGGCGACGGGGTTTACGCTGGCATTTGCCCGGGCATTGGGAGAATACGGTTCGGTCGTGTTCATCGCTGGCAATATCCCCATGAAAACGGAAATCGTGCCGGTGCTGATTGTTCAGCAGTTAGAGGGCTTCAATACGTCTGCCGCCTCGGCGATTGCAGTCGTGATGTTGCTCATGTCTCTCTTTTTGATGTTTTGCATCAACATGATTCAATGGTATGCCCGAAGACGGTCGTCGTAAAAAAGTGCCGCTGGTAACAAGCACAAGAGCAGGGCTATCGCCCTTCCGCTCTTGCGTTATTGCTACACCCCAATAACCGCGTCGAATTTGCAGATTCTTGCACATTCACCGCACTTGATACATTTCTCGGCATCAATTTTATGCGGCATTTTGCGCTCGCCGGTAATCGCATCGACCGGACACTTCTTGATGCACGCCGTACAACCCTTGCACTTGTCCGCCAAAATCTCCGGCTTCGCCAACTCCTTGCACTGACCCGCCGGACAACGCTTCTGAAAAACGTGTGCATCCAACTCCTCCCGAAAATAGTTGATAGTCGAAAGCACCGGATTCGGTGCCGTCTTGCCCAACGCACAAAGCGAACCCTTCGCCACCGTATATGCCACCTGTTCCAGCAAATCAAGTGTTTCCTGCGTTCCATTGCCCGCAATAATGTCATCAAGCAACGCCAACATCTGCTTCGTTCCCTCACGGCAAAGCAAACATTTGCCACAAGACTCATTCTGCGTGAACTGCATAAAGAACCTTGCCATCTTGACCATACAGGTTCCCTTATTCATCACCACAAGTCCGCCGGAACCGACCATCGCACCGACTCCACGGAGCGAATCGAAATCCAAAGGCAAATCGAGATGTTCTTCCGTCAAACAACCGCCGGAAGGACCGCCGATCTGCACCGCCTTGAATAGGTCGTCGGCAAGATTGCCTTGATTGTCAATGACACCGCCGCCAATGTCGAAGATAATCTGACGCGGAGTCGCTCCGAAAGGCACTTCGATCAAACCGGTATTGACGACGTGACCGGTGAGAGCGAACGTTTTGGTTCCGGGAGACCCTTCGGTTCCGACCCCTCTGTATTTCTTCGCACCCTCCAGAATAATGTACGGAACCGCCGCCAACGTTTCAACGTTGTTGATGATCGTCGGTTTGCCCCAAAGTCCGCTTTGGGCAGGAAACGGCGGCTTCGGTCTCGGCATTCCCCGATCCCCTTCGATGGATGCGATCAACGCCGTCTCTTCGCCGCAAACGAACGCTCCTGCTCCTTCCATAATGTGAACATGGAACGGACGACCGGTGCCGAAAATATCGTCCCCCAGAATTCCGAGTTTTTCTGCGTCTGCAACCGCTTTTCGGATGCGTTGTACGGCAAGCGGATATTCCAGCCGCACATAAATGTATCCTTCTGTTGCCCCGATTCCTCTGGCGGCAATCATCATGCCTTCGATGATGCAATGGGGATTGCCTTCCATCACACTGCGATCCATAAAGGCACCGGGGTCTCCTTCGTCTGCGTTGCATATCACGTACTTGACGGGACTGTTCTCTTTCAGAGCGAATTTCCATTTTTTACCGGTGGGAAATCCGCCGCCGCCGCGTCCTCGGAGACCGGAAACTTCCACTTCGTCGCAAACTGTTTCGGGTGTCATTTCCACCCAGGCACGTCGGGCTGCCTCGTAACCGCCGTTGCCGATGTATTCGTAGATGTCTTCCGGTTCGTAAAGTCCGCATGCCAAAAGAGTGAGGCGGTGCTGTTGTTTGTAAAAGGGTATATCTCTGTGTCCATGACACCTTCGGTTCTTGTGTTGCCGATCGACGTAGAGGAGGCGTTCGATGATTTCCTTGTTTTTGAGTGTTGTTTCGACGATTTCGTCCACATCGGCAACCTTGACGTTGACATAGAGGAGTTCGTCTGCTTTGACTTCGAGCCAATCTGAGGTGATACAGACGAGGGGACCTTGTTGGCAGAATCCTTGGCAACCGCTTTTGGAGAGTCGGAGAAAATTGTTGCCGTCATGGGCGGTTTCGTCTTCGTAACGGAGGTTAGTTTTGACATCAATACCGGCTTCTTTGATTTTTTGTTCGAGGGCGTGAAAGACTTCGATTGCTCCGCAGGCAACGCATCCTGTTCCGGCACAAACGATGACTCGGCAGTTTGCCCCTTTCATGGCGTTCTGATATTTTTCGGTACAACTTTGGAGAAACTCTTTGGTAACGGTCATTTGCGGATAAAAAAGCGAAAATGTCTCCGTCATTGTCCCTATTCTGTGGGAAAAGTCAATAGACCAATCCGGAGAACCCAACCGTTGGGGTGGGGTGTGTAATGGCTCCGTCCTCTTGAAGTTTATGCCCTTCCATGATACACTCCTGATATGTCTCTCGAACCCTCGCCAGCCAAAGAAAAAACGCTCCAACCGGGAAAATGGTACGGACGCATCGCGATGCTCTGTGCATTGATACCGCTCGTTTCTTGGTGTTGTTATGTTTTATACCTTCTGTTTTTACCGCAATCAGTGCATATGGCTGCGAATGTCGATGCCATTTTGGTCTTCACCGGTTTGCCATGTCTCGCTATTGCTATCCTTTTCGGACTAAAAGGCATCAAAACCGAAGGACGGCACTGTGCAAGGATGGGACTCAAACTTTCCTTCCTATGTGTTTTGATGATAATGATGGCAGGATTCATGGATTCGGTATTTACCTCACAAGAAGCGGCAAGAAGAATGCAGTGCAGCAGTTATTCCAAAGGCATTTTGCTGGCTTTCCACAATTACTCTGATACGCATGGTGCGCTCCCGCCGCTTTACACGGTGGACGACGAAGGCAAACCGCTGCACAGTTGGCGGGTGCTGATTCTGCCCTTCTTGGAACAACAAGATTTGTACAACCAAATCCGGTTAGACGAACCTTGGGACAGTGAGTACAACAAGCAGTTTCATGATCGAATGTTCTAGGGCGTGTTGACACTTGTCAATTTGGGGCATTTGGGCAAGTAAATGCGCAGAATAGACAAGTTGTCGGCAACCAAAAGTCTTTAGTTTCCCGAAAAAATGTGTCATTTCGAGCAATATGTCCCCAAAAATCTGTAGTGTCAACACGCCCTACTACTATCAGTGTAAGAGTAGTCCGCAGAAAGGATGCTGTTTTTCTGTTATTGCTGGCGGTAGTTTCGTACCAGCAACGGAGGCAGGGAGCATTGTCGGCATGAAATTCGAGGATATTACCGATGGAACATCCAACACGTTGGCTCTCATAAAAGTCAAAGAGCCGTTTTGCTGGATGGATCCGACGGCGGATGTTACGTTGGAGGAACTCAGTCAAGGAAAGCGGATTGGGAGTTACCATTGGGGCTGGGGAGGGCGTACCTATTTGCATATGGGCTATTTGGATGGTAGTGTGCGGACAATGTCGCTGGAGGATGTTACACCGGAGTTCCTTAAATCAGCGGCAACGCCGAGCGACGGCGATTAGGTTATCCATTCGTCATATCCTTGCCGATGGTTCGACGACAGTGCATGAGGAATCGTAAAGCCAAAAAAGTGCGAGTGCGAATCTGTTCGATTTTGGCAAGAAGGGGAGGAATAAGCGACGTAGGAAATAAACAGAGCCACAATCGTAAAATTGCGTTCACAACAATAAATCATTTAGCCGGTACTCCGGCTCTCCATGCATCGGAGTACCGACTAAATGGTCTTTGGTTTATTCAACACTTCCAAAGGCTTGCATCATCATGCGGAACATTTCTTCTTGCTGTTCTTCTTCGGTCATCCACGTTATCGTACGTACAACACCGCTCTGAAAGGCAACATTCGAGGCACTGTTATGAGGGGCGTTGAGATGCCGACCTCGCCGTTGTTGCTCCTCCCCCCGCTGTTTACGTACATGAGCCAATTCCTGCGACAGTTCAAAAGAAAGAGTTGCAGCACGAAGCGGAAAAGACACCGCGCCTTCAAACAAAAGAGGCGTGTCGGAATCCATCGGATGCTCATCGCCGTATTGAATCAAACAGTAAGTCGTCGCTCCCTTCGGTGAAGGATTGGAAGGACAGGAAAAATACTGCTTTGGATTCTCGCCGAGATACTGTTCGATCTGCGTTGCCCAGTTTCCATCAGGCATTTTGCCGTTTTCAAGGCGGTACAGCCGAATTGCCAGTACCAATCGTTGCATGTTTTCCGCACATTCCAGACGTTGAGTGAGACCAGCCAGGTCTTCCGTACCCTCCCAGAGCGAGGCACGCGGCGGAAGAGCATCTAAACCTTCGAGCAAACGGCGAACATGCTTTGTCGTAAGCGGATGTTCGGGATTCGCATTGATCGGAATACTTATTGCCGAGAGTTCTATCGCAAAGCCAACGTGATACCGCATGCGGGACTCCTTTTGCGTGATCTGCCGTCCCAGCCGATAAATTGTGAGTTTATCGTCGATGGCACCATCAATGTTGCCCTGGCCGATCCGATAGTTGGCTCGTGCGGTGAAGATTCGTGCGACCCCACGCATCTGTTTCAAGAGACTCCCTGGAATGTCAATGACATCTTCCGGGTCTTCTACCAATAGCGGTTCGGGCGGTTGCAGTGTCGGCAGAAAGAACATCGGTTTGTGTATTGCATCGGCAATGACATCCATTGGAGTGTCTATTTTGTCTATCCAGTCCGCAAACATCGGATATTCGTCGAGTGTCCAAGGAGATGTGTAATTCATGGGCATGGGAAGTTGGTCCCCTATCGTTTTGTAGAAATCAAAATAGACTTTATTAGGATCATCAGGCATGACAAACGCTGGCGGTTCTGTCGGAGCGAGACCAAGTTTTTCATAAAGTTGGTCTCGATAAAATTCGCTGTCTTCCGGCTTTTCGTAGAGTTCTGCTTGATGCCCTGCATCACCGAATTGGCGGACGAAAACACGGTATCCATTGTCGTCGGTTGCAAATCCCGGCGGATAGCAATTTAGGTTGTAGTGTAGTTGTTTTTTTTCGTCCTCCTCCTTCTCGCCGGATACGGTTGGGCGTTAAGGAGTCTTTATTGTTCAGTTCGTTGATACCTTTTCTGATGGTGGTTCGTGACATACCTGTAGCGCGGGAGACTATTGATATTCCTCCGTGTCCGAGGCTGATGGCTTCGGCGGCTGCCCAAAGGCGACGCTGGCGTTCGTTGAATTCAGACTGCA
>Ga0099364_10005770_pt1 | contig 18249 bp, 17 predicted proteins | sample TergutTh196P3_FD_73070 | JGI IMG/M metagenome (GOLD analysis project Ga0099364, IMG submission 73070) | Microcerotermes parvus P3 segment gut microbial communities from Pointe-Noire, Republic of the Congo - Th196 P3 | ecosystem: Host-associated > Arthropoda: Insects > Digestive system > Gut ...
CAGGTAAAGGGGAACCACCGGGTATATCATTTCCGTGCCTAAATCTGTGAAGAAACTGACCAAACCGAGAAAAATTACATTTTGCACAGCAAACCATCCTTCGAAAAAGCGTATCAGTAGATAATGAAAATCTTTTTTATGGCTCCGATATCGAGCAGCTTTTCAATAACTTCGAATAATCCAACCACCAGCACAAAGTAAAGGGAGTCAATCAGCTCTCGCTTGAATATCTTCGTTTGGATAAGATATTCGGGCGGCTCATAAAACAAAGACCAATTGGGAATAAAACGCGGCACGGAAGACATATAACCACGGTAAAGTTCACCGTGCTTCTCAAGGAGTTCTTTCTCCTCCTTAAATATCGTAACAGGGTAGATAATCGCGAACACGGCAAATACTATCATGGCAAGAACAATGCTTTCGGTGCAAAGTCCGACTCCGATCCCTCCAAGCAGGCTGAAAAAATACAACGGGTTTCGGCAAACCGAATAAGGTCCTTCGCTGATTAGCGTGTCCGTTTTATATCCGGCGATGTATTGCGCGCACCATAGCCTTCCAACAGTGCCAAGCCCGACAAAAAATAATCCGGCCGAAAACATAATTCCGGTCGCCAGTGGCATGATTACTTCCAGTTTTTTTTCCGAAAAAGTGAAAAACAGTATATAAATTACGCCGAGAACTTGAGATATTCTTGTCCTGTATTTCACTAAAAATTTCATAAAAATCGCTCCTTTGCTTATATTTTCATAATTATTTTATCTATTTAAAAATAAATAATCAACCAGACACCGTCGACGAACAGCTTACGCGGATCATTTTAATCATAAAAACTCAGCCGGACAATACCGGCAAAATTTTAATCCGGTTCCAATACCAACTTTTCGTTGACTTAAAATCCCATTGGATGTAATTTGTAATTTGCGTGGAACGACGATCGAAAAACTCTCTGCGAGAGGTGCGGAAGTTGGATAAAACGACCCGAAACGAAACGGCCGCATCGGGAAAGGCGGCGCAAAGACTCATGATCTTCGTCAGAATATGTTTGTATTTGGCTGTGCTTGTTATTGGAATGCGTCTTATACTGCCAAGGCTCGTGTTCCATCCCATGGCTGAGGTTGATTATACCCCGGAGGCTTACGGAATGCCGTTTGAGGACATTTTTATAACAACATCCGACGGGATTGCCTTAAACGGATGGTTTGTCCCCGCGGAGAACGAGCGCGGCACTCTGTTATTTTTCCACGGAAACGCGGGCAATATCTCGCACAGGCTCGACTCTATCGAGATATTCCGCAACCTCGGCCTCTCCGTTTTCATCATCGGCTACAGGGGATACGGCAAAAGCGGCGGACGCCCGTCGATCCCCGGAGTGACGCTGGACGCTCTTGCCGCGTGGAAGTATCTCACAGAGGATCGCGGCATAAGCCCCGACAAGATAGTAGTGTTCGGGCGTTCGCTTGGAGGAGCGGTCGCGATGGAACTGACGCGTCACGTCAAACCCGGCGCGCTGATTCTGGAGTCCACTTTTTCGTCGCTCACTGAGATGATTAAAGCGCCGCTCCTCGTGCCTGTGCTGCGTCTTTTAGTCGGCGACATTTGGAACTCGGCAAAGGGAGCGGCGTTACTCACAATCCCAACGCTCTGCCTCCACAGTCCCGACGATGAAATCGTGCCTTACAGTTTCGGACGGCGTATTTATGAGAACGCGGCTTCCGAAAAAACTTTCGTCGAGCTTCGCGGAGACCACAACGAGGGTTTCCTTGAATCCACAGACGTATACATCCCCGCACTGGACAAATTTATCACGGATAATTTCGGCGAAAAAACGCCTCAATCGGCGATTATTGAGATTTCAGACTCCAAATACTGATCGTAAAATTTTTGGGATTATTGCCTAATCACGAAAGTAGTGCCGCGCGGATATACGGACGGCGTTTTTTCCATGCGTTTAGCATATAATGATTGATTGAGTATATGGAAACGGGGTGCCTTAATGTCTGAAAAAAATGGGAATACGCCGCGAGTCAAACGATTTTTGCGTTTATCGGAGACGAAAGTCGCGCTAATATCGTTCGCGCATGGAATCAATGACATGTACGCCTGCTTACTGCCGACCTTCATGCCGTTCATAAGGACAAATCTCGGGCTGTCCTATGCCCTTGTCGGAAGTTTCAGCGTCCTTTTCGGGTTTATCGATATGATCGGCCAGCCGATCATCGGCTTCTTCTGCGACCGCATACGAAGACCCTACATGATGATGATCGGTCCGATTTTGTGCGGAATCGGCGCCGTTATGCTTCCCAACTCACCCTCCTATGCGATTGCCCTCTTTTTCGCGGGCTTCTGGGGATTAGGAACCGCGTTCACTCACGCACAGGGAGCGGGCGCGATAGGCTACGTCTCCAAGCCGGAGCGTCTCAGGCAATCAATGACCATGTTCAACATAATCGGGACGGTGGGAGCCGCGTTAGGTCCATTCGTAGCCGTGATAGTCGTAACGGCGTTCGGTTATCGCCGGTTGCCCGTCACCCTCATTCCCGCGTTCATCATAGCTCCCCTCATTTTCTTTTCCATGCCCCGCCTGAGAAATGAAATTATTTCGACCGAAAAAAACAGCGGATTTTACAGAACCCTGTTGTCCCTGTTCAAGCTGCTTTATCCCATTTGGGGCGTAAACGTAATCCGTGAACTGGTTTTTTTAGGCGTCCGTTTTCTTTTGCCCATGAAAATTGACGCTCAGGGCGGCGATCTGGAGTCTATCGCCACGATTGTGCTATGCATAACTATCGGATGCAGTCTCTCCATGATTCCGATGATAAAAATCGCCGGATACTGCGGCAATAAGAGAGCGTTGCAGGGAAGCCTGCTTGCCGGAGCGATTGTTTTGCTCGCGGCCGCTTTATCGGCGGGGTTATTCTCCATTGCGCTTTACGTTCTGGGGACAGCCTGCGTCTTTTCGTCGATTTCACTGACGACGATAATGGCTCAAAAGCTTGCCCCCAACGAACGCAGCATGGCAAGCACCATCGTGTCGGGGTTTGCATGGGGCTTTGCAAATATGCTGGTCTTGCCGTTCGGGAAACTGGCTGATTTGTTCGGACTAGACGCGGCGCTCATCGTTTTAGCGCTCACGCCCCTACTGGCGGCTCCGTTCTTCCTGACGCGGCCTTTTAAAATGTTGAATGATTAAAAACAGCGAAAGGGCGGCAAAATGCCGCCCTTCGTTCAGGCGTTTTTACAGATTCGCGATTTCCTCCCGCGCGATTTCCACCCAACGCGCGGCGTTGCGCGGGTTTTTTCCAAGAGTGTTGTTATCTTTCATTATCAGCTCGGGTACGCAATTTTTCGAACATTCGAGCGCTTTTTTGATCTCGTCCCTCGCGGCGTCCTCATTCATGGCGGCGAGCGCCAGATGGGACGGGTTGGGTTTTATCGACGCAATATAACCTTTACCCAAAAGCTCCTCCATCGTTTCCCATTTCGCCCAAGGGGAAACGGATACCCTCCTGAGCCTCGGAAGGTTTTTGACGTATTTCCAGCGCGCGTCGAACCCCTCGCAGCAGCCGTAACAATTAAGCCCGAAACACTCCGCTATCCGCTTATGGTACGGAAATACAAATTCGTTATACATCTCGGGACTTACAGACGACGTCTCCTGACTTTCCACAAAACCCCACATATCCATCGCTGTTATTTTTTGGGGATCGTAATCCGGACTGGGCAGCTCGTCGGAAAACCCGAAGCCGCCCGAACCGACGTACGTGCCGCCGGTGTTTAACGCAAGAAAACCGTTTTTCTGCAATAAGTCGAGCTTGTCCAAAATTCCCTCGCACAGCAAATTCATAAGCTTATGGACGTTTTCCGGATACTCTATCATGTCGCACATAAAATCTTCGAGTCCGCGCAGGCTGATAAAATCCCGCGTCATACCCAGCGACCACCACCACGCGGTCTTGCGGCGCACGGTCAATATGCCGCCGAACACGTTATCGGCAAGTTCCAGTACCTTTTCCGATTCCTCCCAGTCGATAATTATTTTGGGATATTGAATTTTAGGAAAATCATCATCATAGTCTTTTATTGCCTGTATTACCTTCCACGAGCCGCCGCTCCCGCCGCCCGCCCTGCCGAGTTCAATTCCCCAGCCTGTGTCCGAGAACGAATGCGGCACATCGAAATACGGTTCTATTACCTTGTCGTCCTTTAATACCTCAAACCAGTAAATCTGTTTCCGCAAATACATCTCCCAAACCCGGGCCATAGGCGTGCGGCACATCAGAATATCCGCCGGTATGCATTCGTTCCATCCGTTTTCCGGGTCGATGAATATCAGAGGCTCGGATGTCTTGAGTCCGTTGTGTTTTTCCCAGAGCTTCGCCTTTTTCGCCTGAACGGGAAGCGCCGCTATTTCGGCCACGCGTTTTGCCAGTTCACGCAGCCTGTTTACCTCGAATGATTCAAAAACGAGCAATTCGTTCATGCTTTTTACAGCCGGTATACCGGAAGCGGTTTGAAGGGTCGCAGGGTCTGTTTTGTCAACCATGAGCTAATGTCGTCCTCCAATATCACAGGTTTTTACAAAATCAGAACAGTTGGGCGCCAACAAGGAATTTCGAGTGATATTCTACCGTTGCGTAAGTTTTTGTCAAGTTTTGTTATCTATACGCTCATCTCACCGCGAACCGGCCTTTCATTACATCGCGTTCCCGCGCCTGTTTGGCTGATATTTCGGGAACTCCCGTTAAAATGACCTGTAAGGCAGCGACGGTTCCAAACGAAAATCCGAGACCGCCCAGTTTCCCTCAGCATCCCGAGTCAGAACAGCGGTAATGTCGACCACCGGTTTTTCGGACAGCGAAATCAGGGACATTCCTGCGTCTATTCTGGTCTCTCCCTCCTCATGATATATATTTTCCTCTTCCCAGCCGCCGCGAACCAATCTCAGGTTTTCAAGAGCCCTTATGGGATTGCCGTTCGGTTGATACAGCTCATCCTCCACAAGAGCGTCCAGCGCTTCCGACATGTCGATAATCCGGCGGACGGAAGGCTGTTCCGATACAATCTCCATTATGCCGCCCGGCGTCATAGCGCAGGTGACTTTGAGATTCATCCTCTCCGGAAAACGCCTGGTTATCGTCAGTTTCTCTTCGAATCCTCCAAGGACGGGGTTTATTGCGTAGACGTTAGCCTCGGTATTGTTACCCGGTCTTACGACTCTGAACATGACGTCGTAAATGTCCTCCGGCACGGTTATTAGTTCCGGGAAGTAACCGTCGCCCAGCCTCAGGCTTTGCAGAACCGCGGCAGGCGTCTCGCGTTCATCCGCTATCAATAACTGTATTCCGAGGCAGGCATAGTTTCTGTCCAATGACGAACACGTCAGCATCACCCGGAAATCATTTCCGCCCCGAAGAGGTATCAGGAAATCCTGGATAAGATATTTTCCCGCCGACGCGCCATATCTTGCCTCGTCCACTTCCCGGTAAACAGGCCTGCTAATCACATCCCAGCTCAAATCGGGCGCGGGGCCGAGATCCGCCGACACGCTGTCGAAGTCGAACTGAATTACTCCCGGCGACGCGGGAACAGGCGAGAAACAAAGACCGCATATTATTACCGACATAATAACAAAATATTTTTTCATCTTCTACGGCACCTCGAACATTGTACTGGTAAGTTGATAAAGAGTATACGCCATGTCGCGCGCGGGATCGAGCCCCAATAAGCCGGCGAGAAATTTCAGTTCGTCGGCGGACGCTTTTCCCCGGGACGCCGAAGGCATAAGAAGAACGGGTTCGGACGCGCCTTCAAACCTGAGATAAACATCCCCGCGGCCGTCTCCGTAAAGGGCGGTTCCGTTTCTTTTCACCTCAAATCCAACGGCTCGCGATAATTCGTATGTCTTGACGCCGCCCCAGCCGAAAATTCCCCGACGTAATTCCATGACGTTTTTTAAAGTGTCGAACGACACGGACGTAACAGTCAACAGCGAGAGCAGGATAAACGGCAGCGCCGCGGATAAAGCGAGGAAAGCAGCGGCGACCGGCTTTATTTTCAAAAACGTAACGGCGGGGAGGGAGCACAGAATGATAATGACTAAAAGCGCTCGCAAGAGGAGGTATCTGCGCGCGAAACTCTTTGTGTAACGCGCGTCTTGCACCGTATAGCACGAAGGCGCCGAAAGCTTTGTCTCGATTTTTCCTGTTTCCCCGGTTCTGTCAAGTTCAAGTATTTTTTCTATTTTCGGGAGTACCTCCGACTTGAAACGCTCTATCTTCCTGCCGCCGGGAATGCAGACGGGCGATATTATTTTAAATCCGAACAGCGGGGCTATAGTGGGAACGAGGCAATATGCTTCGCGGATTGCGAATATGCCCTTATAGGTCAGAGGAGCGACGCGGGCCACGCTTTGGAAAGTCATCAGGGACGGCTTGCCGAAAAGCCGCGATATCGAAATCGTTCGGGACGCGCCGTCAAACACGACTTCCTTGCCTTTCAACTGGCGAAGTAACGCGGCGGCGTTCACGACAACACCAACGGCGCCTGTCCCGACTGCAACCGGTAATGGAATTCCCACATTGCCCGTTTCCGACCCTATTTTTATATACAGTAAATATATAACGGCAACCCACGCGAAAGCTCCGATTACGGTGGAAAAAATATCGGACATCCGCCCCATTGCCCGGAAGGAAAAAACTTCGTCGCCTGATGATTTTAGAAACATAGTGAAGGGATTATAAAGCCTGCGTAATAAAACCGCAACGGGCGGGATAACAGCGGACGGCATTCCGCCGCCCGCTTTGCCGCGCCTGCCGTATTTTAATCGGCTTCCGCTATCAACGCCCTTTTAAAAATTTTTTTCCACAGCGCCAATGCAAGCGCGGCGGAGATCAATACCGACGGAACCATGAATGTGCCGTTATAAACAATGCTGTACAGCCAAACGTTTGCGCCCTCGGGCGCGTAGGCCGCGAAAAATATTACCCCCGACAGCACGTGACAAAAAAGGCGGGCGACAGACGCCATGACGGTTCCGGCGACTATCCCCGGCGTACTCTGTCCGAAGATCCCGGCTATTCCCAGGCAGGCAAATGCCGCGGGATAATCCAGAAACGCCTGAACCGGATGTACGACATAGCCTTCAAAGATGAGCTGGAAAACCCCGGAAAGCGCTCCCGCCATAATACCCCACCCGATCCCGTGCCTGTACGCGTAAAAAAACAGCGGGGCCATTTCCAGCGTGATCGAACCCCCCTGCGGCATTCTGAATATCTTCAAATAGGAAAACACAACGGACAGAGCAACGCACAGCGCCCCCTCCACCAAAACCTTTGTTCTGCCGGAATTACTTCCGCCTGCCGTTTCATCCATAAAAAAATCCCCCTTTGTTTTTAATTCGCAAGGGGGAATACGAGACTTGTATAAATCACGCCATCGTTCCTTCGCCGGCATTATCCGGATCAGGTTCCAAGGGTCGAGGCTTCCGCCTCCTCTCAGCTCGTCCGAGGTTACTTTCCTCGGAGGGCTCCCCCGATGCTTCGCATATATTCCATTAAAATGAGGGCGTTGTCAATATATATTGATAAAAAATATTCGAGTATAATACCGAACTCTGGTCATTCGGCCGTTAATTATAGTAGAATTATCCGGCGGGCCCTGCGAAAAAAATTCCGCCGCGCGTGAGAATTTTAAAAGTGGCTCGCTTACTGAAAAAGGAGAGGTAGCAAATGTCCGGCAGGGAAATCGTTCCATCTTTCGATCTAAAGCGCAACTATGCCCGTGTTGAGGGCGAAATAAAAGAAGCGTTGAACAAGGTGTTGTCTTCCACACAATTCATTCTGGGACAGGACGTCGCGGCATTCGAGAATGAGGCAAACTCGTACCTTGAGGCGCACAGATCGGTTTCTGTGGCGTCCGGAACTGACGCCCTCGTTCTGGCCTTGATGGCGCTCGATATAAAACCCGGGGACGAGGTGATAACGACCCCGTTCAGTTTCTTCGCGACGGCAAGCTGTATTACGCGAATGGGAGCAACGCCGGTGTTCGTCGACGTGGAGCCGGATACGTTCAACATGTCTATGGAACTCTCGCGAGAGGCGGTCACTCCAAAGACCAAAGCATTCCTCCCTGTTCATCTCTTCGGGCAGATGTGCCCGCTCGAAGAAATAACCGACTACATGCGAGAGCGCGGCGTCGCGATGATTGAGGACTGCGCCCAGGCGTTCGGAGCGCACAGAACGAGCAAAGACAAAATAATCAGGGCGGGTGTCTGGGGCGAATTGGGGGCGTTCTCATTCTTTCCGACGAAAAACCTGGGCGCGTTCGGGGACGCAGGCATGGTGACATGCGCGACCGACGAGCTGGGCGACAAGGTAGCGCGCCTGCGGGTACACGGCGCCGTCTCCACCTATCTGCACGAGGAGTCCGGGATTAACAGCAGGATGGACACTATGCAGGCGGCGATTCTCAGAGTCAGGCTGAGGCACATCGAGACTTGGACGGAGGAACGCCGCGACGCCGCCCGCCGCTACGGCCTTCTGTCCGCCGAGCGGGGACTGGAAGAGTTCGTGACGCTGCCTGTTACTTTGGAAGGAAACAGACATACGTATAATCAATACGTGATCCGCGCCCCGAGGCGCGACGAGCTCCAGAAATTTCTTGCGGATCGGGGCGTAATCACGCGGGTTTATTATCCCCTCGCCCTTCATTTGCAGCCATGCTTCGCGTACCTTGGCTATAAAAAAGGAGATTTTCCGATTGCGGAGAGATTGACGGAGGAGGTTCTCGCCCTGCCGATGTTCCCCGAGCTTACGATGGAGGAACAGGAGCGCGCGGCGGACGCCATAGCTGAATTTTACAAGAGGTGACGATATGTATCCGATGATGTTTGACCCGACGTACATGATGATGATTCTTCCGGCGTTTCTGCTCGCGATTTTCGCGCAATTCAAGGTAAAATCGACTTTCGCGCGTTTTAGCGCGGTCAGCGCTTCAAGAGGACAGAGCGCGGACGCGGTCACGCGAACGCTGCTGGACAAGTTCGGCCTCCACAACGTGAGGATCGAGAGAGTAAGCGGAAACCTGACGGATCACTACGACCCGAGAAGCAAGACGCTGCGGCTTTCCGACTCGGTGGGCGGCAGTTCAAGCATAGCCGCGATTGGGGTGGCCGCTCACGAGGTCGGTCATGCCGTACAGGATTCAAGCGGTTACGCCCCGCTCAAGCTCCGCAATTCACTCGTCCCGGTCGCGAGTCTGGGCTCAAATATGGGTATTCTGCTTTTCATTCTTGGAATACCTTTGGGAATGGGCCCTTTGGTGACGCTCGGCATAATTCTTTTCTCGTGCGCGGTGCTGTTCCAGATAGTGACCCTCCCCGTGGAGTTCGACGCTTCGAAGAGAGCGCTTGCCCTGCTTTCCGAGACGGGAACCCTCACTTCTGCGGAACTCTCAGGCGCAAGAAGCGTCCTGTCGGCGGCCGCTCTCACATACATTGCCGCGACGGTAATGGCCATTATGCAATTGTTGTATCTTTTTTCAAGATCGCGGGGCAGAAGATAGCCGGCGGCCGGATATTAATCGATGCCGTGACGAACGCGCCCCCGATGTGCCGGGGCGCGTAAAGAAGGAAATTTTGCCATGAGAGGAATTGAAGGAGCCTTAAAGGTTCTTGAGGAAGTTGAGCGAGGCGTTTTCGCATCGGAGTCGCTGCGCCGGACGCTTCGAGACATTGAACCCGCCGAAAGAAAACTCGCTTCGACATTAGTTTATATCACGCTGCGGCGAATGGGATTGTGGAAGCATCTTTTGGCGAAGTTCTGCAAAAAATCTCCGGCGTCCCTGAGCAAAGACACGCTGCAATGTCTTATCGTGGGAACGGCCGGGGTGCTTGAACTTCGTAATTTTAAGCAGGGGGTTCTTGTGAACGCGTTGGTTCAGCGCGTGAAAAACAAAGCGAGTGGAGACTCCCGCGAACCGGCGCTTGTTAATGCCGTCCTCCATACGATAATTGAGAACGCGGGCGCGTATATTGAGCGCCTTAAGAAGTCGACCGCGCTGAGGGATCAGGCGCTTGTGTCCGGGATTCCGGGATGGGTTGCGTCCGTTTGGGGCAAGGAGTTGGGAACCAAAGAAGCCAGGAGGCTCCTCCAAATTTCAACGTCACAAACCTGGATGGCGCTCAGAATGTCGCCCGATGTTGACATCGCGGAGTGGATTGCCGGGTATGAGCCGAACTCTCCGAATCCGCCGCAACGCTCGGAAATAATTGAGCGCTGCGTCAGGCTCGAAGCAAATCCATATCCGCCGGATATTCCGGGATATGCCGACGGCAGAGCCACGCCGCAGACCGAGTCTTCGATGCTGGTTGTTGAAACATTATTGTCGCACTGGAACGGAGGGTATCTGTTGGATATGTGCATGGGACGCGGCGTAAAAGCCGGGCATATTTTATCGCGCCGTCCCGGCGCCGCGATTGAAGGCTGGGATATGTCGCCTTCGAGGCTTTCGGCGGCGGAACGTGAATTTGAGCGGCTGCGCGTGGCGGGACGCTGCAAAATGGTAAGCGGCGACGCAAGAAATCTTATTCCCTCGGAACCTCCGTCGGCGATACTGCTCGACGTTCCGTGTTCCGGCAGCGGAACCTGGGGAAGGCATCCCGACGGGAAGTGGCGAACCACGCCGGCAAGCGTGGCAAAACTTGAAAAAACTCAGAAGACATTGTTGGAACACGCATGTAACATTCTTGTCCCGAATGGTATTATAATGTATTGTACGTGCAGCGTCTTTCGCGGGGAGAACGAAAACATCGCCGGGTCGGTTATGAGCGCGAGGAATGACATGATAGAGCTGCCCGTGCGAATTAATATCCCGGCCGCGCGAAAGGGGAAGCCGTATGGTACGGTTTTGCTGCCGGAAACGCCGTGGATAGATGGTTTTTATATGGTTTTGCTGAAAAAGGCGAGACGGGGATGAATAGGAGGTACAAATCGTGAACAGGCTTTTCAGGTGGGGGATTTTTTTCGCTTTGCTTGTACTGGCGGCTTCCAGCTTTATAGCCATCAGAATGGTGTTCGGCGATAATAAAGAGGCGACAGTCCCAACCCTTATCGGCGTCTCCGCGGTCGACGCCACTAACCTGCTCCAAAGCTCGGGATTGCTGGCGCGAATAGATCAGGTGGAATCCCATCTTCCCGAGGGAATTGTCATAGCCCAGAGCATGTCGCCCGGAGAGCAGACGGACAGAGGAAAGATTGTCACTTTAAAGGTCAGCCGCGGCGGTTCGCAGGTAAGAATACCCGACGTCAGGAACAGGGAATATCCCGTCGCCGTTCAGGAACTTGAGGCCGCGGGGCTGAAAGTGGGAACCGTTTTAAGGGTATCTGATCAGCTCAAGCAGCCTAATATGGTAATAGCACAAAATCCGTCTCCCCCGGCAAGCGTTATGAGCAGCAGGCTTGTCGATCTTCTGGTCAGCGAGGGAGGAACGGGAAGGGAAGAGACGGTTCAGGTGCCGGATCTGAGGGGAGAGACGGAGGCTAACGCAAGGCGAATACTGGAACAAAGCAATCTGGTTATGTCAAGGGCGCTCTCACAGGAGACGAACGCGGTTCCGGCGGGCACGGTTGTGAGGACGGATCCCAGAGCCGGCGCGAGAGTTCCGACAGGCAGGGCCGTAGCCTTATTCATAGCGACGCCGCCGGATCCGGCCGCAGTGGCGGCCGCACAGGCCCAGGCTGAAGCTCAGGCTCAGGCTCAAGCTCAATTACAGACTCAGCCCGCGGCGCAGCAACAATCTGACGCGCCGCCTCAGGCGGTTGTCACACCCAGCGCCGGACAGGCCGCGGCGACGCCCACCTGGAATCCAAACCAACCGATGCCGCTTCAAACAACCACCCAGCAACCGGCTCAGACTGCGCCGCCGCCGGCTCAGCAACCTCAGCAGCAGATTGTGCCTCAGCCTGCTCTTTCCCCGGCGCCCGTCCTTCAACCGGGTGATAAAATGGCTAGAGTCAGGTATCAGGTACCCCCGCTGGCGAGACCGCTTGACCTGAATATCGCCATCAGCGACTTGGCGGGGACGAGAACCCTCAGCCAGCAGCAGGTACAGGGAGGCGAGTATATTTCCATGGACGTTCCATACTCAGGAACCGCGACGGTCACGGTAAGGCTGGGCAACCAGCAGGTATGGCAGGAAAGATATAATTAATGGCGGGCGCGCTCGGCCTCAAGGGAAACAGGAACATTCTGCTTGCGGCGTCTATCTTGAGCGCCGACCCGTCAGCCCTTGGAAACTCGGTCGCATCCCTTTGCGGCGCGGCCGATTGGATACATGTGGACGTAATGGACGGTCATTTCGTTCCGAACGTGACATTTGGCCCAATGACGGTGCGCGCGTTGCGGCGGGATTTCGAAGACGCTTTTTTGGACGTGCATCTTATGGTTGAACCCGCGGAGAATTTTCTGGAAATTTTCCTTGCCTCGCGTCCTGACGTACTCACAATCCATGTCGAGGCTACGCGGCATATCCATCGAACTCTGCAGGCGATTCGCGAAGCCGGCGTGATCCCGGGAGTGGCCGTAAATCCCGGAACGCCCGTTTCGCTGATCGAACCGATACTGCATATTGCCGGCCTTGTTTTGGTCATGACGGTCAATCCGGGTTTTGGAGGCCAGAAATTCCTGCCCGAGACAATGTCCAAGATAAAGAGTCTGGCGCGTTTACGAAACGTTGGTTCGTTGGACTTTCTCATAGAATCCGACGGAGGAGTCAATTTCGAAACGGCAAAAATTCTGGTATCCTCAGGATGCGACGTACTTGTGGCGGGATCGGCCATATACGGCGCGGATAACCCCGCGGAAGCAGCCCGCGGGATAAAAGACGCCGCAAACGCGGAATGGAGAACGTAAGCCATGCGTCAGGACAACAAGACACGCGAAAATAATTTATCAGAGATGAAAAAGCTGGGAGCGCAACTGAAAGCGCTCCGGGAAGCGCAGGGATTGTCCTACGATGATGTGGCGGCGGTGACTCATGTTCGGCCCCACGTGATTAAATCCATGGAAAGCGGCACTATAGAGGAGACGGTACCGCCCGTTTATGCGAGAGGCTTCATGAAAACATACTGCGAATACCTGATGGCGGGCGATCTGTGGCGAAAATACTGCCTTGGAATTCCGCAGACGGATGAATCCGATGACGAAACGGCGGAAGAAGTACAGAAACCGGATATCGAGATCAAGCATCCGACTCCGATTTTCAGGCGAAGTTCGATAATTTGGGTTTACACAATATTATTCATAGCGGTCATGGGAGCGGCATATCTGTTGTGGAGCCAATCACGGCAGCCGGGCGGAACAAACGGCGCATTCCCTCTCAATCAACCGCCGGTGAGCGTGGACATTTCCGATCATACGATCATTATCTCGGTGGATGAGACAATTTCCGCCGTGCCGCCGGATGAAACCGTCGAGCCGGACATATCGCCCGTTCCGTTACCCGACGCAGCCGCCATACCGGACGGAGATCTGTCGTGGATGGATGGAACGCCGACCGCCGCGACGACGATCGAACTTCCGCAGTTTGTCGATCGCACCCTGCTGATTGAGATAACCGGTTCGAACACGAGGCTCACCGTCGCGCAGGGAGGCAGAGTCGTGACGCGCAGAACTCTCGGTATCGGGGGCAGACGCTCTTACTCCGTGGATTCGGACACGAGGGTGACGATCGGAGCCGGAAACAGAGCCAGGGTGACATGGTTCGGGCAGCGATACGACAGCATCGGTTCGGATAACAATTCTCTGGAACTGATTTTCCACGCCGACGGAAATGTGACGATCGTGAGCGGAAATTCGCCGCACTTCACGCGGAGTACCCCTTAGGAGAAATACTGATTAAACGCGTATTTTGTCTTTCGCTGGGTTGCTCAAAAAACAAGGTTGATTCGGAATTTCTGGCCGGAGCTCTCATCGGCGCCGGAGTGGAAATAGTATCCGATGTTGCGTCGGCGGATACAGCCATCATCAATACCTGCGGTTTCATCCGTTCCGCCGTCTCTGAAAATATCTCCGAGATTTTAGATCTTATTTCTATTAAACAAAAAGGACTGCTCTCTCGCATCGGAGTAGTGGGATGTCTCGTTGCAAGATTCGGCGACGAACTGAAACGCAATATGCCGGAGGTCGACTTCTGGGCCGGATGCAACGATATTGATACTATCCTGCGTTCGTTATTGCTGCCCTCATGTCGCTTTACACAACGCGCGGGACTGCCGGGCGATTCAGCTCACATGAGGTATTTAAAAATTTCCGACGGATGCGACAACGCCTGTTCGTACTGTACAATCCCTTTAATCAGAGGACGCGCGCGAAGCAAAACCATAAAGGATCTCGTCGGCGAAGCATCCCGGCTCGTCAGCGATGGAGCGCGGGAGATATGCCTTGTCGCTCAGGATCTTTCATCATATGGAGTTGATATCGGCTTAAAAGGCGGATTGATTTCGCTGCTTGACGCGCTGGAATCGTCGCTGCCCGGAAATTTATGGCTTCGGCTGATGTACGTCCAACCCTCGGGAGTGGACCGAGCGCTTTTGGAGAGAGTGGCAAACGGCGAACAGGTTTTGCCGTATCTGGACATACCCGTGCAACATTCCTCCCCCCGGATTCTGGAACTCATGAACCGGGGCGGGAGCGCAAAAAAACTCCTATGGATTTTCGAAACGGCGAGAGCAATCCGTCTGGATTTCGCACTCCGCACGACCTGCATGGTTGGATTTCCGGGCGAGACGCGCGGTGATTTTGCCGGGCTTCTGAAATTTATCGAGACGGCGCGCCCGGACAGAATGGGGGCGTTCGAATTCTCACCGGAGGAAGGAACCGCTGCCGCCAAAATGCCGGGACAAATATCGAACCGGACAAAAAAATCCCGCATGGAACGATTGATGTCTTTACAGGAAGAAATATCTCTTTTACGGCAGAATCTGTTCGTGGGGCGCGAGCTGGATGTGATGATCGATCTCGCGGGCGGCGGCGATTACGCGGAGGGAAGATCTTTCCGCGAAGCGCCGGAGGTCGACGGAATCATAGAGTTGAGCGGCGTTCCGGCCGGCGCGTCGCCCGGTGATATAATCAAAGCGACGATGACCGGCGCTTTCGAGCACGACATGACGGCAAAGGTCTTTGCATAAAATGCACACGCGCACATGGTATGGAATGATAGCGACGTTAATGGGGATCGGAAAAATTTCCAGGATGCCCGGCACTTTGGGAAGCGCCGCCGCATTGCTGTTTTTTCTGCTGACTGGTTATAACGGCATACCGCTGATTATTTTAACAGCGATCATCGGCGCGGTTGCCGCCGATAAATATTCTCGCGCGGTATCCCGCGACGACCCGGGCGAGGTTGTGATCGATGAGGCCGCCGGCTTTTTCGTCTCCGTGTGGGGACTCGGCCGGGATTTTGCGATAGTAGGTTTTTTCCTGTTCAGAATTGTCGATATTGTAAAACCGTTTCCTGTGCGGCAGATGGAGAAATTGCCCGGAGGCGCCGGTATCATGGCTGACGACGTCTGCGCAGGCATAATTGTGAACCTGATACTCCGCGCTCTTCAGTGGTTGTTTTTCGCGGGCGGACTGGAAACGGCGTTCAAGTTTTTCGGGATTGGAGCGTGATTCGAATGCCGGGGGTTGATTATAAGATAAAACGTCTGGCCGCGAAGATATTGGATTTGTCGTATTACTTAAAAAATATTAAATTTAGCCGCGCCCCGTGCGTGAATATATTTACTTTCGCGGAATCGTGCACCGGGGGTATGCTTGCTTCTTCAATGACGTCGCTTCCCGGCGTCTCGGCGGTGTTCCCCGGAAGCGTGATCGCATACGGCAACGGGGCCAAAATCGAACGCCTTTCGGTTACGCCCGAAACAATCGAGCGCCACGGGGCGGTAAGCGCGCAATGCGCGGCGGAGATGGCAGCAGGCGCGCTGGGTATGTTCGGCGCCGCAATGGCCGTAAGCGTGACCGGCATAGCGGGTCCCGGCGGCGGCAGCGTCGAAAAACCGGCGGGGACGGTGTGGTTTGCCATTGCGCACCACAATGGGAGGATGAGGCTGAAAAGAGGTTTTTACCCCGGCAGAGGAAGAGAAGGCGTGCAAAAGACGGCCGTATTGACGGCCCTGGGTCTTCTCGCAGATGGATTACGTTATGAAATTGACGTACTGACGGCATAGTTACGGAGGCGAATTGTAAGTGGCAAAAAGGAAAGAAGTCGTAACAAAAGAAGAAATTCTTGACAGGGCGATTACCGACATCAAGCAAAAGTTCGGCGACGGCGCGATAATGAGGCTCGGCGAGCGCACCAACATGAACGTGGAGGTAATACCGACGGGAGTGCTTCCGCTTGACGTGGCCCTGGGGATCGGAGGGGTACCGCGCGGCAGAGTCATCGAGCTGTACGGACCGGAGGGCGGGGGAAAAACCACAATAGCCCTGCATATCATAGCGGAAGCGCAAAAGACAGGGGGAGTAACGGCCTTCATAGACGCGGAGCACGCGCTCGACCCGAATCTGGCGCAATCGATCGGAGTCGACGTCGGCAATATGTACATATCCCAGCCGGACAGCGGCGAACAGGCGTTTTACATTATCGACTCGCTCGTGCGCAGCGGCGCGGTCGATCTGATTGTGGTCGATTCGGTGGCCGCTCTGACGCCGCAGAGCGAGATCGACGCGAAGATTGAAGAAGGCCCAAAGAGCCTCGGGTTGCACGCGCGCCTCATGTCCTACGCAATGCGCCGGCTTACCGCCGTAATATCGAAGAGCAAGACGACCGTCATATTTATAAACCAGCTTCGGGCTATGATTTCGACAGGTTACAGCAGCGGCCCGACGGAAACCACAACGGGCGGCCGCGCGCTGAAATTCTACAGCTCGGTGCGCATAGAAGTAAGGCGTATGAAAAATATGGAACAGGGCGACACGGTCATCGGGCACGAACTCAAGATAAAAGTTACGAAAAATAAACTTGCCCCGCCCTTCAGGACGGCTCACACCACCCTGATATACGGAAAAGGAGTTCCCCGCGCGATGTCCGTTCTTGATATGGCTCTGGATATGAATGTTGTAAAGAGGAAAGGGTCGTGGATAGCGTACAAGGGCGAGTCGCTCGCTCAGGGCAAGGAACAGACCATGGAAAAACTCATCGCAATGCCGGATCTGCTGGCGGAGTTGGAACGCGAGGTCATGCTTAAGGTACGGGAAGCAAACGGGCTTATTGATGAGACGAATATCGTCTCAGGCGGCGAGGACGAAATTTTCCCGCCCGAGGAAACCGCCGAATCCCTTCTCAAAGATGGAGCGATATCGCTTGACCTTGACGCCCCGTTCGCGGAAGCCGAGTGATTGGCACCAACTTGCAATCAAAAGGTTTAATATTGTCGTCACCAACGTAGGGCGGCATTCCGCCGCCCGTCCAGTCTCACAGGCCGGGATATAACGGGCGGCTCGCAAAGGCAATTAATACGCGATTGAAAGAGTATTGGTATGACACACCCATTACAAGCGGCCCTTTTCGGGCCGCTTGCCGGGATGAGTCCCGCAATCTGAAAAAACTCGATAATCCGCCGCGCGTTTATTGTTTCTTTATTTCTTTTGCCCACGAATCCTTCAGTGAAACAGTGAGATTAAACACCGGATTCGCCTCCGTCATATCCGTGTCCGCGCAGAAGTACCCGCACCGCATGAATTGAAAATTATCAAGCGGACAGGCTTTGGCCAGCCTCGGCTCAACGAGCGCGTTTTCCAGTACGACGAGGGATTCGGGATTTAGATAATCCGTGTAATCACGACCTTCTTCCATTTCGTTCATGTTACGGAGAGTAAAAAGATTACCGTAGAGATTGACCTTCGCGGGGACGGCGTCGCCCGCCCATACCCAGTGAAGCGTGCCCTTGACTTTGCGTCCGTCCGGCGTGTCTCCTCCGCGAGTCTCCATGTCGACGGTACAGCGCAGTTCGACAATCTCTCCCGCCTCGTCCTTCACGAAATCATCACAGGTAATCATATAAGCGTGTTTCAGGCGCACTTCCTTGTTCGGCGCGAGGCGGAAAAATCCTTTGACCGGCTCTTCCATGAAATCCTCGCGATCTATGTATATCTCGCGTCCCATCCTGATCGTCCGCGTCCCCGCGCTTTCGTCCTCGGGATTGTTATCCGCCGTCAGTTCGTCGACAAAATTTTCCGGCCAATTCGTGA
>Ga0099364_10005771_pt1 | contig 18245 bp, 15 predicted proteins | sample TergutTh196P3_FD_73070 | JGI IMG/M metagenome (GOLD analysis project Ga0099364, IMG submission 73070) | Microcerotermes parvus P3 segment gut microbial communities from Pointe-Noire, Republic of the Congo - Th196 P3 | ecosystem: Host-associated > Arthropoda: Insects > Digestive system > Gut ...
TAGCGATAGTCACGCAGGGCGAAGCGGGGTCGTCGATCCGAGAGGGCGGCGAAGGTATGCTCGTGCTTGACAAAACGCCGTTTTATGCTGAAATGGGCGGGCAGTCCGCCGATTTCGGAACGATTGCGTGCGGCGACGCGGTTTTTGAAGTCCTCGGCGTGCAGCAAAACAAAGGGGGCAAATATCTGCATAGCGGCATCATGCGAACTGGCATCATAAATGCTGACGATACCGTATCGGCAAAAATAGACATTAGCCGCCGCAGGGCGATCATGCGGGCGCACTCCGCGACACATTTGTTGCATGAAGCGTTGCGCGGCGTATTAGGGGATCATATCCGGCAAGCGGGCTCCCTCGTCGAGCCTGACAAGCTCAGATTTGACTTCACCCACTTCTCCGCGCTGACAAAAGACGAACTTGCGGACGTTGAGCGGCGGGTAAACGACGCGATACTCGACGGATATGCAATAACAGCGGAAGAAATGCCGATCGACGACGCAAAGAAACTTGGGGCGACAGCACTGTTTGGCGAAAAATACGGTGACATCGTCCGCGTCGTAAGGATGGGCGGCGACTTTTCCATAGAACTGTGCGGAGGCACGCATCTTGACAACACGGCAAAAACGGGCGCGTTCTCGATAACCGCCGAATTTTCGGTGGCGTCCGGCGTCCGGCGCATTGAAGCGATTACCGGCATGGCGACGCTTGACGCGCTCAATGCCGCCCGGGGGCATCTGGCCGTCCTGTCGGGCATGTTAAAAACCGGGGCGCCGGAAGAGCTCGCCGGAAAACTTGAGCAAAACATCGCTATGATCCGTGAAATGCGGGCAAAGCTTGATTCGGCAGCGGCAAAAGCTTCCGGCGGAGAATCGGAGCGATTGCTCAACAACGCTAAAGATATGGCCGGTCTGAAAGTGATATCGGCAATCCTCGAAAATGCGGATGCCGATAAGCTTCGGCAAATGTCGGACTCGCTGCGCGACCGCGAACAAGGGGTCGTCGCCGCGCTTGCCGCCGTGGCGAACGGAAAGATATCCATTGCGGTTGCATGCGGAAAAACCGCAGTTGAAAGAGGAATAAAAGCAGGGGACATAGTTCGTGAAATAACTAAAATCTGCGGCGGTTCCGGAGGCGGAAAGCCAGATTTCGCAATGGGCGGCGGCAAAGATCCAGAAAAATTGCAAGATGCCATAAACGCCCTTGAAATGATGGTTAAGCAGACGTTAGGTTTGTGATTGTAGGGGCAACCCATGCGGTTGCCCGCATGGGGTACAGTAATCAAAAGGGTTTTTTCCAATTTATTTGGGTTAGGAGGGTTGTTATGCCTGACTGTTTATTCTGTAAAATAATCTCCGGGGAGATACCTTCGCAGCTTGTTTATGAAGACGAACATGTGCTGGCATTCCGCGATATCGCGCCGCAAGCGCCGGTGCATATACTCATCGTTCCAAAGGAGCACATTGCGTCCGCGGCCGATTTAAATCCGGAAAACTCGTCCCATGCCGCGAAATGCTTTGACGCAATCGCGAAAATCGCCAAGAGCGAAGGACTGGACAGCGGTTTTCGCGTGATAACGAACATCGGGCCCGACGGAGGCCAAACCGTTTACCATTTGCATTTCCACCTAATCGGCGGAAAGGCATTAGGGGCGGGATTAGTGTGATTTGTGATTTTTAATTTGTTATTTGCATGAATGGAGTGATGTTAATGGTAAAGCTTCAAAACGCACATGGATGCATCAATATCGCAAGCGACGTCTTTACGATTCTCACAGGAGACGCCGCCACAAATTGTTTCGGCGTCAAAGGGATGACCATGCGATCAGTCACCGACGGGCTTGTACATCTGCTAAAGAAAGAAGCAATGAGCAAAGGCGTCCACATTACTTATCATGATGACAATACGATATCTATAGAACTCCACATTGCCGTCGATCAAGGCGTCAACATCCCTGTCATCTGCGAGAGCATCATGGATAGGGTGCGCTATCAGGTCACTACCGGCACGGGCGTAATAATCAGGCGTGTGGACATTTTTATTGATTCGATGCTGATTGGTTGAAGGGTGGGATGTTTGCTTGACCAAGCGGATTACCGGCGAGATGCTGAAGGAAATGGTTATAAGCGCGGCCGCGGCTATTGAGAATCACAAACAGGAAATAAATGAGCTCAACGTTTTTCCAGTGCCGGACGGAGACACCGGCACGAACATGAGCCTTACGATAACCGCCGCTGAAAATGCTCTTGCGTCAATGACGCCGGGAACGATAGGCCACACATCGGAAGTCATAGCCGGAGCCATGCTTCGTGGCGCCAGGGGGAATTCCGGCGTAATACTGTCATTGTTGTTCAGGGGGTTCTCAAAGAGGTTGAAGGAGATTGACGCCGCCGATTCAATTACTTTCGCTTCGGCGCTTGCCTCCGGCGTCGATGCGGCATACAAGGCTGTCATGAAACCGGCAGAGGGCACCATACTGACAGTTTCAAGGCTTGCAGCCGCCGCTGCCGCCGCTGTTTCGGAAAATGAGGATGATATCGAAATATTATTTGAGCATGCTCTTGAGGAAGGCTACACGGCGCTGGCCGATACGATCAACTTAAACCCTGTGCTGAAAAAGGCCGGAGTCATCGACGCCGGCGCTAAGGGGTACTTATATATCCTCGATGGAATGCTGAATGCTTTGCAAGGCAACATGATAACGAGAAAAGCGCCTGCCTCGCAAGCGGATGAAAAAGCCGATTTTGCCCAGTTTACCACTGAGAGCATTGAATTCGCATACTGCACCGAGTTTATCACGGAGCGGAAATTCAGAAAAGATACGAACCGTCTGCGTGATTATCTTGACATGCGCGGCGACAGCGTCGTGGTGGTCGACGACGATGAGATAATTAAGGTACACGTTCATACGAATGAACCTGGCGTAATAATCACCGAGGCGCTGACCTATGGCCCGCTCCTGGCTATAAAAATCGACAACATGCATCAGCAACACTCGGAATCTGTGGTTGCGGCGGAATCGGCGGAGCCTATGAAGCCGGAAACGGACGTTGAGCCTGATGAATTGAAAGAATTCGGGGTTGTGGTAGTTTGCGCCGGTTCAGGCATAGAAGAGGTATTCCGCGACCTCGGCGCGGATAAGTTGATTATTGGCGGGCAAACGATGAACCCGTCAACCGAGGATATACTAAAGAAAATAAATGAGACGCCGTCCAATCTGGTATTTGTCCTTCCAAACAACAAGAACGTCATAATGGCGGCGGAACAATGCGTCCCCCTTACAAAAAAACGCGTTATCGTGATTCCCACAAAGAGCATCCCGCAGGGCGTTTCGGCAATGCTGGCGATTGGCGAAGCCGATGACGTCGAGGGCATGGCCGCCTGCATGTCCGAGGCGGCGCAACGTGTGCGGACCGTTTTGATAACGCCTGCCGCCCGCGATTCCGTTTTTGAAGACATGGAAATAAAAGAGGGGGAATACATAGCCGTTCTCGATGACTCTCTTGCCGCGAAAGGGCATGACGTCGACACGGTCATAGGCACGGTGGCGAAAAAGCTGAGCAATGGGTTTTCGCCTGAGTTTATTACGATTTTCACCGGGGAGGACGTCGACGACTCGGAAACGGCCTGCGTAACCGATTGCATCTCCGCCGTATTTTCAGGGGCCGAAACGTCCGTGGTGCGCGGCGGCCAACCGGTATACCACTACATAATCTCAGCGGAATAGAGAAAAAGATAAGGGGCTAGGGGTTAGCCGTGTTTCCACGTCTGCTAACCCCTGCCCCTTAATAATTATTCCCTAATCCTTGCGCGGCGGAGACGCGCTTATTTGAAATACCTTTCCAATAGGCCCTGGAATGCTTTGCCGTGGCGGGCTTCGTCGCGCGCCATCTCGTGTACCGTGTCGTGGATCGCGTCCAGATTAAGTTCTTTCGCGCGTTTTGCCAGGTCGGTCTTGCCCATTGTCGCGCCGTTTTCGGCGTCGACGCGCATTTCGAGGTTCTTCTTTGTGCTCGGGGTTATGACCTCGCCCAAGAGCTCTGCAAATCTTGACGCATGATTCGCTTCCTCAAACGCCGCTGTTTCCCAATACATGCCTATCTCAGGATAGCCCTCGCGGAAAGCGACTCGCGACATGGCAAGATACATTCCTACCTCTGCGCATTCGCCCTCGAAGTTGGCGCGAAGATCGGCAATGATGTCTTCCGGAGCTCCTTCCGCTATGCCGACCACATGTTCAGCCGCCCACGTCATTTCGCCGCTTTGGAGGACAAATTTTGAGGCGGGAACCTGGCAAACCGGGCATTTCTCCGGAGGGGCATCCCCCTCATGTACATAACCGCAAACCGAACAAACGAACTTTTTCATAACGACCTCCTAAAATTAATTATTACGTACACTGTACACTGTACACTGTACACTGTACACTGCAAACATGCTACACCTCGTTTTCCAGGATTTGTTCAAGCGTTTGGCGCTTGCGGATCAGTTTAAGGCTGCCGCTGTCCGTGAACAAAACCTCGGGCGCTTGAGCGTGCGAGTTGTAATTAAAGGGCGTCATGGATGAGCAATATGCCCCTGCCCCGCCTATGACGGCGATATCGCCGATTTCTGGCTCCGCCATTGCGCGCGCGACCGAGCGCCCGTCCGGTTCAAGGGTCTGGCAGTCGCCGCTTTCACAGCATTTCCCTGCCACGACCGCGCTGTACTCACTCGCGTCTCCATCGAACTCAGAGGATTTCACCTGTTTGCCGTCATTTGAAACGATATAAATCGGATGCTTTGAACCATAGAGCAGCGGGCGGGCGTTTACTTCCATGCCGCCGTCCGTGATAATGAAATTGGCGCATGACGTGCTTTTTTTGTCGATGACGCGAGTCAGCACATATCCGGAATTCGCTACGATGAAAGTGCCCGGCTCGATTTCCATTTTGAGTTTCCTGCCGGTCATGGCATAAAAATCTTCAATCCGCTTTTTGGCGTATTCGCCAAGCGTTTCGGGACAGGCAGCATGTTCATCCGGCATCCTTGCCTCTTTGAGGCCGCCGCCGAAGCTGACGGTGTCCGCATCGGGGAAATATTTGCCTACAATGTCGAGTTCAAGGTCAATGTTCTGCCGCCATATTTCCGAATCGGCGCCTGATCCGATATGTTCGTGAACATGCCTGAATTTGAGTCCTTTTTCATTTGCGAATCTGATAGCTTCATCCACGTCTGACAGATGCACCCCGAAGCATGCGTAATCGTCGCCCGTGTTACGGGTCGCGCTCTCTCCGGAGCCTATGCCGGGGTGGACGCGGATTCCCGGGTCGATCCCGTTGGCAGCCGCGAAGTCAGCGATCATCCGCAACTGGCGCAATGAGCAGACGTTATATTTAAGGCCAAGCAGAAGCAGCTCTTGCAGTTTTGCCATGCCTTCGCCTTCAAAAGTTTCCTGCGATGTGAGCATGATGTTTTCATACGGGATCCCGGCCACGTTCGCGCGGACCGCTTCGTTGAGGGAACTTGCGTCAAAACACAAACCGGAGCCGCCGATAAGCCTCAGCAACGATCTGTTTGAGTTTGCTTTCATTGCGTACCTGACCGTCAGCCCGTAGGCATTCGGCATGTTGAGGCATTCATAGCATCTCTTCATGAGAGTGTTCTCGTCATAAATGTACACAGGAGTGCCAAAAGTGTCAGCCGCCTGGGCAATCGTCGCCGCATCAAGCGCGCTGAAGTCGTTGAGCTTAGTCATAAAACCCCTATTCCCTGCGAATGGGGCGGCGAGGCCGCGTTATTCGCTTGCATAGTTTTTAAAATAATTCTGGACAAGCACCACGGGGGTCCCGCGGTCGCCGCTGCCTGAAACGAGGTCGCACAGGCTGCCGACGAGGTCGTGAAGCCTTCGCGGCGTCGTGCCTTCGGAAACCATGTTGCCGACAAGGCTGCCTTGCTTAGTTTTAATACGGCTGCGTATGCTTTCGGTGAGCGCGTCGCCCGACAAATCCGCAAAATCATTGTCGGCAATGTATTTTATTTTCAGTTCATCTCTGGTTCCTGTCAACCCGTCCGTGTAAGCGGGCGAAACTACCGGGTCGGCCAGCTCCCATATTCCGATCACGGGGTCTTTGAAACAGCCGTCCCCATAAACCATGACCTCGGGGGAAACGCCCGTCCGTTTTTTCAATTCAAGCTGCAGGCAGGTAACGAATTCCTTCGTGTCTCTCGGAAATAGCTTGACAGAATCCTCCGTCGCTTTGTTTGAGCCTAACAATCCATATTCGCTGTATCCGCTATCGTCAATAGGCTCGGTCATCAAATCGTCGAGGCACAGACATATGTCGGCGCCGGCTTTTTTTATTAATGACTGCGATCGTTTCCGTGTGTGAATGTCGCAGCACAGGACTTTTTTCGTATAGTTGAGGATATGTCCGGGATCGTTTGAAAAAATGATTTCGCAGTTTCCGGCAATGTCTTTGTAATACTCGATATAATCCACGCCTGTGAAACCGTGGACCGTATTCATGCCGAAAATCGCGCGGAATTGCGATTCCGAAAAACTGTCGGAGTGAGGGTTGACGTGATTGTCGTCGCATATTGATATGTCAACCAGCTTGTTGCCGACTTCGTCGCACGGGTAGGACAATTGAATATATAGCTTGTCGCATCCACCTGCGATGCCTTCAAGCACATTCGCAAACCTATTGCGGGAGAGGATTGGAAAGACGATGCCAAGCTCGCCCCCGCCGAATTTTGCGCGGACTTCTTTTGATATCTGTGAAAGGCTCGCGTAATTGCCCTGTACGCGGCCTACGACTGCTTCGGTTACCGCGACGATATCGCCTTCGCGCAGCTCGTACCCGTCATTTTCCGCCGACTCCAATAGGCAGTCGCAAATCCCATTAACCAAGTCGTCGCCCTGTTTGAAAATGGGCGTCACGATTCCTCTGGCAACAACTCCCGTATTTTGCACGTTATCGCTCCTTTTGTCAGATTTTTAAAGTTCCGCCGCTGCCGCGCGATCTAAAATCACCGTTACGTTCGGGTGCAGCAGAAGCAGGCAGGCAGGGATGCCCGTATGTATTTTGCCCTCAAACAGCTTCTTCGCTATTTGAGCCTTGCTTGCGCCGCTGATGAGCAGCAATATGCTTTTGGAGCCGAATATCGCGCCGAAGCCCATGGTAAGCGCCGATGTCGGCGGTTTCTCGCCGTCGGTGAAAAAGCGTGAGTTGGCGCTGATGGTGCTCCCGGATAGCTTGACATGATATGTCGGCATTGAATAAGACTCGGCAGGCTCGTTGAAACCTATGTGCCCGTTGACGCCGATGCCGAGAAGCTGGAGATCGATGCCGCCCGCGGCTTTGATTTCTTCGTCGTATTTGGCGCACTCGCCCAGAGGGTCGTCCGTTTCCCCGTCAAGAATTCGCGCGGAGGAGAAAGAGACTTTGCTGAAAAGATGCTCATGCATAAAATAATTGTAGCTTTGCGGGTTGTTTTTCATAATGGGATAGTATTCGTCGAGATTAAACGAGCGCGCTTTTGAAAAATCTATCTTGCCCGCGTCGCAACGTCTGACAAGCTCCTCGTATAGCCCGATAGGAGTGCTGCCGGTCGCCAGGCCCAGCACGCTGTCAGGTTTCTTGCCGATTTGGTCTGCAACTATGTCCGCGGCAGAGCGGCTCAAATCCTCATATTCGTCACAAATGATCCTATTCACGGCAGCATCTCCTTCTTCTTAGTAGATTTTTTTCACATGTCCTTTATCGCCGCCTGGGCTGCCGAAAGGCGCGCGATCGGCACGCGGAACGGCGAGCAGGAGACGTATGCAAGACCGGTTCTGTGGCAGAATTCAACGGAGGATGGGTCGCCGCCATGCTCTCCGCATATGCCAAGCTTCAAATCCGGGCGGGCTTTTTTCCCAAGCGTAACGGCCATTTCCATCAACTTGCCCACGCCTGTCTGATCGATTCTTGCAAACGGGTCTGATTCGAATATTTTCTTTGCGTAATATTCATCGAGGAATTTTCCCGCGTCGTCGCGCGAAAAACCAAATGTCATCTGCGTCAAATCATTAGTGCCGAACGAGAAGAATTCCGCTTCTTTGGCGATTTCATCCGCTACGAGGCATGCCCTCGGGATTTCGATCATCGTGCCGACCATGTATTTCAGCTTGATCCCGGATTGTGCTACAAGCTCCTCGGCGGTTTTGACGACCACGCTTTTCACATAGAGGAACTCTTTCACCTCTCCGACGAGCGGAATCATGAGCTCGGGGACGAAGTCCTTCCATTCGGGGTGCGCTTTCTGCGCGTTTATCGCGGCTTTTATTATCGCCCTTGTCTGCATTGCGGCGATTTCGGGATAGGTCACCGCAAGGCGGCAGCCGCGATGCCCCATCATCGGGTTGAACTCGTGCAGCGAAGAAATAATGGCTTTTATTTCCTGGACGGTCTTGCCATGTTCCTTGGCAAGCGCTTCTATGTCGTGATCCTCGGTCGGCAGGAACTCATGCAAAGGCGGGTCGAGGAAGCGGATCGTGACTGGGGAGCCTTCCATGGCTTCGTAGATGCCCTCGAAGTCTGACTGCTGCATTGGCTCAAGTTTTGCAAGCGCCTTTTCGCGGTCCTCGGTCGAATCGGAGCAAATCATCTCACGAATGGCCGCGATGCGGTCGGCTTCAAAGAACATATGCTCGGTGCGGCACAGTCCGATGCCCTCGGCACCGAAAGAGCGCGCCGCTTTGGCATCGCGAGGCGTGTCGGCGTTGGTCCTGACTTTCAGCTTCCTGTATTTGTCGGCCCAGCCCATAATGCGCCCGAACTCGCCGCTGATGGTCGCGTCGGTGGTTTTGATGGACTCGCCGTAGATATTGCCTGTCGTGCCATCAAGGCTGATCCAGTCGCCTTCCTTGAAGACCTTGCCGCCAAGCTCGAACTGCTTGCTTTCCTCATTTATCCTAATGGCTCCGCAGCCTGCGACGCAGCAGGTTCCCATCCCGCGCGCAACGACTGCCGCATGCGAAGTCATGCCACCGCGCGCTGTGAGTATGCCTTGAGCGGCCGCCATTCCTTCAATGTCCTCGGGTGAGGTTTCAAGACGGACCAAAATTACTTTCTCTCCGCGTTCCGTCCACTTCTTCGCGTCTTCGGCGGTGAAGACGGAGCGCCCCGTCGCCGCGCCGGGGGATGCCGCAAGCCCTGCGCCGATGGGAGCCGCGGATTTAAGGGCGCTTGCGTCAAACTGCGGGTGCAGCAATGCGTCGAGAGATCTTGCGTCTATCATTTCGACAGCGTCCTTGTCGGAAATCGCGCCTTCGTCGACAAGGTCGCAAGCTATTTGCAAGGCAGCGGCAGCGGTACGCTTGCCGTTTCGCGTCTGGAGCATGAAGAGTTTTTTGTCTTCGATGGTAAATTCCATGTCCTGCATGTCGCGGTAATGATTTTCCAAAGTATCGCAGATTTTGACGAATTGCTCGTAAGCTTCCGGCATTACTTCGCGGAGCTGATCGATCGACTGCGGGGTGCGGATTCCCGCGACGACGTCCTCGCCTTGCGCGTTCATCAGGAATTCGCCGAAGAGCTTCTTTTCGCCGGTGGCCGGGTTGCGCGTGAAAGCGACGCCCGTGCCGGACGTATCCCCGAGGTTGCCAAATACCATTTCCTGCACATTGACAGCCGTGCCCCAATCTCCTGGGATGTCATTCATGCGGCGGTACGAAATGGCGCGGGGGTTATTCCATGAGCGGAACACAGCCCTGATTGCGCCCATCAGCTGATCCTTCGCGTCGTTCGGGAAATCGCCGCCGATCTTTGATTTGTATTCGTCTTTGAACTGATGCGCCAGCTCCTTGAGGTCTTCCGCCGTCAGCTCAGTGTCTTCGGTAACTTTTCTTTCCGTTTTCATCTCGTCGATAAGCTCTTCAAAGTATTTTTTGCCGACTTCCATGACGACGTCGGAATACATTTGAATGAATCTTCTGTAGCAGTCGTACGCCCAGCGGGCATTGCCGCTCTTCACGGCCATGACTTCGACGACGCTGTCATTCAGGCCGAGGTTGAGTATCGTATCCATCATGCCGGGCATTGACGCGCGGGAGCCGGAGCGCACCGAGACGAGCAGCGGGTTATCCGCATCGCCGAATTTTTTGCCGGCAAGGTTTTCGAGCTTGTCGATGTACTGCATTATCTCGCTTTGGATTTCGTCGCTGATGATTTCGCCGTCGTCATAATACTTCGTGCAAGCCTCAGTCGTGACGGTAAATCCTCTGGGGACGGGCAATCCCAGATTGGTCATTTCGGCAAGGTTTGCCCCCTTGCCGCCGAGCAACGGTTTCATTTGGCCGTTGCCCTCGGAAAACAAATAGACATACTTATGACTCATGAAAAATCCTCCAATATAAAATTACAAATTGATTTGTAGAGATTACGGTATATCAAATTGATATGTGATGATTGCACAGCAACCATTATACCATGTATTTTTTCAAACGGAACAGTTATTTTCAACAAAGTAATATTATTTTCCTACGCAAAAGCGTTCAAAAATCCGTGAAACGACTTCGTCTCTTACGGTTTTGCCGGTTATTTCGCCTATTGCTTCCAGGGCGGATTCAATATCCGTCGATACGGCGTCCGGGGTGAATAATGCCGCCGCCGCTTCGATAGCCCTTGCCACGCCCTCCCTCGCTCGGGAGAGGGCTTCCGCCTGCCTCGCATTTGTGATGATGTCGCCTTCCGTTGGAACCTTCAACTCGGGGAACGCATTGATCATGGCCGTTTCCAGCGCGTCGAAGCCATCGCCTGTGAGGGCGCAAACCCTGCAGAAGTCGACGCCCAGTTCCGTTAGCTCATCATCGCGGACGACGTGCGGCAAGTCGGATTTGTTTATGGCCGCAAGCACCGGGACATTCTGCGGAATTGAGCGCAGGGCGTCAAAGTCTTCGCCGCGAAGCGGTTCGGAGCCGTCAAACACAAGGACTACCAAACCAGCTCTCGAGACTGCGTCAAAAGTTCTGGCGACCCCTAACTTTTCTGCGGCATCTTCAGCTTCTCGCAGGCCCGCGGTGTCGATAAGGCGGAGCAGAACGCCGCCGAGCAATGCTTTCTCTTCAATCGTATCCCGCGTCGTGCCCGGGGAGTCGGTGACGATCGCGCGGTCATATCCAAGCAGCATGTTCAGAAGGGACGATTTTCCGGTATTCGGCCTGCCGACAATTGCGGTGGGGATGCCGCCGCGTATTATATTGCTTCTTGCGTGAGTGGACAGCATTGCCGACAAGCTGCGCTCGACGCCGCGAAGGGTGGAAAGGTAGCCTTGCATGCTGAACTCGTCAATATCTTCGTCGGGATAGTCGATAACGGCATGAAAATGCGCGAGTATGTCCAACAGTGCGTCATAAACGGGTTCGAGTTTAACGCTAACCGCGCCATATAGCTGTCCTGCGGCGTTCTGCGCGGCTGCCGGAGTTTCCGCTTCGATCAGGTCTATAACTGCCTCTGCCTGGGTGAGGTCCATTTTCCCGTTAAGAAAAGCGCGTTTTGTGAACTCGCCTGCCTCGGCTTGCCTTACGCCGTGCGAAAAGAGGGCGCGAAGGGCCTCTGCCAATACGATCGGCGAACCGTGGCAGTGGATTTCAACCGTGTCCTCGCCGGTGTAGCTGTTCGGGCCACGCGATGTCACGCACATGCAAAGGTCGATCAATTTGCCTTCGGCTGAAATGAGCCGGCCGTATTGCATCCGCCTGCTTTCGGCATCTGACGGCGTTGTTCCGTTGACAGGGCGGAAGACCTTGTCGGCGGCAGCTATTGCCCCGTCGCCGCTTATCCTGATTATTCCGATTGCTGAGAGCGTCCCGCCCGTCGCAACCGCCGCTATCGTATCAGGCATATTCCCACCTTACTTCACAAAAAAATGATGTATATGAATTTTCTTTGATTAGAAACAGGAATTTCGTATCCCCGTCTCCTAATCCCTTTTCCCTAATCCCTGATCCCTTGCGGTCGAAGACCGCACTTTGTTACCATTGTACATTGAATATTTTAATTTGTACATTGTAATTTGCGTCGTATATGATACAATCTACATAATTAACTCTATGCCGACGCGCTGTGGGGGAACGGACAAGAAAATGTACGAATATACTCGAATCGTTCACTATTACGAAACTGACAAAATGGGGGTAGTCCACCACTCGAATTATATCAAGTGGCTGGAAGAAGCGAGGACGCTTTACTTTAACGACACAAACCTCGCCTACCATGAGACCGAGGGTTATGGCATAATGAGCCCCGTGACGGACGTAAGCATGAAATTCAAGCATATCATAAGGTACGGGGACAGTTTTACGGTTCGGTTGAAATTGATAAAGTACACGGCGGTGCGTTTTCGCATGGCCTATACCGTTTTCAACCAAAACGGCGAAGTAGTGCTTGAGGCCGAGAGCGGCCACGCATTTGTCAATCAGGACTTCAAGCCTGTCTCGCTTGCACGGGCGATACCGCACAGGCACGAGTTAATGAAGGAACTATTGCTATGATTAAAGTCTTTATAGTCGAGGATGAGAAGCCGATTTCCGATCTTTTGCGCATGAGCCTGACTAAAGCCGGCTACGAATGCACTTGCGCTTTTGACGGGATCGAAGCTGCGGACATCTTGGAAAACGAACGCTTTGACCTGATTTTGCTGGACGTCATGCTTCCGGGGGCGGACGGCTTTGAGCTTATGGAGTATATCCGGGGGTTTGAGGTGCCGGTGATTTTCATTACAGCGAGAAATATGGTCGAGGACAGGGTCAAAGGGCTGCGAATGGGCGCGGAAGACTATATAGTCAAGCCTTTTGAAATAATCGAGCTTTTGGCGCGAATAGAGACCGTCCTGCGGCGCTATAATAAGCTAGACCGCATGATTGAAGTCGCGGGGATCAGCATCGATACGCGCTCGATGCTCGTCAAACGCGGCGGCGAGGAAATCACGCTGACGCGAAAAGAGTATGAGTTGCTTTTGCTTTTTGCGCGCAACCCGGGCACGGCGCTGTACCGGGAGACCATATACGAGCGAGTATGGGGCGGGGATTATTTCGGCGACAGCAGAACGATCGATTTGCATGTTCAGCGCGTACGGAAAAAAGCAGGTTGGGAAGACAAGCTGCAATCGGTTTACAAGGTTGGGTACAGACTGGAAGTGTAGTGGATGCGATTTGGAACGAAAATGATAATAGCGTTCACGAGCATGCTGGCTCTGGCGATAGGCATCGGGGGCAGCGTGCTCATCAATACTTCCACAAGCAATTCGTTGAACCAGTCGCAAGACTCCGCCACCAGTGCGCAAAGGCTGATAATATATGCCCTTTCGTCGGTCAGCGGCATAACGCAGACGGAGCAGCAAAACAGGGAGTACAATGGAATCGTCAATGCGCTGACGCGCCTGGACGCGCAAGGCGGGCAAAACTGGCGGTCGCTGAGGTTGTCGGACGAGGAAGGAGTCATCTTCGTCAGCCGCGAACGCAGCCTGTACAACAATAATTTGCTCGATAGCGTAGGGACTGAGAACTACGCCATAGTCATGTTCCGCAGCGAAAGCGGCGAACATCTTCTCCAAATAGCCGGACGATTCGAAATCGGCGGAAATAGAATGTACCTGGAGAGCATACACAACATAAGCCATGTTTTCACCGGGCGGCAGTATCAGGAAGCAGTTTTTCGATGGCTGTTTATCACCGTCGTGGCGCTTGGGGCGGCTCTGTCGTGGCTGCTGTCTTTCTTGATGACCCTACCGCTGCGGAGGTTGTCCAGAGTGACGCGGACGATCGCTTCGGGGGATTTGAGCTGCCGCGCCGCGCTTCAAGGAAAAGACGAGATCGGAGTCCTCGCTTCGGATTTCAACTATATGGCGGACAGGCTCGAAGAGAACATAAACGATATGAAAGACACGGTGCGGCGGCAAGAAGAATTCATGGGCGGGCTCGCTCATGAATTGAAGACTCCGATGACGTCAATAATAGGGTACGCGGACCTGCTGCGCGGCCATTCGCTTTCAGACGAAGATAAAAGGGACGCGGCAAATTATATCTTTATGGAGGGCCGCAGGCTTGAGGTGCTTTCCTTAAAGCTGCTTGACCTGATAGTGTTGAAAAAACGCGACTTTACGCTCGTGCCAATGAGGATCGAAAGATTTGTCGAAGACGCGGCGCGTCTTTTGAAGCCGGTGCTCGATAAGTGCGATATCCGTATATCATACGATTGCGAAGCGGGGGAGTGCATGATCGAGCCTGACCTTTTTATGTCGCTTCTCCTGAACATAATTGACAACTCGCGAAAAGCGATCGAAGGCAAAGGGGAGATATCCATTCAATCGCGGACGGACGACGGTTATTGCGAGATACGCGTCACGGACAATGGCAAAGGCATACCCGTGGATGAATTGAATAAAATAAAGGATGCGTTTTACCGCATCGATAAATCGCGCTCCAGGGCGCAGGGGGGCGTCGGCCTGGGCCTGCGCCTCTGCGATGAAATAGCCTCATTGCACGACGGTGAAATATCGTTTGAAAGCGAACCCGGAAAAGGAACGACGGTAATCATCAGGCTCAAGGAAGGAGGCGTTTTGCGATGAACCTTAAGCGTTATGTGTTTCTGGCCGTGGCGACGCTGTGTTTGGCAGGAAGCTTTTTCCTTCCGAATATCGTGGCGGGGGTGATGGACGCGAGGCGGCTCGACAACGTCATTGCCGTTGACGCCGAGAGCATAAGCATCAGCACCGATGATCCGGCGTTGGATCTGCCCGAACGCATAAAGCTCGTGTCAAGCCCGAACACGGAAATGCTGGCATTGACGACGGGGCTGGCAATGGGGACGGAAACGGCGAAAACGAGGGCGATGCGCGAACTTGGGAGATTCTTTCGCGGGAGTTATTTTGAGTTCGAGGTAAATGGCTGCACGGTGGAGGACTATTCGATACTGTTCGTGATAGACGCGGAGGATCCGACGGCCAACATTATAATATGGGAGCTTAAAATAATTGACCAACACCACAATGAAGCGCTCGTTTCGATAGACGACGAAACGGGCATGATACTGAAGCTTATCTATCAGTTGGGGGATGGCAGGTTCCGGCCCGCAGGCTCCTCCGGCGGGGAAGCGGACAGCTCATTGGAAGATGACATTCACGCCGCTGCGCTGGAATTGGCCGAAGCGATGACGGCGTACTATAGGATGCAGGTGAGTCTGGGCGATTATGAGTTCAGCGGGAACATGGCGTATTACAGAGGGGAAATGCACGGCGCGGGCGAAGCTGTGCCCATGTACGGCGTCGTAAGGGCAAACAGCTTCACAATGAACGAAAGGGTTTAAACAGTGTACAGTGTACCCCCATCCTATCTTCCGATGGTTTTTATGTCGTAAGGAGTTGACTGGTACACATAATAGTTGAGCCAGTTTGAATACATGAGCTGCGCGTGCGCACGCCAATACACAGAAGGCGTTGCCGATGGATCGTCTCCTGGAAAATAGTTTTTCGGGACTTCGACGGGCAAGCCTTTTTCCATGTCGCGGAAGTATTCAAGAGCGAGGGTGTCCGCGTCATACTCCGGATGGCCGGTTATGAAGACATGGCGGTTGTCAGAGGATTTTACGGCGAAAACACCCGCCTCGCCTGAGACCGACAGCAGTTCAAGCGCGGGGACGGCGACAATATCCTGCTCCATTACGCCTGTGTAACGGGAGTGAGGCATATGGAAAGTGTCGTCAAAGCCTCGGAAAAACGGGGACTGAGGCTTGAGGACCTCGTGTTTGAACACTCCGGAAAGTTTTTTGTCGAGCGAATACTTTTGCACCCCGTAATGATAATACAATCCTGCTTGGGCGCCCCAACAGATGTGCATGGTCGAGTGGACGTTGTGCGAGGACCATTCCATTATGGCACACAGCTCGCCCCAATAGTCGACGTCTTCAAACTCAAGGATTTCTACGGGAGCGCCCGTGATTATCATGCCGTCGTAACGATTGTCGCGGATGCTTTCAAAGGACGTGTAGAATGACGAGAGATGCTCGGGGTCGGTGTTTTTTGAGGAATGGCTCAACGTTTGCAAAAACTCGACCTCGATTTGCAGGGGCGTGTTTGAAAGTTTCCTCAAAAGCTGCGTTTCCGTGATTATTTTTGTGGGCATGAGGTTCAGTATGAGCAGGCGGAGGGGGCGGATGTCCTGATGAACCGCGCGATAATCAGTCATCACGAATATGTTTTCGCGCTCGAGTATGTCTTTCGACGGCAACTGATCAGGGATTTTAATAGGCATGGCAGGTTTAATGCTCCTTTGTCATAGTGATGTGCCGCTCTCGCCGGACCTTACGGCAACGTTTTTTATCCATTTCCCGCTGTTGAACCTGAATAGGCACCAGATGCTTTTGATGACCTCGTCGCTCCTCAGAAAAAAGAACACGACATAGGGGGGCCATTGGAGATACAAGCCTGTCAAAAACCCGAGCGGCACGGAGACAAGCCAGAGAAAAAGGATGTCCGCGACCATTAGGAATTTCGTGTCGCCGCCTGAACGCAGGATGCCTTTCGTCAGGACAAATGACATAGTCGAAAAGAGGGAGATAGCGGCAAGCGTATTTATGATCTGCCCTGCAAACATCTCCGTTTCTTCCGCGACGTTAAAAATCTTGACCGGATTGCCGCCGATTTGGAATGGCCTGAAAATGAGTCCTTTGACCATCAGGATGATGCACACGGAAAAAATGCAGGTCACGATCGTAAGCAGCAGAAAGGTCTTCCCGTACTCCTTCGCCTCTTTATATTTCCCGGCGCCGACCGTGTTGCCCGTAATGATGCCCGCCGCATTTCCGACGCCCATAAGGAAAACCATGGTCAACTGATTGACGGTGTTGGCGATCGAAGCGGCGCTCATCACTTCCGCGCCCATGCGCCCCAAGACCACGGAAGTCATATTGATGCCGACGGAGAGAAGAACGTCGCTTATCAGCACCGGCGCGCCGTTTTTGACGTAATTGCGGAAAATATCCTTATCCCACCATAAAAGCATGCGGGGGCGGAAGCATATTTTTTTCTCGATCTTGAACAAAAAAACGGCTATGACGAGTATTTCGACAAAACGGCATATAGACGTCGCAAGCGCGGCGCCGGCAACTCCCATGCGGGGGGCGCCCAGGTTCCCGAAAATGAACATCCAGTTAAAAAGAATGTTGAGGACCAACGATATGCAATTCGTAAAGAGCGTCAGCTTGACGATGCCGGCCGTCCGCAGTATGAACGCCGCCATTATCGTGAAACCGAGGAAAAGGAAATTGGCCGAGAGCCATCTCAAGTAGGCCGCGCCTTCAGCGATGACGTTTAAGTCCGTTGTGTATATCCGCATGATGGACGATGGGAAAAACGCGGATAAGACTATAAACAGCGTGCTGAAGACAAAAGATATTTTTAAGGTGATGGAAAGCCCGGCGCAAACGGCTTCCCTGTCCCCCTTGCCCCAGAATTGCGCGGTCAGCACGCCCATTCCCGCCGAGATTCCAAGAGATGTGATTATAAAAAGGAAAGAAAACTGGTTTGCCAGGGCCACGCCCGCGATGCTGTATTCGCCCAGGCTGCCGACCATTACGGTATCCGTGACGTTGACTCCGAATGTTACCAGACCTTGAAGGGCTGTGGGAACAGCGATGCTCAGCAGCTTTGAATAGAAGCTGCGCTCTTTGACAAGTAAACTCATAGTATCTCCAAATAATGTTTTCTTCCATTATAGACCATTCTTAGAGAACGTCAACGTCCAAAAAAATTTTTTAAAAAAATGAAAAAAAGGTATTGACAAGGTGCGGAGGGTGTGGTAATCTAATCGGGCGCGTTTGAGCAGATAAGCGAAAATGCGCAGGGGAAAAGCAGAGGAAGCCGCCCCAAAAATTGGCAAAAAAAGGGCAAAAGGAAAGAAAAACATCTTGACATCGCGAGGCGTTTTGTGGTAAAATAAAAGTCCGCCCAGAATGCGGTTGTACCTTGTAAATTAAACAATGTAAGCAAATGCGCACCAAAAAGATCAGTCAGCGAAAGCTGACGGGTCACAAGATTCTTTTGAGAAGCTAGAATTAGCAATCAATATGGTTTTATCCGCGCAAGCGGTTAGAATACAATTTATTGAGAGTTTGATCCTGGCTCAGGACGAACGCTGGCGGCGTGCCTAATACATGCAAGTCGAACGGAACTTAGGGGGCTTGCCCCTTAAGTTTAGTGGCGGACGGGTGAGTAACGCGTGAGCAACC
>Ga0099364_10005772_pt1 | contig 18245 bp, 10 predicted proteins | sample TergutTh196P3_FD_73070 | JGI IMG/M metagenome (GOLD analysis project Ga0099364, IMG submission 73070) | Microcerotermes parvus P3 segment gut microbial communities from Pointe-Noire, Republic of the Congo - Th196 P3 | ecosystem: Host-associated > Arthropoda: Insects > Digestive system > Gut ...
ACCTGCGTGAAAAGAACCAATCCCAAAAAAAAAAAGGGAAAGAAAAACAACGAAAGGCGCCCCCAAAAAATTTTAAATGGGGGGGGGGGGGGCAATTTAGGCAGCCGCAGTCAAGAAAGGCACGCCTTCACCCTCGTCGAACTCCTCGTCGTCATCGCCATTATCGGCATGCTCGTCGCTCTTCTGCTTCCCGCCGTACAAGCCGCCCGCGAAGCCGCAAGACGTATGCAGTGCAGCAGTCAAATCAGACAACTCGGTATCGCTCTGCACAATTTTCACGGTACCCATAACGAGTTCCCCGCCGGTTGGGAACAGTCAAAACTGAATTGGACTCGAGACCAATACGGAGTCGGCGACGGGAACACCAGCCGTCATAACGCAATCGTAATGATACTGCCTTATATGGAACAAAATGCGATATGGGACCGCATTTCAGAAAATCCAGACCGACTTACGTGGAATATAGACAATAATCCCAGTGAGAACAACATAAGTCCTTACATTCTTCCAATACCCGTATTGCTCTGCCCTTCAGATGGAGCGAGTTTTCCTGGGAATTCAACGCAACCCACCAGTTACCGAATGAATCGGGGCGACAAGCCGACAAGTTTTGACTGGGATGCCCGCGGTCGGCATTACAACAGTGGGATGTTTGCGAATGGCCGACTGGGAGCGATTACCATGGCCGGTGTTCGGGATGGGACGTCCAATACGATGGCATTTGCCGAAGGGGTCGTTATGACTTCTAGCAATGAAAGCCGAGTGCTTGGCGGTATCGCTCGCAATATCGAGACTGCTCCAGACTTTGGCGGAGGCGATGGTTTTCGCCCGCCGATAGAATGGTTGTCGGTCCGAGGCGCCGGCGGTATGTTCGCTCCCGGTGTCGTCTATGCCACTGGTGCGGCTTACGACAATGAGAATCAGTCCCGAGGACTTGGCCGGCGCTGGGCAGAAGGTCGGAGTGCTACGCCCTCAAGTGTTTGGACGGTTCTCCCGCCAAACAGTCCCGCGGTCAACAGGACGGGTGGTCCCGAAGATAATGTGGAAGCCTGGACCATTGTACCTCCGAGTAGTTATCATCCGGGCGGAGTAAGTACGGTTGCGGTTGACGGTTCTTACCGTTTTGTAACCAATAGTGTAGACACCTCGTCGAATCCTCCTGCTCGCAAGTCGGGAGTAACCGCGACGGGCTTGAGTTTGCGTTACATAGACCTTCAGGGTATCAATGGAAGCGGGGATATAGAGCGTTATTCTGGCCCCTCTCCTTGGGGAATTTGGGGAGCCTACGGCAGTCGTGCTGGCGGCGAGAGTTCTTCGCTTTGATTGCCACCTTTTGCGAGAGGTAGGTTGCTAATCGTTGGTCGGCTGCCTACCTCTCTCGCAACTTGTCGACATTACATTTAACCAACAATTTCAACCATGCAACACAATAGTTTTATACCAATCCTTCTCGTTCTGTCCATCCTTGTTTTTGCGGGTTGCAATAACCCGGATGCTCGGTTTGCACGAGTGGAAGGAACCATCACCTACAACGGCGAGGCCGTCGAAGGTGCCATCGTTACCTTTGCACCCGTCGATGAAATCGGCGAAGCCGCCTCGGGACTGACCGATGCGAACGGCCGGTATACCATGACAACGGCCGGGGCACACAATGCCGGTTCTGGTGTTGTGCCCGCCGAGTACACGATTCTTGTTACCAAGACTGTCTCATCGCAAGTGACCGACCCTGACGAATTAGCAAACCAACGGGGCGAGATTACGTACGAAGAACTTCAGCAGCGGCTCAGAGCCAAAGGCGGCTCTACGACGGTGGTAACTCGCCAGGAAATGCTGCCGCAAAAATATGGCCGCCCGAATCTGTCCACGCTTACCGCCACGGTCAATTCAGGCCGAAATTCGCCGTTCAATTTTGATTTGACGGATTAGATTAGGGCAATCAGAACCGTAGCCGGACGGTCGCATGTACCCCATCCGGCTGCGTTTCTGATCGAGACACTAACTTGACCCGTACCGTTTCAGCCGATACAATTTTCCAATAACCATAAACCAAAGAGGAGACCTTGTTATGAAGCAACCGTACCGCTTCTGCACCGTGCTGATCGCAGCACTTGCCCTGTTAATTTCCCCCGCCAGTGCGTTTGAAACGACACCGCAGGGGATGGAGCAAATCGAAGCCGAATGGCTCTTCCAAGCCGACGGCAATCCAACTGCGGAGACCGTTCAACACGAAATCCGACTCACCCGAGCCCTCATCGAAAGACTTTCGGCTCTGCCCGGTGCGCCGGATTTCTCCGAGTATGTCCAAAAACTAGATGCGTTGCAAACCGCGTCGTTTCCTAATGTTCGGGAACATTATTTTGCGGTCCGCAACCTGAAACGGACGGTTTTTTTCAAGAATCCGCTCGTTGATTTTGACCGCGTGCTGCTCATCGACAATCCCTATCCGAAGGGCCCGGCCGGTGATATTACCGACGAATGGGGCCACGAAGCACGGCACCGAAACGGCTTTATGGCCGTCGACGGCGGACGGTTGATTACCGTCGGCTTGCATCCGGGCAGCGAAGTCGTCGAACTTTTGCCTGAATTTGCGGGCAGTTATTGGCGGCCTGACCTTTCATTTGACGCTGAGGAAGTCGTTTTTAGTTATCGCCCCGCCGGCAGCCGGTCATTCCATCTTTATCGCTGCAATGTCGATGGAAGCAATCTTCGGCAACTGACGTTCGGCGATTACGATGACCTTGATCCGATATTTGCCCCGGATGGGAAACTCATTTTCATGACCAGCCGCGCGCACACTTACGTCCGCTGTATGCCGATGACGCACGCGTTTGCACTTGCCCGTTGCGACGCCGATGGACAAAATATCTACGTCATTTCGGCCAACGGCGAGCCGGAATACCTGCCCTCCATTATGGATGACGGCCGGGTGATTTTCACTCGTTGGGAATATACCGACAAAGCACTGTGGCGGATCCAATCGCTTTGGACGAGCAATCCAGACGGAACGAACCAGCAGGCTTTTTGGGGCAACCAAAGTGTTTGGCCCGATGTGCTGACCGAAGCGCGTTCGATACCCGGCACGAACAAAGTAATGTTTACCGGAGTGGGACACCACGCCTGGTTCGACGGCAGTATTGGAATCATTGATCCCAGCAAAGGGATGGATTATCCGCACGGTCTGACCCGAGTAACCCGCGAAGTTCCTTGGCCCGAGGTAGGGAATGGGCCAAATGACCCTTCGCCAGCGGTCGAGTACCACAAAAGCGGAAACATTTATGCCTACAAAACGCCCTTCCCTCTGTCCGAGGAATACTTTTTGGTATCGGCGCGTGAAGGTCGGCATTTGTACAACGGGCCTCACAATGATTGGTTTTTCCGTTTGTATCTGATGGATATTTACGGCAATAAAGAACTGATTTTCCAGGGCAATCACAATGCGTACCATGCGACGCCGGTGCGGGAACGGCCGATGCCGCCGGTCTTGCTCGACCGGGTTGAATGGCCGGAAATCGGTGTGGGTGCTGTCCCTGCGCTTGGAACGTTGTACAGCAGCGATGTTTTTGCCAATGCACCGGAAATTTTGCGGGAAAAGGGCAAATCTATCCGCGTGATCCAAATGGACCCGAAAACCTACACGACTTGGCATAAAATCGTGCAACACGATGGCCCGGCCGTCGGTGTTACCCAAGCGGAAGGCGTCAAACGCATTCTCGGTACTGTGCCGATTGAGAGCGATGGAAGCGTTGCATTCCAGGTTCCGCCGGGTGAAGCGGTCTTTTTCCAAATGCTTGATGCGGAAGGCCGGGCGATTCACGTGATGCGTTCGTTTACGAACGTGATGCCGGGCGAAGTTCGTGGCTGCTTCGGTTGCCACGAAGGCCAACTGACCGTGCCGGTTGCCGCGACGCTGGGATTGGCAATGACCCGGGGTGCCCAGCCGCCGGAACCGCCGCCGTGGGGCACTGAGGAAAGTGTCAGTTACACGAGATTCGTCCAGCCGGTGCTTGATAAACACTGTGCGGAGTGCCATCAGAATCCAGACCACAAAGCGTTTGCGGCACTGAATATGACGTACAGGCCGTCATCGCACGGCTGGTGGGGTTGGGTCTATAGCCAACGCGATATTAGTCCGTTTGCGGAGCCTTATTTGACATTGGTTTCCGGTTCAAACCTTCCGACGGTTTCCGGTTCGGTGCCTTGGGGCAACGCGAGACTGATGGATGAACGCAATGTGCCCAAAAACCTTGCTGGTATCTTTGTCGTGGAAGGATACGACCAAATGGACCCGTTCAGCATCCAAACATTACCGCCGTATTCTGCGTTTTCGCCGGTCAGCACGCTTATTCACAATGCGATGAGCGGCGAGCACCATGGCGTACGAGTAACGGGCGAAGATTTGGAACGTTTGATTGCTTGGGTCGATTGCAACGGCCCATTCCTGGGCGATGAGGAAATCCGGGATATGTACGACCCGATTTCGCGGATTATCGAAACGATTCCGCCGATTCGTCCTCGTATTGCGACGGCACCGCGAATCAACCGCTTTGACCTGCGACAGGACGGCGACACGGTGGCGATGCTTGGTCCCTTGCATCTCAAGCCTGAAAATATGACGGGTTTTGATCCGAATCGGGCTGTTCGTGAATTTCACGAACGGGAGTTGATACAGCAACTGAGAGAGGAGGGCTTGACCATAGAAATTGTTGCAGCCACTTACGGAGCGGATGAAGATCGGCGAATAGATGTTCTTCAGCAGATAAAAGACCGATTTGACGGTACACGTCTCATTTCTATCCACCGGTACAATGAGGCATTTGGCGATCCGGTGCGAAATGTTGTGAAAAATCTCCGCATTGCGTACACGATTGACGGAGGCCCGGTGCAGATGGTGCAATTTAGGGAAGACCAACGTGTCCTGCTGCCTCGGTAGGAGTCCGCAGACAAAAGAGCGGGGGGCGTGAGCCTCCCGATTTTGCTTGTTCGCCTTCGCTTGTTTGCTTTTACTTAACCTGCTTCATCGCATTTTCCATCTGGCCGCTCAATTCAAACACGAATTGGGCGAGCCGAGTCTTGAAAATTTCAAATAGAACCAGTGCCGGTATTGCAATCATCAGGCCGAATTGCGTTGTTACCAACGCCATCGCAATGCCGTCCGCCAATTCGCTGGCCGAGGCCTGGCCGCCCGTTCGGGCAATCACGCTGAATGCCTTGATCATCCCCCAAACGGTGCCGAGCAGTCCGACCATCGGCGCAACCGACGCGATCGTCCCGAGATAACCCAATCGGTGTTCGAGCCGCATCACCTCTTCTTCGGCGGCGTCTTTCATCGCGTGCTCGGCGGCAACGGGACTGTCGGACATTTTGACCAAACCGACCGCCAAAACCCTGCCGAGCGTTGAATCGCTGTTTTTGGCAATTTCGTAGGCTTCTTGGTATTCCTTGGCGTTGAGTTTTTCGTTAAATTGTTCGATCATTTCCGCTGGAACAATCGCATTTCGGGAAATCGCAAGCCAATTCATGATGGCAAGCGTTACGAAAATAATTGACATCAGCACGAAGAGCGGGCCGAATTCCCACCCGCAGGCGTTTATGTAAAAAACGAGCAGGCTTTCTTGCATAACGGGTGCGGCATCTGCCTGGGCGAAAAGAATTAAGGGGTTCATGGAGTCTAAAATTAACGTTTCGGATACACCGCAGTAAGGAAGCATTTAGTTCGTATCCATTTTTGCTTTGGACAAAAAATCGTCATTCCGGCGAAAGCCGGAATCCAGAGGAACCGGCATCACTCGCAATGCCTGGATCCCGGCTTGCGCCGGGATGACGGAGGGGTGTCCTGTCCAATTCTGAATACGCTCTAGTTTTACCTTAATTTCGTTAATAAAACAACGTCGCTTTCTCTCGCAAGACGGGTGGTGCTACCGCTTGTCCTTTTCCCGCATTATGGTACAATACCCCTCGTTGCCTCGAAGGGTGCAATTCAGAAAGGCCTTCCGCCGGATTGCACCAATACGGGAGAAGGTTTACATTCCGAAAACCTTCATTATTGACCGAACCTTACCCAGGAAGATCGTTATGGCAAAACGCTCAAAACGCTATCGAAGCGATGCTAAAAAAGTCAAATCAGAGAGTCCGCTCCCGTTGTCGGAAGCCGTCGAACTTCTGAAAACATTCGATACACTCAAATTCAATCAAAGCGTCGAAGTTGCCGTGAGACTCGGAATCGATGCCAAACAAGCCGACCAACTCGTTCGCGGCTCCATCGTCCTTCCGCACGGAATTGGAAAAACCCTGCGAATCTGCGTCATCGCCAAAGGCGATAAAGCCGATGAAGCCAAAACTGCTGGAGCGGATACCGTCGGCGATGCCGAACTCGTTACCAAAATTAAAGACGGTTGGACCGATTTCGACGTCTGCATCGCAACGCCCGATATGATGGGACTTGTCGGCCCCCTCGGTAAAGTCCTCGGCCCCAGAGGCCTTATGCCCTCGCCAAGAGCAGGCACCGTAACAATGGACGTCGCGAAAACCGTTGCAGAATACAAAGCCGGTAAAGTTGAATTCCGAAACGATAAAGCCGGGATCGTACACGCCATCGTCGGGAAAATCAAGTTTGAAAAACAGCAACTCGTCGAAAACGTCGAAGCATTCATACAATATGTGCAAAGTCTGAAACCAATGGCGGTGAAAGGAGTCTATGTCAAAGGCGTTACGCTTTCCGCAACAATGTCGCCCGGCGTTCGGGTTGTATGTTGATAATCGGCCACTGAGTCTGGATACAATAAAATCCGCAATCTTATGATTGCGATGCCGTTGACGCTTTTATTTGTTAACGTTTGGTTGACGCAACGAAAAACACAGGACATATAGAAATTACAGAGACATGAGTAAATTCGTAAAACAACTCGTTACCAACGACCTTGCCAAACGGCTTGATGGGGTTCAATACCTTATGCTGGTCGGCTTGACCGGTATCAACGCGAACAAAACCGTCGGGCTTCGGGCAACGCTTGCCGAAAAAGGGATTCACCTTCGGGTAATCAAGAACAGTCTGGCAAGGCGTGCGACCGAAGGAACTCCGCTCGCCCCCGCCTTCCAAGATATGGAGGGAGCGTATGCCGTTTGCTGGGGAGCGACCGATATTGTCAACCTGGCGAAGGAGTTGGTCAAACTTTCCAAAGATCGAACCTTGCAGGGCTTTGAGATTCGCGGGGCAGTCCTTGACGGCGAAGCACTCGGAGCAGCCCAAGCCGTTGAAGTCAGTAAATGGCCTACTCGCGAAGAGCAAATCGCTATTTTGCTGGGGCAAATCCTCGGTGTCGGAGCGACACTCTCTGGACAGTTTATCTCGTTCGGAGGCAAAATCGCGAGTCAAATCGAAAAAATTGCCGAAAAAGGCGAATAAAACAAAAACGGAGCCCGCGGGATGTCCCTCACTGACATTTCGGGCTCTGATATACAAATTACCCTTGTTCAAAAAACCTCGAAGTGGAGTTTTGCGATGCCGAATGAGTGTGAGATTCGGTAACTCGTTTCGTTGAATACGGACAAGATAACCATCAACTTTAATGCGGCAGGGCCGCAATAACACGAAAGGACAATTTACATGAGCGAAGAAAGAGAATTTTCCGCAACCATCAAAGAACTCGGCGATAAAATCGTCGGCCTGACCTTGAAAGATGCCAAAGAATTGAGCGATTACCTCAAAGACGTTCACGGCATCGAGCCGGCAGCGGGCGGAGCCGTCGTTATGGCGGCACCGGCAGGCGGTGAGGGCGGTGGTGCCGAAGCAGCCGAAGAAAAAACCGAATTCGACGTCGTCCTCGATGGATACGAAGATGCCAAAAAGGTTGCCGTCATCAAGGTTGTTAAAAATGCAACCGGCGGCGGTTTGGCGGAATCGAAAGCACTCGTCGAGTCGAAACCCTGCAAAGTTAAATCCGGCGTTCCGAAAGATGAGGCCGAAAAACTTAAAAAGGAACTCGAAGAGGCTGGTGCTCAAGTCAGCATTAAGTAGATTGTTTCCATAACCTGTCATTCCGGCGCAGGCCGGGATCTCGGCGAGCACTCGCAACCTGTCTTTCTGGATTCCGGCTTTCGCGGGAATAAAGATTGGGACGGGTTATGGAACAAGTCCCGTCGTTTCGCGAAAATAATTGTGTTAGAATGAGCGGCTTTCGGTTCGGACGTTTTCCTCCTTGTGTTTCAAAGCCGGATCGTCTGCCGCTTTTTTCCCGTTTTCGCGAAAAGCAAAATGAAACGTTCACAGAATAAGACTTCCGTGAGGAAATGTCATGCCATTTTTCGTCATGCCATTTTCTGTCGTTCCGGTGCAAACCGGAATGCAGACATTGCGAGTGATGCCGGTTCTTCTGGATTCCGGCTTGCGCCGGGATGACAGTTTCCGAACAAGTCTAATTGTTGGCGTTCAAAAATCCGAACCTTCCCCCTATTTTGAGGACACTCTATGGCAACTCCGGCACAACGTCGCATCATATTCAAAGAAATCAAGCAATTTGGGACGCAATCGGCTGTTTACGACATTCCCGACCTGACCCAACTGCAAACCGAAAGTTATAAAGACTTCTTGCAGGAGGACGTCGCGCCCAAAAAGCGTACCGATACGGGCTTGGAAGCGGTGTTGCGGGAATCATTTCCGATAGAGAATTTCGACAAAACCGCCCGGCTGGAATACCTTTATTACGAATTGGAAAAACCCCGGTACACGCCCGATGAATGTCGGCAACTGCGGCTGACCTACGGCAAGCCGTTCAAGGTTCGCCTGCGTTTGGTTCGGGGTGATAACATTTACGAGGAAGATGCGTATCTCGGGGATATTCCGATCATGCTCGGCGGCGGCGAGTTTATCATAAACGGAGCGGAACGCGTCGTGGTGAGTCAGTTGCACCGCAGTCCCGGTATCGACTTCGTTTCCGAATTGGACGGGGACCGCAAGGTGTATAATTGCCGAATCATCCCGGAACGCGGCAGTTGGCTCGAAATTAACTTTACCCGAAAAGAGACGCTCTCGATTAAAATTGACCAGAGCAGCAAGTTGCCGATTATGATGCTCCTCCGGGCAATGTCGCCGGAATACAGCACGAACACGCAACTGATGCGTGTGTTTTTCAAAACGACGGCAATCCCCGTCGCCGACGCGAAAACGACGGTTCCGATGTTGGAAAGCAAGATTTCCGTTTCGGATGTCGTGTATCCCAAAACACACGAAAAGGCGGGCGAGATTATCGTTGAGTCGTGCGAAGCGATCACGAAAGCCAAGGCGAGCGAAATTTGTGCTGCCGGCGTGAAAAAGGTCGAAATTCTCGACGACCAAAAAAGCAGGCTTCTGCTCAACTGTTTCAACGAGGACAAAACACGGTCGCACGAAGAAGCGTTGGCGAAGATTTATATGCGTTTGCGGCCCGGCAACCCCCCGCAACTTGATAAAGCCCGGGAGTTGTTCAACGACAAGTTTTTCGATGTCAACCGTTATCGACTCGGGCAGGTCGGGCGGTTTAGGATTAACCGAAAACTCGGACTCAACATTCCCGAAGAGGAAATGACTCTGCGGGCCGAGGATATTGTCGAAGCCGTTAAGTATGTCAACCGTCTTTGGACGGGCGACCGAACGGCTGAAGTTGATGATATTGATCATCTCGGTAACAGGCGATTGCGAACGATCGGCGAACTTGCCAGCGATGAACTCCGTAAGGGTTTTCTGAAACTGCGGCGGACCGTTCAAGAGCGTTTGCAGGCCCGCGTTGCCGATGCCGATGTTACGCCGCGTCAGGTCATCAATCAAAAAAGCGTTTCGGCGGCAATCGAATACTTTTTCAGCCGCGGCGAATTGTCGCAGGTCGTTGACCAAACGAATCCGCTGTCGATGCTGACCCACGAACGCCGTTTATCCGCGCTGGGGCCCGGCGGGTTGAACCGAAAAAGGGCGGGTTTTGATGTTCGGGACGTTCACTCGTCGCATTATGGCCGAATTTGCCCGATTGAAACGCCGGAAGGTACAAACATCGGCTTGATTTCGAGTTTGAGTATTTACGCCGCCGTCGATAAATACGGGTTCCTCATTTCGCCGTACCGCCGTGTGAAAGACGGAAAACTGACCGATCAAATTGATTGGCTCAAAGCATACGAAGAGCATGAATTTCGGGTTGCGCCCGCCGATACGGCCATCGCGAAAGGGCAAATCGTTGCCGACGAGATTTCCGGGACTGTGATCGTTCGGTGCCGGGGAGATTACGATTCAGTCTTGCCGGAAGATATTGAATACATTGACGTTTCGCCGAGCCAAATGATCGGCGTGTCGGCGGGATTGATCCCGTTTTTGGAGCACAACGACGCGAACAGGGCCTTGATGGGCTCGAACATGCAGCGTCAGGCCGTGCCCCTTTTGGAGACGGAGCCGCCGCTCATCGCGACGGGACTCGAAGGCCGGGCGGCATTTAACTCCAGTTTGATGATTCACGCAAAACGGGCAGGCAACGTTGATTACGTCGATTCGCAACGCATTAAAATCGCAACCGAAGAGGGATTTGTCGATGAATACGTCCTGCGAAAATTCGTCGGAATGAACGAACGAACCTGCCAAAACCAGACCGCAACCGTCAGGCCGGGCGAAAAAGTTGCCGAAGGACAAATCATCGCCGACGGAGCGAGTATGAGACACGGCGAACTGTGTCTCGGACGCAATGTTTTGGCGGCCTTTATGACCTGGGACGGCTTTAACTTCGAGGATGCTATCATTATCAGCGAAGACCTTGTCAAAAAGGATACATACACGTCGATTCATATCGAAGAATTCGACATTGAAGTCCGCGATACGAAATTGGGACGCGAGGAATTTACAAACGATATTCCCAATGTCGGCGAACGAGCCCTGCGGAACCTGGATGAGTCTGGAATTGTCCGCATCGGGACATACGTCAGGCCGGGCGATGTTTTGGTCGGCAAAGTTACACCGCGGGCCAAAGCGGAACTCACGCCGGAAGAAAAATTGCTCCACGCAATTTTCGGCAGACATGGCGAAGATGTTAAAAATGAGTCGCTCGAAGTGCCGTCCGGCGTCGAGGGAATCGTCATCGGAACGCAAAAATTCTCGTGCCGAATGAGCCTTTCCGAAGAGGAACGCCGAGCGTTTGACAGCGAAATCCGGCGTGCAGAACGGGAAGAGGATGAACGCATCAATGCTCTGTTCAAGCCGATGATTGCGGAATTGGAAAAAGCACTCGGAATCACCATCGACAAAAACACGCTCGAACAGCCGAAACTCTTCCGATTGGAGCAACTGAATTTGGAAGAAAACGCCAAGGCACGCAAGATTTTTAACAAACATTGGTCGGCAATCGAAACGGCAACGGATAAGAAAGACCGGCGAATCAACACGATGAAACGGGGCGATGAACTGCGTCGCGGCGTGCTCCAGATGGTGAAGGTGTATATTGCGGCGAAACGGGTCATATCGGTCGGCGACAAGATGGCGGGCCGACACGGAAACAAGGGCGTGATTTCTAAAATCTTGCCCCGTGAGGATATGCCGTATTTGGCCGACGGGACGCCGGTTGTATATTGCGGCGAAACGGGTCATATCGGTCGGCGACAAGATGGCGGGCCGACACGGAAACAAGGGCGTGATTTCTAAAATCTTGCCCCGTGAGGATATGCCGTATTTGGCCGACGGGACGCCGGTCGAAATTATATTGAATCCGCTGGGCGTGCCGAGTCGAATGAACGTCGGCCAAATTTTGGAAACGCATCTTGGTTGGGCGGCGGCGAAACTCGGTTATCAAGCGGTAACTCCGGTGTTTAATGGAGCGAGCGAAGCGGATATTAACGAGGAATTGAAAAAAGCGGGCTTGCCAACGCACGGCAAAGTGCGGTTGTTGGATGGCCGAACGGGAGAGCCTTTCCATCAAGAAACGACGGTGGGGTATCTTTATATGCTGAAGTTGCATCACTTGGTGGATGACAAGGTGCATGCACGCAGTACGGGCCCTTATTCGTTGATTACGCAGCAGCCGTTGGGCGGCAAGGCTCGGTTTGGCGGTCAGCGGTTTGGGGAGATGGAGGTCTGGGCATTGGAGGCGTATGGAGCGGCATATACGTTGCAGGAATTGCTGACGGTCAAGAGTGATGATGTGGAGGGCCGAACGAAGATATACGAATCGATGGTCAAGGGCAAGAACACGTTGGAGGCGGGCACGCCGGCGAGTTTTGATGTATTGACGAATGAGATTCGCGGATTGGGCTTGAACATGCAGTTGGAGAAGGCCGGCGAGAGCGGATTGGATCACATTGCGAAAGATTTGTAGGGAGTTAGTTGCCCCGCAGGGCGGGGATCACGTCCGTCATTCCGGCGAAAGCCGGAACCCAGAGGAACCGGCATCACATGCAGTGTCTGGATTCCGGCTTGCGCCGGAATGACGAGAACGAGTCCACACCAATTCGAGAAACGCTCTAGCCGCCTTGCCCCGCAGGGGTCGAATTTTACCCGCGACCCCTGTATGATTCCCGGTTTTTTCCATAGCCATTCCCGGAACCGCACCTTGACATTTGCCGTAATTTGTTTTACGATATTGCACAGGTTTTGGCAGCGGATACCGCCGCCGTGTCGTCAGTTTTCGGATCAAATACGATCCCCGTAGTTTTTATGGTCGAACCCATTGCGATCAATGTTAAACATCTTGCACAAGATGTCCGTATCCCACAAGAACAAGTTCAAGCCGCTATCGAACTCCTCGATGCCGGATTGCCCGTTCCCTTCATTGCACAATACCGCAAAGAAGTAACCCTAAATCTCAACGAAGATGCTCTACGCCAAATCGACGAAGAACTCCGCTTCGCCCGCCTGCTCGGCGAACGAAAATTGACCATCCTCAAGACCATTCAAGCCTCCGGGAAACTCACGCCCGAACTCGATAAAAGCATCCGCGATGCCAAATCCATTAAACGGCTCGAAGATATTTATTCGCCCTTTAAGCCCAAACGCCAAAGTCCCGCAACAACCGCCCGAGACAATGGGCTCGAACCCTTTGCCCTCGACATCATCGAAGGAAAAGTGTTGCCGGAAAATCTGGACGAAGAAGCCGCCAAATACATAAATACCGACAAAAACGTCCAATCCATTGCTGACGTTTTGCTCGGGACCGGACATATCATTGCCGACATTTTCGGCAGCAAAATCGAACTCATTCAGAAAGTCCGCGACATTTTTTATCAGCACGGACAACTGGTTACGGCAAAGGTTGATTCTCCGTTGGCATCGCGTAGTGTGCCCGTCGTAGAAGATGCAGAAAATGAGGGATCGCGTGAAGAACCCGTCGCGGAAGATGCGGAAAACGAGGAATCGCGTGAGGAGCCCGTCGCGGAAGATGCGGAAAATGAGGAGCCGCGTGAGGAACCCGTCGTAGAAGACGCAGAAAATGAGGAACCGCGTGAGGAGCCCGTCGCGGAAGACGCGGAAAACGAGGAACTACGTGAAGAGCCCGTCGCGGAAGATGCGGAAAACGAGGAATCGCGTGAGGAGCCCGTCGCGGAAGACGCGGAAAACGAGAAATCCTGCGATTCTGCGGACGAAGTTACTGAACTCTTCGAACAACTCAAAGAAGAACAAGCCGAAAAAGGCCTGCCCGTCGTTCGGTCGCAAAACGCCCTCCGAAAGAAAAAAAAGGCCGAAGCAAAGAAAAAATTGGACGAAATCAAACAACGCCAACGCGAACACTTTGAACGGCAATTTTCCGAGTTTTTCAACTTTTCCACAAAACTGCGGGGCGTGCCGGCACACCGGATCTTGGCCTTCAACCGCGGAGAGCGGCACAAAATCATCAAAATCACGTTCAAAATTGATGAGGCCAGGCTCCTCGAATCGGTCAAAGACATCTGCGTTCCCGCCGGACACATCCACGCGGATTTCCTGAAAGGATGCTTGCAGGATTCGCTCAAACGGCTTATTATTCCGGCACTGTCTCGGGAAGTTCGCAATGAAATGACCGACTATGCCGAAAAGAATGCGGTCAAAACATTCGGGGAAAATTTGCGGAATTTGCTGTTGCAGCCAACCCTTCCGAAACGGCGTATTCTCGCTCTCGACCCGGGCGGGAAACACGGCTGCGTTGCGGTTGCCCTCGATGAATACGGCAACCTTGCAGGGCACGAAACCGTCTTTTTAACAGGCAATGCTCAACGTCGGGCAAGCACGGCGGAAACGCTGGCCGAAATGATCCGCCGATTTGGCTTGACCGTCATCGCCATCGGAATTGGCGGTGGAAGCAGGGTCGCCGAGGAACTCATCGGGCAAATGCTCGAAACGCATTTTGCAAACGATAACCTGTCTTACACGCTGGTCAACCGCGTCGGTTCCGTTGCCTATTCGACGAGCCAGGCTGCGAAGGAAGAGTTGCCGTACGCCGACCCGTTTGTCCGGGCTGCCGTGTCGCTGGGCCGACGATTGCAAGACTCGCTCGTTGAACTTTCCAAAATTGATCCCGCCAGTCTCGGGCAAGGGATTATGCAGCAGGAGATGCGGGGCAAGCACCTCAAACAGATGCTTGAAGATGTGATTGGAGCGTGCGTCAATTTTGTCGGCGTGGATTTGAATTCGGCAACGGCCGCAATGCTGACGCATGTGTCAGGCTTGAACCTGATGACGGCCCGCCGGATTTATGAATATCGTCGGGAACGCGGCGGATTCCGAACCCGCGAGGAACTGAAAAATGTGCCCGGCGTCAACGAAACGGTATACCTTTACGCGGCGGGATTCCTGCGGATTTCCGGCGGCGAAAACCCGCTCGATGCAACGCATATTCATCCCGAAAGTTATGAATTGGCGGGCAATATCCTGGAAAAATTAGGCTTTTCGGTGCATGATTTGCGAAACAGCGAAAAGGCGAAGGCGATTACCGAAAAGATTGCGGCGGAGGGAATCGGCGAGTTGACCGTTCGGTTTTCTGCGGAACTCCAGGCGGGCATCAACACGGTTCGGGACATTTTGGAGGAATTCGTGAAGCCGGGCCGGGACCCTCGGGACTCGCAGCCGCCGATTGTTTTCCGCAGAAAACCGCTCGTATTGGAAGATTTGACGCCAGGCAAGGAATTGACGGGAACGGTTCTGAATGTTACGGATTTTGGCGCATTTGTCGATGTTGGCTTGCAGGAATCGGGCTTTATCCATATTAGCCAGATGTCGTCGGGATACATCCAGAATGCGCATGAGCGGCTTGCGGTGGGCAATACGGTACGCGTATGGGTGGTCGAGTCGGATGGGGACAAGAAGCGTGTTGCGTTGACGTTGTTGCCGCCGGGAACGGCAAAGCAGGGGCCTCCGTTTCGTCGGCCTGCGGATGGGAACCGGGAGCGTCCGCCTCGGGAGCATACTCCTCGTCCGCCGAGGCCGGAAGGCGATAGGCCGCCGCGTGATTCTCGGGACGGCAAGCGTTATGAGAAGTCGTCGGGTGGCCGATCGTTTGATCGTGCTCCGCGGACGTTTGTATCCGCACCGGTGAAGAAGGAGGAGAAGCCGATTACGGAGAAAATGAAGCAGGGCAAGGAGCCGATGCGAAGTTTTTCCGATTTGGCGCAACTGTTTGGGAATGCTTCCTCCGACGATGCGGGCGAGGGCTCGGCAAAATAGACCTGTCGGAGACCGTCATTCCGGCGAAGGCGGAAGCCAGCCGAGCGGCGTGTCGCAGGGCGATGCGGCTAACGCCGATTGTCGGCGATTTTGCGTCGGTGAGGGCCGGTTCCAGGCCTTAAAAACCTCTAAAATGTCAATTCGGCAATTTTTCCTAATGAATTCGCTCTCACGTCAACGATAAGCGTAGAGATAGAACCCTTATTTTCCTTCCAAGGATCTGGTCGGTTGGGAAAATAGGCGAATAAGATAAGGAGAATAGCATTGAAACCAACATCGCGATATCATCGGGGCTTCGTTGCCGCTACTCTGGGACTGACGGTATGTCTGGCCCTCCCGGTTGTGTTTTCCGGTAGTATTCTTCTTGCGCAGGCCGCTGGGCAACCTTCGGGGCAGCCAGGTGCGCATCCTCAAGAAGCCGCCACACACTCCGTCGCCTTGCGAACTGTAACGCAAAGCGGAATTCCGCAGCCACGCCAACTGGCCGCTCAAAGGTTGCACGATGCCCGAAGGGCTGTCGCAACCCGGGATATTGCAACGGCTGAACGGCTTCTCAACGAAGTCGCCGCCATGCAGTTGGAATTCCAACCAAACGAAGACCAACCCGCCCGCATCCAAAATCTCATCCAGGATTATCGTCGGCTTATGGAGCAGGCGAAAACGCAAGAGAATTCCGAACAGTTCCGACAGCAATATGCCCGATTCCTCCTGATTCAGGCAGACACGATGCTCCGCCGTAACGAACTCGATTTGGCCACGCAACTGACTCAAGAAGCAGTCAAGCAGCAAGTCCAGTATTACAGTCCTGAAGACAAAAATAACGGCCTCGAGCCGATGGCGATGGCTCAACGCATCAACGATGCCCGACGCGTCCAGAATATGCATGCGTCCGTTGAGCCGATACACAATCAAAACACCCCGCAGCCGTTGTCTCAAGCCGCCCAAGCGGTATTGGAGCAAGCACTCCAGATGTTGCAGCAAGCGAGAGTCGCATTGGATGCGGGCCAATTTGAGCAAGCCGAACAGATTGCCCGAAGAGCAGCATCTGCCGGATTGCCGGAAAGTGCGTTCCCGCAAGGGAATTCGCCGAATCGGTTTTTATCCGAAATCGCAGCCCGGCGTCAGGGGATGAGCGTTCCTCCGCCGGTCAATCCGCAGGTCATGGGACAGCCGCAAATGATGGAACCGTCGCAGGTTATCCAGGCGAGCAACAGTCAGCCGGTTCTTGCTCCGCAGATTCCGGTGCCTGGCAGAAATACACCGTACATAGACCAAACGCTGATCAATCGGCAAGCGGCCATTTCGCAGATTTCCTCGGAAGTCATCCAACAACTGTCGGAAGCCCAACGGCTGACGACGATGGAACGCAAGCCGGATGCCGCGTTGGATTTGCTTTATAATGCCAAACGACGAGTCGAACAGGAAAATCAACTGGACGCCCAAAGCAAAGGGATTTACCTCCAGCAGATTGACCGGGCGATTGCGGAGACGGTCAGTTTCCGCGAGCGTTATGCGTCGCAGGACAAGCAGGATCGGGTTAACGAAGCCGTTTGGGCCGAACTTCGACACGAACAAGCAAGATTCCTGAACAAGGAAGAGCAGTTGGCTTCGATGTTCCGCGAATATAAAAAATTGATCGACGACCAGCGGTTTGAAGAAGCGTTGATTGTCGCCAAGAAGGCTCGGGAATTTGCTCCCGACGCTCCCGAAACGCAGGTTTTGGCAACGATGGCACAAATGGTGTATAACGTCAACCGAAGTCATGATGTTCGTGATCTCAAACGGGACGGCGTCGTCGAAGCCCTGCTGGATGTTGACCGGGCGTCGGTTATCCCGAACATCGGGGAACGAAATATGATGTATGCTCCCGACTGGGCAGCGTTGAGCAACCGGCGGCAAGCATCCAACCGCAGTCTCCAATATCAGAGACCCCTAATGGAACAGAGGATTAACCGGCAGTTAGAAATGCCCGTCACATTCAATGTGAATCAGGCGGTTCCGCTTGAGCAAGCATTGCAAATGCTTTGTAATGCAGTGGAAATCAACTATTATTTGGATAGGGCCGCACTTCAAGAAGCCGATGTGCCGACCGGAACGATGGTCGTGATCCCAACTGCAAACGGCATTCGGATGCGTAATGTACTGTCAACGGTTCTCGCACAACACGGTCTCACATACGTCGTGAAAAACGAGATGCTTAATATAACGAGCACGCGTCGTGCTCGGGGCGATTTGGTTACTCGGGTCTACTATGTCGGCGATTTGCTGGAGGGCGATCCGATGACGATGAGTTCGAATTATATCGAAGATGCGTTTAACCGAGCGTACGACCGACAAAATCCGCATGCCAACCGCAACGGGAATGCAGGTTCCGGTCCGGCAATGCAAGGTATGCCTGGTTTTGACGGAGTGCCGATGTCCTATTATCGAATGCCGAATGCAATCGACGGCGACCCGAATGTGCTCGCTCAATTTGGCGGCGGCATGATGGGCGGCGGTATGGGAATGGGCGGTATGGGCGGCGGCTCGATGGGCGGCATGGGCGGTGGCATGATGGGTGGCGGCATGGGCGGCGGCATGATGGGCGGCGGCATGGGTGGCATGGGCGGCG
>Ga0099364_10005773_pt1 | contig 18243 bp, 16 predicted proteins | sample TergutTh196P3_FD_73070 | JGI IMG/M metagenome (GOLD analysis project Ga0099364, IMG submission 73070) | Microcerotermes parvus P3 segment gut microbial communities from Pointe-Noire, Republic of the Congo - Th196 P3 | ecosystem: Host-associated > Arthropoda: Insects > Digestive system > Gut ...
TATAATTTATTTTTATAAAAAATATTATTAAAAATATAAATATTAAAATTAAATAGATTATAAGAAACTATAGCATATTTCAACATTTTTACAGATTTTTTTAAAAGACATATGTTTTCTAAAAAATTTGTTCAAAATTTGGATTTTCATGAAAATAAATTTACAAACCACTATATTAATATAAAAACTTATGAAAATTTAAATGATAAATTAAGATGAACACTATAGTTTTAATTGGATTTAAAACATGTTTACTATTTATTTTTCATTATTAAAGCAAAAATTTTTGAAAATTATCTATTGATACGAAGTAACTATTATAATGAATTATTAACTAAATATAGCACAATACTAAATTTTTGGCATAAAAATACTCAATTTTATATATTCGGAGAAAATTCGTGCCAAAAATTAAGTGTTGGACTTATACTACTAACATTCTCTTGAGCTAAAACTTTGATACAACTTTTAGTAGATATTTTCATAGCAACAGAGGTAATAGTTATGAAAGTAAACAAAAACTTTCAAAAATATAAAAATTCAGTTTTTATATATCTGATTAATCTAAAATATTTCATAATCTCTTAAAAATTTCTTTTTAGGGATCCTAATTCTCCAACCGTTTTTTGAAATTCGATCATAGTGTTTTGGAATTTTTCACCTTCAGATGCTGAAATCCATTCAAATCTGAATCGTTCTTTTTCAATACCAAATTCCTCAATAATATCCCCAACCATATTAGCTCTTCTTCTCCATTTATAATTTCCAGCGGCATAATGACAATCGCCCATATGGCAACCTCCAACAAAAATTCCATCGGCTCCTTCTTTAAATCCTTTAAGAATCATTGAAAGACTAATCCTACCTGAACACATAACTCTAATTATGCGAACATTTGTAGGATACTGCATTCTTGCGGTTCCTGCAGTATCAGCACCTCCATATGAACACCAATTGCAACAAAATCCTAAAATTTTAACATTATTTATCATACTATCACTTTATAAAAATATTAATAATTTACATGTATATGGTTTTAATAATTGAATTTAAACATTCTAATTTATAATTCTGGTACTCCTTATTCATTTTCAGGACTATATAATGGAGGTAATTCCTCACTAAATCCAGGAATATAACCTGTTTTTTCCCTATATTTCTTCTGTAACCTATCATAAAGTCGTGAAAGGGGAATTTCCATGGGACAAACATCTTCGCATTGACCACAATTAATACAACTAAAGCTCATATGACCCAATCTGATTCCTTGGAATGTTAACGGATCTGGGGGTGTTAATTTACTGTCTGAATTTAATTTATTAATTTCACAATCGTTACACCAACAAATTGGACAAACGTCACGACATCCATAACACTCAATGCATCTATTCCAGTATTTTTCCCACTTCTCTAATGAAGGATATTCAGTTTCTAAAAGTTTAATTTCAGATTTCTTCATAAGTTTTATCATTATTTTTTCCAATTTCTCTCTAATTTCTATCTGTTTTTTTGAGGGAGTTTTAGACTCTATGAATCCAGCTTTAATTGCGTCTTGCACTAGTTTTTTTCCTTTTTCGGTTAATATTTCTACAAAAGTCCATCCATCACTTGCTCCCCAATTTCCACAGGCAATATCTGTATTTCTGGGAATCATTGTTTCACAGCGTTGACAATTTTCACGCCTTCCCCACCCTTCTTCTTCCATGTCATCAATTTTTACTCCTTTTTCAGTTCCATCCTTAAGTTCAATTATAATCTGCCCTTTATCTATTTCTTCTTTTATTACATCATCAGGGTTAACTTCATAAAAAAGTTCAAACATCTTCTTAGCTGAAAGGGGCATAATAGTTCCCCCACAATTAAGACCAATGATGTATAAATTCTCTCTATCAAAACGATTTCTTTTTTCTAGCTCAGTTAAAGCCATAGCATCACAAGGTTTTGTAACAACGGCTAATTTAAAATCATTCAAAAACTTTGAAACTAAGTTTCCGACCATTGTTGGAGCACAATGAAGAGATCCTGCGGTTTTAGCTATATCTTCAGAGTTTTCAATAACTATTGGAACACCATCGTAAATATTATCATATTTAGCTATTGTTAAAACATTATCCACAAGATCTGTTTCTAATAAATATTTTAAAATTCCAGTAACTGATCCTCCACATTCACCTAACTTACATATTTCATCGCTTTTTGCTTTAATCTCTAAAAATTCTGAATCCATTTAAACACCTTCCTTTAATTCTTAATCCAAATTTTTTGAAATTTCATCAAATACTTTTTCAATGGGGAATACTCCTTTGTTCATGTCGATAATCTTTTCAAAATTTTGAAGTTCACCTATTGTGTTAGTAAAACTACCATTTTTTTCAGCCCAAGATGGAATAGGAATGATATAATCAAAAATTTCCATTGATTCTTTGAATGAATCGTTTAAAGATATCATATAATCTAAATTGTTTAATTCAAGATTAATCTCATCATCTAGCAAATTATCCTCAGGATCATTTTTAATAATTATTAAAACCTTTATACTACTAATCATGGATAATAACTCATTTTTATCAAGTGAAGTTAGATAATTCATACTTCCATAGCTATTTGCTTCAGGCAGTATTGGCAAAATTTTTGCATTATTCCTATTAGCAATATCTATAATTTCTTTATAATTCTCTTTAGCTTCTAGTTTATTGAAAATTATAACAGAATTTCCATGAAATTTATCTTCAATTTCTTTTGGAAATTTGCTTAAAAACTCTGATATAGAGGAAAATTTAAAATAATTATCAGAGTTCATTGATGTGATAGATTTATCTGTATAATCTGCAGAGAATATTTTAGTCCCTTTATCACTTGCAATGACAATTCTTCTACCAATAAGAGGATTTTCCAACAATACATTCCCAATAATAAACACAAATGAAGCATTATTCACTTCATCATAATCTGAAATCATTATTTCTTCATCAATTTTTGGAAAATTATGAGTGTAAACACCAATCTTTTCTATTCCATTATCCTCTGCAAAATTTTTAATAACTTCATTTTCTTCATTTGTACTTTTTCCAGAGGATAAAATTCCAATTTTATCCTTTGAATAAGAATTTATTATTTCTGAAATTGAATTTATCACGGTATTCCAATCAGATTCTATTAATTTATTCTGTTTTTTCTTTAATGGAATAGAAAAATTATTTTCTTCAATTAATTTATAAGAGTCTCTTCCTCTCAAACAATTTTTTCCTTCATTAATGTGGTGACCTTTATATGGATAAGTTCCAACGATCTTTTCATTGTGATTGATTAAGTTTATACCACAACCTACACTACAAGAAGGACATATACTATGTTTCATTAACATTATTATCACCTAATTTACTTAACATAATCTAATACATTAGTGAACATTATACTCAATAAATTTAAAATCATTACAGCCTTTTAGGCACTGTCAAAATTAACTGTCGAGTTATTTGAGAATTCATAACCTGGTTAAGTTTAAAATGTATTCCATATTTTTTCACAAAAAAGCCAGGTTTTAAGTCAGCGAATTTTACACAGCCCTTATTTCATATGTTCTTATATTTTTTCAATACTTTTTATTATTGGGTACTGTAAACTTACTGAGGATTTACCATTAAATTTTTTACAACTTCCCAATAAAATTTCCATTACCTAGAGGGCGATTGAAATTCATGTGATTTGATAAGTTTTAAAATACTCAAATCTTAGTAGCTTTAACCACCCTTTTTATCTTATTTAGAAACTCTTTTTTTGACTCAATTTCAAATAAATAATCTTTTAAGGTTAAATATTTCCATTAGTATCTTTAAATTCTTTGATTTTCTAAATTAAAAATAATTAAATAAATACCTGGGTTTTTAAAAGTTATTAAAAATCATGAGAATCCAAAAAACCGAATTATATAGACCACCTCCATGTAGGTATAAAGAATAAGAATAAATCCATGTCATAACTTAGTTTTGATTAATAATTCTTTAATACTAATACTCATATATAGATTACTATAAATAAAATTTAATAATTTAGTATTAATTTAAGAAATTTATAAAAAAGTATAGTCTTCACGAGGATAAAATAGTGATGATAACTTCCAAATAGAACTATATAATGTAGTGAAAAAGTTTTGCAATGAAATACATTGAAAACTCCTTAGGAATTATTAAAAACAAAATTTTTTGGCTCTGTCAAAAAGGGTGGTGTTAGAAAAATTTTCAATGCATCTTAACAGATTTAATAATTTTGAAAACATGATTATTTGCTATTTATTTTCAAAATAGGTTGTGAATAACCATTTTTCTAGTATTATTAAAATGGAAATTATTAATACTAATTTTTCCAGCACCTTGATTTTTGACGGTGCTAAATAATGGTGCAATAGCCTCAAATAAAGAAGAATAATAATTTTTATTAGTGAATTAATTAATTTAAAAAAATTTATAAAATTTAAAAATTCCAATAAGTTATTAATAATGAAAAAATTAATTTTGGAAAACAATATTATAATATTAAAAAGATAATTATATTGTAATTTTTGAAATATTATTATTAGAATATTACTTGATTGTTAAGTGTATCATACAATTAGTTATTACTATAAATTAGGAGTTGTTTAAAATAGAAGAAATTATTTTTAAAACAAAAAATTTAGTTTTCAATGATTCTATTCATTTTCCAAATATTAACATTCCTAAAAATAAAGTTACATTTATTGTAGGAAAAAGTGGAGCTGGAAAAACCACTTTATTAAAAATGTTCAATGGAACATTAACTCAAAGTAATGGAGATATTTTTTACAATAATACAAATATATTAGATATTGAAACAATTAAATTAAGAAAAGAGGTTTTACTCATAAGTCAAACTGTTTTCTTATTTGATGGAACAATTAGGGATAATTTCAAAGAATTTTATAGCTATCGCCAAGAAAAAGCCCTTGAAAATAGTAAAATTAAGCTATTTTTAGATATTTGTCACTTAGATTTTTCTTTAGAGAAAAACTGTAATGAAATGTCAGGTGGAGAAAAACAAAGATTGTATATAGCTATTTACTTATCATTTAAGCCAAAAGTTATAATGCTTGATGAACCAACATCTGCATTAGATGAAGAAAATTCTCATGAAATTATAAAAAACATTTTATCATTTTCAAAGGAAAATGGAATAACAGTAATAATTGTAAGTCATGATAAAAAACTTTCGGAAGTTTTTGCTGATAATACAGTTTTAATAGAGTGAGTAAATCTTTCGAATGTGTATTATTGGCTAATTCGTTGCTTGTTAATCATTGTTTATAACATTTGCATATATTAAATAGTTAAGGTGAAATAAATGGAAGGAGCAATTCAATTAAATATAGTACAATTTAGTCTGGTTTATCTCCTTTTAATTATTGTAGTAGCTATAATGAAAAAATCAAATATTAAAAAGACTAAGCTACTTATTGTCTCAAGTATTAGAATGTCGGTGCAGCTTACTTTAGCAGGATTAATTTTAACTTATATCTTAAATAACCCTAATCCTGTCTTCACTTTAGCTTATCTTCTCGTTATGTTAGTATTTTCAATATACTATGTTTTATCTAAAAATAAGGATATAAACAATCGATTTAAGATGACAATAGCTATGTCTCTGCTTTTAACATGTTCATTCATGATAATATTCTTTGTAATGGTTATTGTAGGTATAGATATTTTCAATCCTCAGTATAGCATACCGTTAGCTGGAATGATCATTGGAAACTCTATGACAGGTATTACTTTAGCTATTAAAGTATTTAAAGAAAATATTTCATCTGAAAAAGTTAAAATAGAATCTCTTCTAAATTTAGGAGCAAGCCCTGATAAGATATTAATGCCTTATGTTAATAATTCTCTTGAAACTGCACTTTTACCTACAATTAACTCGATGGTTGGAATGGGAATAGTTTTTTTACCTGGAATGATGACTGGACAAATACTTTCAGGAACTCTTCCATTAACATCAATAATGTATCAAGTAGCTATTATGATTGCAATTTGTGCTTCAGTTTGTTTAGCTATTTTCTTTTCACTATATTTTGGATATAAAACTCTTTATAATAAAAGAAATCAAATTACATATAGTTAATGTCAAGATAATTCTTTTAAAAATTTTTATTATTTTTTTCATTTTTCATATTAAATTTGCAAAATTGTGAGTATTTTAGTAATCTATAAAATCTAATAATTATATATTATAATAAAAATAATTTAATAAATAAAAATTTTGTCTTAAACTTATAAAAATAAAAAATTTTTTATTAATTGTGAGATATAATATTTAAAATCATCAAAAACTTTATTATGTAGATAACAAAATAATTACTATAAATTAGTAACTAATAATTAATTTATCTTTTTAAATTAATTTATCTTTTCGTAAATACAATTGATGTAATTTTAAATAATTGAATAATGAACAGATTAATTTAATTAAGAAAACATTCAATAGAATTTTATAAAAAATATAGGTTATTACAAATACTTTTTTCACTAAAATATAGTAGTTCTGTTATAAATAATAAAAACTTCGTTTTAAATTTATAAAAATTAAAAATTTTTATAAATAAACAAAATTTTAGAAATTATTAGGTAATTACCTATAGCTATGGCTAGACAATCTTCAAAATTGTTATTTAATTGGCCATTAATTTGATGTGTTAATATGAAGACAACAATAAGCGTAATAAAAGCAGATGTTGGGAGTGTTTCTGGTCATGGTGTAGCTCACCCAGCTTTGATAGATAAGTGTGATGAAATATTAGCTAAAGCTTTAGAAGAAAGCATTTTAGAAGATTATTATATAGCACGTTGTGGAGATGACATTGATCTTATAATGACTCATAAAAATGGGGAAGAAAACGAAGAAGTTCATAAAACTGCTTTTGATGCATTCATGCAAGCTACTGAAGAAGCTAGAAAATTAAAATTATATGGTGCTGGTCAAGACATATTATCTGATACATTTTCTGGAAACATTAAAGGAATGGGTCCAGGAGTAGCTGAAATGGAATTTAAAGAAAGACCAAGTGATCCTGTAATCGTTTATTGTTGTGATAAAACTGAACCTGGTGCATTTAACTTACCATTATATAGGATATTTGCAGACCCTTTTAATACAGCAGGGCTTGTAATAGATCCAAGCTTACATGATGGGTTCAAATTTGAAATCTTTGATGTAATGGAACACAGAAAAGTAACCATGAGTTGTCCTGAAGAAGCATATGACTTACTTGCTCTTTTAGGCTCTACTGGAAGATATGTTATTAAAAGAGTCTATAAAAAAAATGGAGAAATAGCTGCAAGTGTTAGTACAGAAAGATTAAATTTAATGGCAGGTAAATATGTTGGTAAAGATGATCCTGTAGCTATTTGTCGTGCACAATCAGGATTTCCTGCAGCTGGCGAAGTTATTGAACCATTTGCTTTCCCTCACTTAGTAGGTGGATGGATGAGAGGTTCTCACAATGGTCCTTTAATGCCAACAAGTGAAGATGAAGCTAATCCTATCAGATTTGATGGACCTCCAAGAATTATTGGTTTAGGATTCCAAGTTTCTGACTGTAAATTAATTGGACCTGTTGACTTATTTGATGATCCTGCGTTTGATAATACAAGAAAACAAGCTGCTGATATTGCAGAATACATGAGAAGACATGGTCCATTTGAACCACATAGGTTACCTTCTGAAGAAATGGAATATACTTCACTACCTGGAGTGTTAGAAAAATTAGAAAGTAGATTCAGTAAAATGGAATAATTTACTTTATAAATTACAGTTCACATGTCACTAGCTAATAATTAATTTATTATATTATTATTTAGCTAATTACTTTGTTAGTATTATTATTTTTTTATAATTAATTTTTTTATTTAAATTAATTATAAAAATTTCTTATTTTTCTTTTATTTAGTGTCTTTAATTTTATTTTTTATTTTTTTCATTTTTTTCCAATAAATTGAGCTTGTATATAGCTAGAATCTAGCATATATTATTTAATTAAAGATATCTCAACTTGTTTTTAGACATTTTTTTTATAAGATTTAATTATAGCTCCTATGTTAATATTTAATTATTTTGTAGATTTTGTAGTAAATATTGGATATAATTCATAAAACAGTTTTATTCTTCTTTTAGTTATAGCTATTTATTCTTCTAAATTTTGAATGTACTATATAAAGTTTTCGGATTAACTTTCTAAGTAACCTTTATATTAAGTTCATTCCAAATTTATAAACAGTACATTAATGGTAATATTATGTCAGTTCATTAAGGTACATTTAAATTAAACTTTGAATAGGTACATTTAATTTAAACATTGAATATGCGTGATTTAATTTAAACATTGGATATGCATGATTTAAATTAAATTTTGAATAGGTACATTTAATTTAAACATTGAATATGTATGTATCGTAAATAAATCTATAATAAATAGAGGAGGAGACTCTATGGCTGAAGATGATGTAAAGATTGTGATGTTTTGTTGCAACTGGTGTTCCTATGGTGGAGCAGACACTGCAGGTACAGCAAGAATGCAATACCCCCCTAATATAAGGGTTATTAGAGTTATGTGTTCTGGAAGAATTGAACCTCAATTTGTATTGAAGGCGTTTAGAGAAGGAGCAGATGGAGTAGTCATAGCTGGATGTCACCATGGTGACTGCCATTATGATGCAGGTAACTATAAATTAGATCGTAGAATGAGACTAATTTACAAATTAGCTGAAGAAATGGGAATTGGAAGAGAAAGAGTTTATCATGATTGGATTTCTGCATCTGAAGGTGAGAAATTTGCAGATACTGTTAAAATGATGGTAGACCGTGTTAAAGGATTAGGTCCTGCACCATTAAAAGAACAATTAGATGCTGAAGCTTAATTGGAGGAAAAATAATGGCAGAAAAAGCAAAAATAGGAACTATGTGGCTAGGCGGATGTTCTGGTTGCCACTTATCTATTGCTGATTTTCATGAATCTTTATTAGATGTTTTAGAATTAGCTGAATTTGAATTTTCACCTGTACTCATGGATACTAAATATGATGAAGTACCTGAATTAGATGTTTTAATCGTTGAAGGTGGAATAAGGAACGAAGAAAATAGAGAATTAGCTGAAATGCTAAGAGAAAAAGCAAATTTCATTATATCTTATGGAACTTGCTCTGCTTATGGAGGAATTCCAGGACTTGGTAATTTACATACTGTAGAGGAATTACAAAATGAAGCATATATTAATTCTCCAAGTACTGTTAATCCTGATGGAATTATTCCAAATGAAGAAGTTCCTCAACTAGAAAGTAGAGTTAGACCATTAGCTGAGGCTGTTGATGTGGATTTAGTAGTTCCAGGTTGTCCTCCAAGATCTGATGTTGTTGCAGAAGCTGTTGTAGCATTATTAAAAGGGGAAGCTGTTGAATTACCAACTACTAATCTTTGTGAAGTTTGTCCAAGAGAAAAACCACCTGAAGGTTTATCAATGGACTTCATTAAGAGACAATTTGAAATCGGAAAACCTGAAGAGGATTTATGTTTAATCCCTCAAGGATTAATTTGTATGGGTCCAGCTACTATATCATTATGTGGTGCTGAATGTCCATCTGCAGCTATTCAGTGCAGAGGATGTTATGGTCCTACTTCAAAAGTCATGGATCAAGGTGCTAAGATGATTAGTGCTATTGCTTCAGATTATGGTATTGAAGAAGATAAAACAATTGACCCAGAACAAGTAGCTGAGCAATTAGATGATATTGTTGGTACATTTTATACTTACACCTTACCAGCTGCTTTAATACCTGCAAAAATGCAAAACGGGGGCAAATAAATGGTAAAACTTACTATGGAACCTGTAACTCGTATTGAAGGACACGCAAAGATTACTGTACATCTTGATGATGCAGGAAATGTTCAAGATACTAGGTTACATGTTATGGAATTTAGAGGATTTGAAAAGTTCATGCAAGGACGTCCTGTGGAAGAAGCTCCACGGATTGTTCCAAGAATTTGTGGTATCTGTGATGTACAACACCACTTAGCTGCTGCAAAAGCTGCAGATCAATGTTATGGTTTTAATGATGATGAAATCTTACCTGCTGCATACAAAATGAGAGAACTCATGAATTGGGGATCTTACATGCATTCCCATGCACTTAGTTTTTATTTCTTATCAGCTGCAGATTTTGTTATTCCAGATGCAACAAGAAAAAACAGAAATGTTTTCCAAGTTATTAAAGACATGCCTGAAGTAGCTTTACAAGCTATTGAAATGAGAAGAAATGGTTTAGATATTGTTAAAGCTGTTGGTGGAAGACCAATTCACCCTACTTCTTCAACTCCTGGTGGTATTTCTACTGAACTTGATGCTGACACTCAAAAAGATTTACTTGGTAAAGCTCAAAAGAATGTTGAATTAGCTCAAGCAACTTTAGATTTAGCTATTCCTATTTTTGAAGAAAATATCGAATTAGCTTCTACTCTTGGTAATTTTGGTGATACTAGACACTGTGGTATTGTTAACGACGGTGTTTGGGATCTTTACAATGGAAATGTTAGAATAAAGAGTAAAGATGGTTCTAAAGTAGAATATGAATACAACAACCTTGAATACTTAGATATTGTTGCAGAACATGTTAAACCTTACTCCTGGTTAAAATTCCCTTACATTAAAGAATTAGGCTACCCTGAAGGTATTTACAGAGTTGCACCATTATCTAGGATTAATGTTTGTGATAAAATGCCTGATGCAGCACCTCTTGCTCAAGAACGTTTAAATGACTTCCGTAAAGCATTTGGTTATGCTCAAGCACCATTACTCTACCACTGGGCAAGATTAATTGAGATTGTAGCTTCAGCTGAATGTGCAGTTTCACACTTAGAAGGAGATTTATCCGGTAAGAAGTTCCCAGATGCAATTGAAAGAGTAGCTGGTGAAGGTGCAGGTATTGTCGAAGCTCCTCGTGGAACTTTAATCCACCACTACAAAACTGATGATGATGGTTTAATGACCAATGTCAATATTATAGTTGCAACTATCCAAAACAATCCAGCTATGGAAATGGGTATTCAAAAAGTAGCTAAAGACTACATTAAGCCTGGTGTGGAAGTAGATGATAAAATTTTCAACTTAATGGAAATGGTTATAAGGGCACATGATCCATGTTTATCCTGTGCAACTCATACAATGGATAGTCAAATGAGATTAGCTACTGTAGAAGTTTATGACGGTAAAGGTAACTTAATACAAAAGCTTTAAGGAGTGTAACGAATGATCGTAGTCAATCAAGAAGACTGCATCAAATGCGGAGCATGTGAAGGAACTTGTCCCTCATCAGCTATTGAACTAGAGAACCAACAGGTTGTCTACTGTGATATCTGTGAAGGAGAACCTAAATGTACTGACGCTTGCCCAAATGGTGCACTCACTGCAGATGAATTACTCATTGAAGAAGGAACTACTAAGGTAAGGATAGTATACAATCCAGCTAAATGTAAAGAGTGTGGAGATTGTGTGGAGATTTGTCCTCCTAAAACCTTGAAACTCTGTGACTGTGAAGGACCTTTACCTTTAAAAGGTTTCTGTGTAATGTGTCAAAAATGTGTTGATGTTTGCCCCGTAGGAGTAATTGGAATCCCAGGAGTTAAAGAACCAGAAACACGTGATTTGGATATTGACAGTCCAATATTTATTAAAGATTGTGTTGGATGTAGTACTTGTGTATCCGAATGTCCTGTTGATGCTATTACTCTTGCTGAAACTGGTGGAGAAATAGAAATTGATGAAGATACTTGTATCAAATGTGGAGTCTGTTCACAAACTTGCCCATGGGATGCTGTATTTATTTCTAAGATAAAACCAGAAAAACGTACAAAAGAAATCAAAGATTTCACATTAGATGAAGACAAATGTATTGGTTGTAATAGCTGTCTTGATATTTGTCCTGGTGACTTCATTGAAGGAACATCTAGTTTATCAGTAGAACTTCCAGATATTTGTGCTGCTTGTAGTTTATGTGAAAAAATCTGTCCAGTTGATGCTATTAATTTAGATGTTGAATGGGGAGATGCAAAACCTGCAAATGAAGAAGGTACTGTAAACAATCCTGAAAAATGTGATTTCCTAGGAAAGTGTGCAATCGCATGTCCATCTGAAGCTATTCGTGTAGTTAGAAAAGATGGCGTGGAAATGCCTCTTAATGGTCAAACCAACAAAGATCCATCATTTAACATGTGTGTTAGATGTGGGGCTTGTGCTGCAAAATGTCCACAAGGTGCTTTAACTTTATCTGCTATGGATAAAGTAATTAATGGTGAAATTGTTGCAAGAAACAGAATAGTTTTCAACCCATCATTATGTGAACAATGTGAAACTTGTGTGGATGTTTGTCCATATGACATGTTGAAAATCAAAGATGAAGGTAATTTACCTCTTGTTGGTTTCTGTACTTTATGTGAACAATGTATGGAAGCATGTCCTAAAGATGCAATGGAACTTAAATAAACGAAGAGAAATAATATATATTTAGATGGATTTCCCATCTAAAATCTTTTTTTTATTTTGCAGATAAATTTTCTAATTTTTATTGTTTTTAATTAACTTGAGACTTTTTTTTAATTTAATAAATAATAGAATTCAAGACAAAAATTCTCGCATTTTAAATATTTTTTTTATTCTTTTGTTTTATATTAATTTTTTAAATTATTTATTAATTATTCTTAATTTTAAATATAATAACCTATATTTCTTATTTTTTTTAAATTAGACTATTTTATACATTGAAAATAAATTTAATAATATTTTACTTATTTTTTTAAATATAAATAAAATTTTTCATCTGAATCCATTAAAAAAAGCATTTTCAATGAATATTAATTAAAACTTTTTATATCTCTATTAATTATTTTAGAATAAATTTTTATTATTATTTTTTTTATTATTATTAATAATTTAACAGTTATAGCTAATCAAATTAAATATCTTAATAAGGATTAAAATAAGACAGAAATGCATTGGTAAGTATATAATGAAGAATTATGACATTTAATAATGATTGAATCGTTTCTTATAGATAATGTATACAATTAAACTTACAAGTCCTATAATTGTAAATGCAACAAGTCCTCCTAAAAATGATATTTGATTAAATATGGTGTAAACATTACCAAATTGCCAACCAATAAAACCAAAAATCATTGATCGGGTTAATCCTCCAAGGAATGTGATTAGTAAATATTTTTTTAAGTCATATCTAATTATTCCACAAAAAGCACTAGTAACTACACTTGGTATAACTGGTGTTGTTCTTATTATATAGAGAATTAAATAATCTTGTGACTTATTTTCAAATTTTTTCTCTATTTCTTCCATATGTTCCCACTTTAAAGACAAATATTTTCCCCATCTAGTTATAAATGGTTTTCCAATATAAAAACATGGAATATATGTTATAAAGGACCCTATGGTCATTCCTAAGGCAAGAGGAATAGCTATAATGAAAAGAAGGCTTAAAATAGAATTAACGTCAATAAACTGGTCTTTAAGTAAAAGGAAGCTACTGCTAACAATAATTGCAGTTGAAGGTATGGGAATAAATTCCTTTATCAATCCTCCAAGAAACATTCCAAAAGCCCCATAATCCATAATTATGGATTGTAATTGATTTATTATTTCTTCTAACATAACTTCACTTTGGTACGGCAGTAACCTAATCAGAATTTTCATTGGGTTAAGTGCAGGGTATAATTCACATGAAACTTTAGTGCAGGATATAGTTTACAATGAAAAGAATGTGGAGTATTTTTGTAAGGATTTTACTCTATTTCGGCAATGATTAATTTATGTTCTTCTAAATCCAGTTGAACAAATTTCCCATAAACAATTTTTTTTTCATTTAAGATATCAGTCATAGCTATTTTTTCACCATCTATATCAATCCTCATTACATCTTCCATTAACAAATCTCCATGTATATTGTAAATATTTGATTCACACATAATTAAAACCTCATTTAATCAACTTACTATTAGAATTATAAAAGAAATTTTTCATTAAATTATCACTAACATTTTTTCATTCATTAGCTAATTTTGATATTCATCATCAATTATTATAACATTTCCATGAGATATGGTCATGGTAGCTATTCCTTGATATTTCCAATTTTCAAAAGGACTATATTCTGCCTTTGAATAAAATGTATCTATATTGAATTTTCCTTCTTTTTTTAAGTCTATTATACAAAAATCAGCATCATAACCTATTCCAATTTTTCCTTTATTAGCTATATTGAATCTTTTTGCAGGGTTTTGAGACATTAGTTTAGGAATCAATTTAATATCCATATTGCCTCTATTTACTTGGGTTAATAATAATGGGAGGGCTGTTTCTAAGTTAGGAATACCAGGACTAGAATCCCAAAGTCCTTTTTGTTTTTCATCTAAAGAATGAGGAGCATGATCGGTTCCAATCATATCAATATTTGATAAGTCATCTGTTGTTATGTTTTTTCCTTTTGGTCTAAGTGGAGGATTTGTTTTAACCAAAGTTCCAAATTTTTTATATGCAGTATTATCAAAAAATAAATGATGTGGTGTTATTTCTGTTGTAAAATCTATGAAAGAATTTGCTACAGGATTCAAGATTTTTAGTGCATGTTTAGTACTTATGTGGCAAATATGAATGGGAACTTTATGTTTAAATGCTAAAAGCTGTGCATAAAAAACTGCAGTTGATTCTGCCATTGATGGTCGAGCATCACTGTAATGGCTTGTCATATCCTCATTATTATGTATTAATTCTTTATATCGGATTGTATTTTCTTCAATTGTCTCCTTATTTTCACAATGTAGAGTAAGGGGTATAGGTTTTTTAAGTTCATTATTGCTATTGTTGTTGTTATTATTATTAATTAGAGAGATATTTTTAAAGATTTCTTCAATTTCAATAGGATCATATAAATCCATGAATATTTTAAAGGACGCAGGGTTTAGTTTAGCTATTTTTTCAAGTTCTTTTAAATTATTTACTCCCGCATGAAGTCCAAAATCAATAACACTTTTTTTTGCAACGATTTTTTTTTTCTCTTTGAAGTTTTTAGCAGTATTTGTAGAAGGAACCGTGTTTGGCATATCTAAAACACATGTAAATCCTCCATGAGCTGCAGCTAAACTTCCAGTTTTAAAATCTTCTTTATAAGTTAATCCAGGATCTCTAAAATGAACATGAGGATCAATCAACCCTGGCAAGACTATTTTTCCCATAACATCAATTTCATCATCTGACTTTAAAGGTTGTTTAGATATTTCAGCTATTTTAGTATTATTTATTCCAATATAATAGAGTCCTGATTTATCTATAAGTTTACAATTTTTTAGTAATAAATCATTCATTTTCAATTCCCTTATTTTTTTTTCGCTTGGTTTATTTCAGAAACCGTGAAATAATTACGAGTTCACTAAACATTAACATGAATTTGGAGAAAGTTTAATAAAAATCTCATATTTTTAAATTTTTTTAAACATTATCTATTTCAATATATCTTTTTGAACAAAAATAATTTTTTCCTAAAATGTATAATTCATTTGTTTTTGATAGAGTATATTAATTATCTTTTATATGCTTATTTTGTTGTGTCAAAAATTCGCCTCTTTTAAATATATATTATGTAATATATTTTTCTTTATTTTAATATATTTTTCTTTATCATGATATATTTTTCTTTTTAAATTGTTTATTGATAAAAATATTGAAAGATGTAAAATTTTGACATCTCTAATAAAAAAATTCATGCTTTTAGAAAATTTAATTTAGCAAAATATTATAATTAAAAAAACAAATTATATTTATGTCTTCAGATGAACTGAAACCATCAAGAGGCTTTGTAAAAGAAATCATAAAAAGAGATAGAAATATATTCTTTAAAGATTTTTTAGATTCTATTTCTAAAAATGATAAAAATGATATAAAAGATTCATCATTAAATATAAAAAAATTAATGGATAATGAAAATTATTTAAAAGATTATTTGAATAATATTAAAATTCTAAATAATGACATTGTTGAGGGGCATGATGAACCCCATTCTAATAAAATATTGGTATCTGATTTCACTGAATACAATCCTCTTCACAATGGTCATTTTCATTGCATGAAAGTAGCTAAGTCTAAAAATCCTAATGGGATATTTGTAGCTATTGTACCTGGACTTTTTGAGAGAAGTGGTAGAGGTGTTCCCTATATGTTAACTCGCCAAGCAAGAGCTGAAATAGCTATTACTGTCGGAGCAGATATTGTGGTAGAGGGACCTCCAATGGGAATCATGGGTTCTGGGCAATATGCAATATGTTTAGCTAAAATGTTTAAGGCATTAAACACTGATTTTATTCCACGAGGATATAAACCATTTGAGGGTTTTGATAATGTCTTAGAGAGAATAGCTATTGGTCATGGAGTAGCTCCTAAACCTTATAAGATTGTAGATATGGATACAAAAGAGATTTTACTTGAAGGTACACTTGAAGAAGACAATTATGTAATAACTTCTCTTTCTAAATCATTAAAAAGAATAAAATTTGATTTTAAAAATAAATTCATATTTGTAAAGAGAATTGAAGGTGTAAGTGGAACTTTAATTAGGAAAGCTATTAGTTCTGGAAATTTTGGAAATGTTAAAAATCTTTTACCTAAAGAATCAATAGCTATTATACAAAAAGAGATTAAAGAAGGTAGAGCTCCTCTTCACAACACTCGTGAGGTGGAAGCTATTTTAGATTCAGCTAATAATATGTCATTAAATGAATTAAAATCATTAAATTTAATAGATGATAAAATAGCAAATAAACTTGTTGAGATGAGAGAGAAGAATAGTTTTACAGATATTTCGTGTGTTCAACAATGTATTTCCTATGGATTTTCAAGTCATTTTAACCATAGGGTTTTAAGTGTATTGGAAGCAAAGATAGATAAGGATATAATATCTACCTACATTGATAATTATCCTTTTAACATTCGTGTTCTTGATTATAAAAATGAGCATGTTTTAGAAGAGTTTACCTATAAAATAAATAACAATAACAGGAGAATTGAATTATGGCAATAGAGAATGGTGATTTTGTAAGAATAGAATTTACTGGTAAAATTAAAGAAACTGGGGATGTTTTTGACACGACTAATGAGGAAGTAGCTAAGGAATCTGGTGTTTTTATTCAAAATAAATTGTATGTTCCTCTTCCAGTAATTGTTGGGGGAAATCACCTTTTAAAAGCTTTAGAAAGTGATATTATTGGAATGGAAGAAGGAGAATCTAAAAAAGTTAACGTAAGTCCTGAAGAAGGGTATGGTGAAAGAGATCCTAAAAAAATTCAGTTAATTCCTATGAAAGAGTTTAAAAAACAAGGAATTAAACCTTATGTTGGAATGAAACTAAATCTAGAAGGTCACGAAGGAAAAGTTTTAACCATTAGTGGAGGAAGAGTCAAAACAGACTTTAACCATGACTTAGCTGGCAAAAATTTAGAATATGATATAGTAATATCTGAAATCATTGAAAATGATGAAGAAAAAATTAAAAGTATGGTAGAACTACATTATGCTTATCCCAAAATGGACTTAGATAAAACTGAAATAAAAATTGATGGAGATAATGTTAGCATAAAACTAGATGAAATCACAAAATATGATCAGAAATCACACATGGAAATTACTTTTGCAAAATATAAAATAGCTAGAGACCTATGGGATAATACGGACTTTGAAAAAGTAAAATTTGTTGAAGAATTCATTAAAGAGGAGGAAAAAGTTGAAGAAGAATCTTCTGAAGATTTATCTATTGAAGAATCTGAGAACTGATTTTTTTCCCTTTAATTGAATTTATAGGATATTTTTATATTATTTATTTTATTTTTTATATAATTTTTTTATATTATCCTGTTAGAAAACTTTGTCAATTTGTAATTTTAGAATTATTTTCAATTCAATGATTTAATAAAGATTAATTGTTGAATTATTTTTTTATATTTGTTTTTAGGATTTATAGTCCTTTAGGAAAAGTTTGAATTAAATTTTTTATAAAAAATTAATTAATTTCCAAAAAATCTCTTTTATTTATATTATTTTTTAAAATAAATATCTATTAATTATTTTTATTAAAAAATATAAATTTTAATCATTTAGATAAATTAATAAATTAATATAAAAATTTTTAAAAA
>Ga0099364_10005774_pt1 | contig 18242 bp, 14 predicted proteins | sample TergutTh196P3_FD_73070 | JGI IMG/M metagenome (GOLD analysis project Ga0099364, IMG submission 73070) | Microcerotermes parvus P3 segment gut microbial communities from Pointe-Noire, Republic of the Congo - Th196 P3 | ecosystem: Host-associated > Arthropoda: Insects > Digestive system > Gut ...
ATATTCAACGAGTCTCCTTTGTATCCCGGGGATATAATTCGTGTTGCAGAACTATCCGGAGCTGTGCTTAATTTCGACGGTAATCAAATAGAACTGGAAGACAATACCATTATCGCTGTCACTGTGGGCAGCAGCGGGCAGCCGCAGGTTGAACTTTTTAGCGGTACTTTAAACTTTTCGTCAGATGAGTACAGCGGAAACATAATTCTTGTTGTCGGCGGCAGGACTGTAGAACCGGAACAGGGTACAGGACTTACAGCCCGATCGAGTGATGAAGGTATAGCAATACAAGTAAACGAAGGGTCAGCTTTAATAACAAACGAAGACGGCACAAACAGAGAAGCTGCTGCAGGTACAGTATTTAGCGAAGATACTTTTGGTATAGAACGCTTTGCATTATTTGAACCGGAATCGTTAATAGAACAAAGTGCCCCGGTTCAGATAGCTGAACCGGTTCAGCCGTCTGTTCCGGTTCAAGCGCCTGCTCCGCCTCCATCGCCTGCCCAGGTTCAGACGGCTGTACCGCTTCTGCCATTGGCAGCGCCTGCAAACATGCGGCCGGTAAACGGCTACCGTCTTGGTCCCAATGAAGTTCGTTCAGGCAGCGGTCTTAGCTTTACATGGACAGCAGTAAGCGGAGCCAATAGTTATATTCTTACCATTTATCACCAAAACGATGCCGGTCGGCGGCTTATTACCAACACCAGTCCGCTTACCCAAACCAACTGGATGCTTAATGATTTTAGTATACTGGACCAGGGTACCTTTATCTGGCAGGTAGAAGCAATAAACAGAGCTACCAACGGAACAATACAACGAAGAGGCAGTATTGGCGAAAATACATTTATTGTAGATATCCCAACCCCTCAGGTACAACTGCACAGGGATATAGGGGGGCTTTTTGGCAACTAAAAATTGTATATTCGTACCGCTTCGTGCCGCTTCGTGGTTAATAATTCTTATTGTATTATTATCAAACCATCTTCATGCGCAATCAACAGATTTTTTTATAGAAAGAGAAACCCGCTTTATACAACGCCTAAGCTGGACACCGGATGAATACGCCCTGCGTTATGAAGTAGAAATTGAAAGAGAGGAAGCAGGAACATACCGCCGCCACCTGCTTGAATCGACAAATGAATCGTTTGTCCTTGTTTCCCTGCCGCCTGGAAACTACCGTTACAGGGTACTGCCCTATAATCTGCTTAACCGCCCTGGACGTATAAGCGAATGGCTGGAAATTGTTATCGTCCGTGCCCTTGATCCTCAGATTAATGAATTTTTGCCGCAATCATTTACACTTGGCAGGGACGAGGATTATATATTGCGCTTATTCGGAGAAAACCTAATATCACAGGACGAAATATATCTCTTGAATAACAACGGCGATAGGATAATACCCCGCGAAATACAGATATTATATGATGGAAAAGAAGCGCATTTATTGTTTAGCAGGGATCAATTGATAGAAGGCATGTATCAGATATTTATCAGAAACCCCGGAGGACTTGAAGCCAGTACTTCCGGGTTTGTTATCCTTAGTGAAAGAACAGAAAGAACTGAACGTACAGTTTCTCCTTTAGGTCTTCATATGTATATTGGCGCAAACTGGTTTACATTCATCGATCTGCACGGAAAAAACGCCTCCACAGAGCAATTTCTTTCCGGAATGGGATTACGCATAGGTACAGTTTCTTCAAATCTTAGTTTTTTTAACATCGGCTTTGAATTTGTCCCTGCATGGTATTCGCTTAACTCGCTTTTTGGCAATAATGAGACCGTACAAACGGTATTATTGGAAACAAACTTTCTATTACAAAAACAATTCCTTGACAATAAATTTGCCCTAACATTCCGTGCAGGAGCAGGAATGATTATGCCAATAGAAGATAAAAATCAGGAGGGCAGCTTAATCTATGCAAATACAGGACTTTCTTTGCTTTGGATGCTGTTTGAACGTTTATACCTTGAAGGCGGAATAAATTATTCTTATTTATTCGAGATAAACAACTTATCCAGCAGCCTGCGTCCATGGCTAAGTGCAGGAACACGGTTTTAAGCAGTTTTTTTGGCCTTATTATTTATTGGCCTTAGCCAGGCAATTTCTGCAGATTATATTTTCATATCGAGAATCAATTTTTTTTCCGCAGCGTGGGCATTGATTGTTCTTTTTTCGTTGATGATAAAGATCTTGCCTTGCCTGGTTAATAATGTCTGCATTTTCATAGTTATAATCACGAAAATACTCACGGCAGTCTTCACAATAGCTGTTTTTATCGCTTTTTCTCTTTTTTTGACCGCATCTGGGGCAAAAACCCTGATTTTTTCTTTCCTTATAGATAAGGCGTCTTTCTTTATTGTTAGTCGGCATACTTATATTATACACAATTGTGTAAATTTGTCAATATACCCAAGTTAGGATGGTTTGCATTTCCAGCAGAAACGTATTATAATAGATTAATATTGTATATTAAGGGGGTAATGTCTGTGTCAAGTGACAAAGCTAACGAAACACACCGGCTCTTTTTGGAACACAATGTCTTTATAGTCTGGAAACCTGAATATAATCTGGGTATTCCAATAATTGATGAGCATCACAGGGGAATTGTCTCTATTATCAATTCATTGCATTTTGGGATGCAGAATAATTACGTCAAGGACATACTTTCTCCGATAGTTGAGATGATGGACGATTATTCGCGTATCCATTTCCGGACAGAAGAAGACTTTCTTGAAAAGATTGAGTATCCCAATTTGAAAAGTCATCGTGAATTGCATCATGAGTTATCGGTTCAGTCGAAAAAGCTGGGGAGAGACAGTATTTTGGACAGGGATTCGCAGCATTACATGACTTTTCTTAAGCAATGGTGGATCAATCATATCCGCGTTGAAGACCTGCAATTCAAGGAGCATTTATTTAAGAAATAGTAAATCAGAGGAAATATTATTATAATATTTAATCATCCATGAATATTTCCATTTCTATATTTATATAGCTGTCATCATTGTTTATAGCTTTGACAGTACCATAAATCAGCTTTCCTGCATCCATCAATCTTGCAAGAATAGGGTTCTTTTTACGCGGAATATAACCAAGTTTGTTGTTGTTATGATCTTTTACGATTATTGCTAAATCATCATGCTGATTATCTGGCTCGCGAATAAAACGCAGCTTTGAATCAATTTGCATTTCATTAAGTAAATCATGTATATTATCTACATAATATGAACCTGCAATTGATGCAGATATAAGGTAAATTTGCCTGGAGAATGGCTTCCCCACATCAAGACCGCTTTTTCCGGAATTTAAAATAGAAATTATATTTGTTTCATCAATACGTATTAGTTCACTCATTAGTTGATTTTATCATAGCCTCCAATCGTTGTTCCAGTTCATTGTATTGTTTATGGAATTCTGTTAAAATATTTGATAACTCATCAACTTTGCTTTGTAATTTATCTTCATTTTGAAGCAGATCTTGAACATTGTATGGAAATATTTCCTTTATTTTTTGAATTTCTTTTTTTAAATATTCTTTTTCTTTAAGCAAAATTTCTTTTCTTGTTATTAGTTTTTCCATTGAGCTTGTTGTTTTTGTAAAGGATGTTTTTTCCAGAAGAAGGAATATGATTCTAAGTTCAGATAAATCCGCCCTTTTATATGCATTAACAGCATCATTAAATTGACCATGCTGTTCTTCTGTCGTATCAGGATTAATATCGGGGTGCAGTTTTTTTACTATTTGAGTGTATAGTTTCTTTAGTTCGGCTAATTCTTCTGCGGTTAAGGGTTCTCCAAAACTGCTGTTCTTTAACCGTGCTTTTTCAATTTCCTGCTGCTTTTCCAGTAATTTTTCTGTATATTCATGATGTTCTTTGTCCAGCTGTTCTTCTATTTCGACAATATTATATTTCTGTTCTCTATTTAAAAATGCTTGAATTATCTCAATCTTTCGTTTAGTTCGTAATATTTTGCAGTGTAGTTCAAAAATAGCATACTCGACTTTTCCGATTTTTAACATATATTCGGTTTGTAATTTTGGGCATGTGTGGTAAATTAATATATCCCTATCATGCACAAGATCAGCTAATTCAGTTTCCAGTTCCTGAATTAAGGATACAAGTTTATCGAATTCCGGGTTTCTTGCTATTTCGTTCATGGGTCTCCTTTATTTACTTTACTACACCCTATGCACACAGGCCAGTACCCGTCCGGCTATTCTTATGTCCTGTAAACTATAACCCGAATAACGGCGGGGTTTATAATTGGAGTTTGCGCTGATAAGTGTAATTGTCACATTACTTTTACCAAAGTCCACCCTCTTAACCACAAGGGTATTACCTAAAGATACTACATATATTCCATTACCTTCCCGTAGTCCGGGATGGAAGATTGCTATATCGCCGTCGTTTATATGTTCGTCTATCATGCTATCTCCGTTTACATATACTGCCAGCAGCCTGTCCGGTTTGTAGGGGGAAATTAGAGAGCGGGGAACCTGGAAGCTGTGTCTTTCGGCATAATCGTATACATCACGTCCAGAACCTGCGGCGGCTTGTTGATCCAATAGCTCAATTTCTACCGTGTCGCTTTCATAACCGGAACTGCCTATGCCTGTTAAAAACCAATGGAGATTAATATTGTAGCTCTGCCGCAGAGCTTCCATAACTTCACGAGAGGGTTTTAATAATCCGGCAGCTATCTGGTAGCCCATTGCTTTGGAAACCCCCAGGCTTTCTGCAAAATCCTTTTTGGACAGACCGCTGCCTTGCTGGATAATTGAATAACGATCTGCTTCGGTTTTTGGTTTAATTGCCATAAACAGCCTCTTTATAATGGTATAGTATATCTACACTGAATACATTATATACTATACTGTAAAACCTGTAAAGAGTTAATCCTGTTCTGTAATTGACACAATCCTAAGAAAATATGTCCCTGTTTGATTTGCAGAGAGAAACCTTAGAGATCCTTGAGCTGTTTCTGCCATTGCCCGGCTTGTTATGGTATATGATCTTCTTGTGTTTGTAATTAAAATATTAGTTTCATAATTTGAAGGATTGACAACAGAAAGGTTACGAGTTCCGGTTTCGGTCCAGGCTTCAAATACATAGGTATATATTTTACCTTGATTAACTGTATGTAAATAATTAACAGATGCCCGTCCCGGATTTAACCTCATTGGATCTCCGCCGACAGTAACAGTACATATACCCTGGTTATTTTCCGAATATTGAAGTGTAGCTGTAGATCTCTCATCAACAAAACTGCTCCAGCGTCCTCTTACTGTCGTGCTGGCTGGGGCAGGTGTCCTGACCGGGGCAGATGTCCTGGCCGGCTGTGCCTGCTGACTTGCTGCAACAGCTCCAGGCTGCTCCTGAATTATTTCCTCTTCTGGTTCGTCATCTTGTTCGGCTTCTGGTTCGGGGTCCGAAATACTGCCATTATCCAAGGGCCAGTCCGGAACAGGTTCAGAAGCGGCAGGCTCGCCGTGTACCAGAAAAAAAGTGCCAATAATTGAAGGAGGATGAGTTCCTGTAATCCAGCGGGGAAAAACCGGTGTGATACGCCAATACCAGCGCTTGCTTTCCAGATTGCTCTGAAATGCCCGGGCTGTATTTACTTCTCTTGAAACAACAGGATCGCTCATGTCAGCATTGGAAGAAACTTCTATAAGATAAGCAGATGCACCTTCCGCAGCTGTCCAGGAAAAAACAACATCTGCTCCTTCCGGGACAAAATGTTCCATTGCGCTTGCCGGTGACAGCAATTGAATGGCAGATACCGGAATTACTTCCAAAATACCGGAAGGATGTATATCATTAATGGGTATATTACTGCCTCTATTAACAGGGTAGGCCCGCCACCAATAATTACCCTGTTCTACATTGACAGAAATTAACGAGGCATTTGTTACTGTGTTTCTTCTAACTATACGGTTAAATCCTCTATCCAATGCAACATCGACAATCACATGAGTATCTGCAGTAAAGTTATGCTCGTTCCATGAAAAAACTACAGCAGCTGTTCCGCCTGGTTCAGCCAGAATACGTGCAGATGAACCAAATGAAGTCATGGTTATAAACGGCGCTGTTATTGGTTCTCCATTTGCATCGAGAGCCAAAAAATCGCCCGCTGCAAGCCTTTCGGTATTACGTATTGCCTCTCCTTCCAGAACAGACAAGCTAAATCCTCTTTGGTTCCTTGTTAAATTTGTCTGCCCGCTAATTGTTATTTCTGAATCATCGCTTATTATTACAGTATTTCTGCTGCCGGAGTCTACTTCCAAAATTCCTTCGGACAATTCAATTCTGGCGCCGTCTAAGTCGCTGTAAAAAACCTGAATCATAGTATTTTCGTTTAATGTTAAATAAGTTATCTCATCCCTAAAACTAATTATGACTTCGGAAAGCTCAATTGTACGAATAGTATCGCCGTTGTAAATATATGAGGCTTGCCTAAGCCTGTCCCAAACAACACGATCAATAAATCTGCGTTGAGCTGTTCTTTTTCTAAAAACAATAGTACCAACTGGTTCTTCATTAAGCCTGCTTAAAGTGTTGTTATAGGTCTGCCAGAATATTATTCCGGAAACAATAAAACCGGCAATGCAGACAAAAGAAATTATAATATCAATTTTTTTTATTTCTTTAATATTTTTTGTCAGCATTTATTACTGCCTTGTTTATATCATTTAAGTCTATCCCCAGAAGTTTCCTTAATTCTGCCAGAGTTTTTGGGCCGGAAGCTCCCTTTATATTAATAAGCGCAAAAAGCCGTACCGGCTTTTTCTTTCCTTTAACAGATACTTTCGGCATTTCCTCGGTAATTATATTATCCTTTACCAGCTCCCATGTGTTTTCTGTAATTAGAATATCAGTCCCCATTATTTTATTCATAGATTCTGTCCGGCTGGCAAGGTTTACTGGGTCGCCTACGACTGTATACTCCATACGCTGTTCGGAACCCAGCTGCCCGGCTGTAACAAGACCGGTATTAATACCGCAGCCTATATGGATTTCCGGATTTTCCGGATCATCTTTTTTTCTGCTTTCGTTTAGTTTTATTAATGCATTCCGCATCATTAAAGCAGCTTTTATACAATTAAAAGCATCGGCTTGGGGACTTCCTGCTGTAGATGCCGTTCCCCAGTGTGCCATTATGGCATCGCCGATAAATTTATCCACAACACCGTTTGTATTTTCCACACAATGAATCATTTGAGTAAAATATTCATTCAACCAGGAAACAATACGGCTGGAAGCCTTATCGCCCAAAACATTGGTAAGTGATTCCGCTTTATCTGTAAAGTTACGTATATCAGAAAAGAATATCGTAGCATGTTTTTGTAAACCGCCCGGTTTAATAGTACCCAGCATTGCTTTTACAGCAATATCTTTATTTGTAAATCTTCCAAAAACATTCAAGGCTCTTGTCATCTTGGAAAAACTTATTGTTAATTGTCCTAATTCATCATTGCTTTTTGGATGAAGTTCGATGTCAAATTTTCCTCCCTCAACCTGTAAAGCAGCTGCGGCAAGAGTTCGGGCAGGATTGCTGATAGTTTTGGAAAAAAACCAAATAAACAAAATTGCCAGAAAAAGGACAGCGATGGTAAGGAATATGTTCTGAAGTGTCGTGCGCCTGACAGCTTCAAATACGACACTATATGGGATAGTGGTTATAAGCGCCGTATCTGTTCCATTAAGGCTGTAAAAAGCTCCAAAATACTGAATTCCGCTTTCATCGATAAAAGAAATCTGCATTCCGCTGCTGCCGCCCTCCTGTTGCATAAAAGCCACAATAGGCAGGGAAGAAAAATTTGCTCCTTCCAAAACCAGCTCATTATCCGGATGAAGCAGCAGTTCTCCTGTATTTGTAACAAGAAAACTTGTATTTGGTCCGGTTCCAAAAGAATCTGAAAGACTATCGGGAGAAAACAGTACCTTAACTGTTTCATTGCCGCGGAGAAATACAGAACAAATCAGCAAATGACGGAAAGAGGGAGAAGCATTAATAAAGGTTGCTGTGTCTCTTCTGGCTGCACTGGACGGTACATTGGAAAACATATAATTTCTTATTGTTTGTTCATTAATATTGCTGGAAAGCAGGAATGATTCATTGCTTATTAATACCGATGAATAAGCTATTGCAACTATGTTATCGTTGTGATTGAAGAAATCTCTTTCAATATTTCTGTCGCGTTCAAATAAAACCTGCTCCATCATATTAAGATAAAAAAGCACAGATGACTGGACAGACTTAAACGATTCTTCTGTAAGAAAACCAGCCTGGCGATTTATGGTAAAATTATTATATTCTGCCTGCAGCCGGACATCTGCAGTACTAATGACCGTAACAATAAATGTAAGCGTTCCAAGCGATAAGATTGAAAAAACAGAAATTATTATTACCAGTTTTGCGCCTATTGGGAAAATTTTTTTCGGTTTATCATGTTTTTTTATCAATTTCTGCATAATGGATAATGATGCCATATAAATGAAAAGATGTCAACTAATTTCCATTACTTATCTCCAGCAGACATTCCCTGGTGCCGTCATAGTCATAGCGTTTTAACATGGTTATGGCTTTCTTTAGTTGTACGTTTGTTTCCTAACCAAAATCATAAGCCAGGAGCTTGTTTAGTATTTCTACACCTGCATCACTATCGTAGTTGTCCACAGCCTCTGCTGCTTTTTCTATATTTTTCCGAAGATCTTCGGTAGATCCTTTGATTTTTTCTGTATTGTCTTCTAATGTTGGAAAAATAAGCGATAGTTGTTCATATAATTTTATTAGCCGTTCCAAAAAACCGGGGAACTCTTGTCTGCAGTATTCGTAATCTCCGTCCTTTGATTTGGTTTCCAGCTGCAGTGCTGCATTGGAAAGATTTACTGCGCCAATGCTGGCAAGTGCAGATTTCATTGCATGTACGCTAATGGAAAAATTCTTTATATCTTTACTGTCCATATATACTGTCATTTTTTCGCTGCTTTCCTTAAGCTTTTCGAAAAAGAGCTGTAAATAGTCATGAAACATTTTTTTATGACCATTCATACGGTGGAGACCTGCTTCTGTATCTATTTCGTTAATACTGTTTAGATTTGACAAAAAGAGATCCAGTTCGGTATCGTTTTCGTTTTTGGTATTTTCGATAGTAATTTCGGTCCTGGCTTCTGATACTTGTATGATTTTTTCCGGCGGAAGCCATTCTATAAGTATTTTAATTAAATCCGGTATCTCTATGGGTTTAGATAAAAATCCGTTAAATCCGCTTGTTAAGAACATTTCTTTTGCACCCTGCAATGCATTTGCAGTTAATGCAATAATTGTAAGTTTTTCCTGTTTACCTTTAAGTTTTCTAATCTCGGCAGTTGTTTCTATGCCGTCCATTTCCGGCATCATATGATCCATAAACACAATATCGTATTCGTTCGCCGAGATCATTTCTATGGCTTCCTTGCCGGATAATGCCGTATCGGCGTTTATTTCCAACAAACCTAAAATGCCGGCAGCTACTCTTAGGTTAAAATCATTATCGTCAACTACCAAAATTCTTGCTTCCGGCGCACTTATGGAACATTCCTTATCAAAGTTTTCGCTTTGTCTGATTTCATCAACGTTCCCCGGTATCATGGGGATAATTACCGTAAAAACACTGCCTTTTCCATAATCACTTTCTACACTAATGCTGCCTCCCATCATCTCAATAAACTTTTTACTTATGGCAAGCCCAAGCCCCGTACCGGCGATATATCTGTTTTTTTCTGTTTTGGATTGTTCAAAAGTATGAAACAACTTTGGGATATCTTCTTTTCTAATGCCTATGCCGGAATCTTTTATCCGGAAAATAATATTATTTTGTTCCGGTAATATATTTGTTTTAAATTCAATAAATCCATTTTCTGTAAACTTGACAGCATTCCCGCAGATATTTATCAATACCTGCCGCAGCTTTATATCATCGCCATATAGGGCTTCGGGCATTTCGCCGAAATATTCAAATCTAAATTCCAGCCCTTTCCTTTTTGCAGCAAGCATAAACATTGATACCACATTATCTACAAGGGCGTGAAAATCATAATGTACAGGGCTTAGTTCAAGCTTCCCTGCTTCTACTTTTGACATATCCAGAATATCATTGATGATGGACAACAGTGAATGAGCGGATGTGTGTATATCATGAACATATCCCATTTCCCTTTCAGGAAGCTGTGAGTTTAATAAAAGGTCAGACATACCAAGAATCGAATTCATCGGCGTGCGAATTTCATGGCTCATATTGGCAAGAAACGAAGATTTAAGCCTGGAAGCTTCGTCGGAACGTTTTTTAGCTGCATACACAAATGTTAGAATGCCGCATAAAAGCAGCATAGAAACTAATCCTGTTCCTGTTAAAATATATAACATAGCATTGGCATCCTGATAAAATTCTTCCACGGGAACGCCTATATAGATATGCCAGTTATTAAATAATTTACGGCTGAAAAAAACACTGTCTATGCCGGTAAAAGAGACGGTTCTGTAAGCATCAAACTGATAACCATCCCGTAAACGTGTTGCCAATTCATTATATCCCAGCTCATCCAGACTCCTGCCAAAGATTGATTCATCTATATGAACTATGACGCGCAGCTCAGAATCCAAAAGTGCGCCATATCCAATATTTAATAAATGAATGTCGCTTACATAGTCGTTTATTAGGGAAAAATGAATATCAAATGCCAATACACCGAAAGGTTCGCCATTACTGTCGTATAACACTTTTGAAAGAGACATAACCACATTGTTATTATCAAGGCTAATATAGGGATCTGTAAAAAATACTTCTCCGCTGTTTTCGTATGCCCCTGTATACCAGGGGCGGTTTGATGGGTCAAATTCCCATTCGGGAGTGCTGTCAAAAGAATGGGCAAACTCATCGTTAATAATCGCATAGACATACAGAAAACCGCGGTATTTTTCGTCGTTTCTTAGAATCAGCGAAGCCAGACGCGACAATTCCCTGTTTGTTCTTTCTGTATCTGTCCCTCTGGCGTACAGCTCTTCAATGGAAGAAGTAACAATTTCAAAAGTGGCCTGGTGAGCCCTAAGATATGCGGTAAGCGTTTCGGCAGAAAACATTATTACTTCTTCGCCATAACTGGTAATATTCCTGGAAACAATGCGCGAAGTAAAAAAATAGCTTGTCGTTACCATAAAAATGGCAATAACAACAACAACCAAATACTGAAGAAGCAGGCTTGATTCCGCTTTAAGGCGTGAAAGCACTTTCAATGTCTTTTCCTACAGGAATTTTTGTATTCTGCCGGCAGCGTCTTGAGGATTTATAGGCTTGACGATAAAATCCGATGCTCCTGCCTCCATGCATTTTTGAACATATTCTTTTGTGGACTTGCCGGTAATAAATATTATCGGGGCATCCTGCCCCTTAGCTCTAATCTCGGCGGCCAGTTCAATACCGTCCATGCCAGGCATTTCAATATCCAGAACAAATAAATCCGGTGTAAGCTTGTTCAGCACACTTAGAGCGCTTAAGCCGGAAGTTGCTCCGATTATTTTGCATGAAACATCTTTTAATGCGGCTTTGAAGGTGTCTAAACTATACGCATCGTCGTCTACTGCCAAGATGCTTTTAATGGTATTGCTTTCTTTTTCTTCTCCGCTTTTTTTTGAGGATACATTATCGTCTTCGTCCTCTTTATAAAACGCCACCTGTATATCTATGGACAAGGCTGTAAGGGTCGACAGCAAGAAAGAAACATAGGCTTCAATTTTATCGGGTCTGTCTTTGTCAAAACTGTTAAGGCGCTTCCAGCATTCATCTGCCAATTCATCGGCATAAATGTCTGTGAGCATGTCCCGAATACTTGTAAGGTGCTTGGTGATGGATTTAATGTCTCTGGCTTCCATTGCGGTTTTTACTTCCGCTTCAATGGCTGGATAAGTATCTACGAATGAATGCAATGATGCAGCATACAGATCAAGCTGTGCATTGCTCATCATTTGGAGCCGCTTGGTTAAAATTAAATCCGGAATACCACGAAGCCGTTCTCTAATATTCATAAATATCCAGCCTCCTTTAATTATAGTATAGCACTTTCCGGTTCGACTTGTAAAGCATTTTACCTGCTATCTCTAATAACATGAAAATCCCAACCAAGCACATGGGAAGAAACATCTCTAAGCCATGTTTCTTTTGGCACTGTTTTAGGAATTTCCATTAACTCATAAAAATCGTTTAATTCCATCCCAACATATTGGGAAGCTGTCTCGATGTCCATTGAACCGCGAAGGTCCATAATTCGCAGATGATTTCCACTTTCCAAAATGGACTCAAGAGGCGGAACAGTTACTTTAAATATTCCAATCCTGTCGAAGAAAAAAAGGCTTCCAAAAAAAATCGATACAGTAATAATAACAAAAGCAAGCGGTGTAATAGCCTTGCGAAAAAAAGTCATTTGTATATCGGCGGTTTTGGATTTACAGGCAACAGTACATTGATTGCAGGCAATGCACTCGGAAGATTTTACCACATCATTTTTTGCGACATCAATATTCATAGGACAGATCTTGGAACATTGTCCGCAATTTGAACAGCTATTCCGCATGATTCTGGTAGGACTAACTTTAGCGATAATTCCATACATAGCTCCAGCAGGGCAAAAATATTTGCAGAAAAACCTGTTAATAAATATTGAGGCAGCAAGCACAATTAAAAGAATGACAAAGCCTATGGAATATTCATGAAACAACTCCTGTCCTCTCCAAATATGAGCAAAAGCACCCCATGGGTCGTAAGGGGAAATCCAGATAGTTGCCGTTTTCCATGCCATTATTGTAACAAAAACCAAAACTATATATTTAAAAAACCTGGAGATATTATCCGTTTTATCTGATAGCCGTATTTTATTTTTTTTGATTTTTCCAAATAATTCTTGCAATGCTCCAAATGGACATATATTACCGCAAAATGCTCTCCCAAAAATAAATGTAAACACAATGGTAAAGAAAAACAGTGTCATAGTTCCACTAGTAATTTTTTGTATATTTCCCCGGTTGGCAACCCATGCCCACAAGTTTTCAAGGCCGCCCAAAGGGCATATTGCGTGAACCGAAGGAAATCTTTGTCCGGTAAATAAATGCAGAAAATGGATCAACATTGAACCGCTTAATATCAAGCCCAGAATAACCAATCTTAAATATTTTGCAGCGTTTTTTTTGTTTTTATTTGTAAAAATATCCATATATGTTTTTTCTATCATATTTATTATTTCCTATTTATTAATCATTGTCAATTATCCTTGTGCTTTTGTAGATAATGCTTTATTATTAGTTAACAACAATTATTAATAAGAAGGAGAATTTAAACATGTGGTTTGGAAATGAAACATTAAAATACTCGGCTGATTTGGCTAAAAATGCAATACGCAGTACGGACAATTTTAATTGGACTTTCATAGCGCTGCTTGCTTTTGTAGTATATGTTTACGCATCAGAGTTTCAGCGAAAAAACTATAGGGGTATTGTTGCCGGTTTGTCTTTATACATGGTCCATTGGCTGTATGAAATTGCCAATGCTTTAATAGGAGGCATTTCGGGTTATGCATTGTGGACAGTTTCTCCGCAAAGCACCAGCTTTATTCTGCTTATCGGTGTAGGCTGGGAACTTTCAATGATGTTTTCCGTAGCTGGTCTTATTATGCATAAGCTGCTTCTTGAAGACCCCAAGGGAAAAATATTTGGAATAAACAACCGTATTTTCTTTGCCGTGGCAAATGCAGCTTTGTTCAGCCTTATCGAGATTTTTCTTGCAGCGACGCCTGCTTTTATTTGGGTGTATCCATGGTGGGGCACAATTCCGGTATTTATAACCACTTATATACCGTTCTTCCTTGCAGCTTTCCTGGTTCCTGATAAAAACCCGAAAACACAGAAGTTGTTTATTGGTTGTCTGGCAGCTGTCAATATTCTTTTGTTAGCTGTATTTATACCGCTTGGAATTATTTGAATATTACAATTTCTCTATTCCCTTAAAGTAGCGGACTGTGCCTACCTTTAATTCATCGGTAGCTGCATCATCGCATACTATAATTGCCCGCCTGTGCATTTGGAGGCAGGATATAGAACACATGTGGTTTATCCCTTCTTCCACTGCCTGCTTAAGGGCTCTGGCCTTGTTATGACCAGTTACAATAACAACTACTTCTTTTGCATCCATTACTGTTCCCACTCCGACAGTTAAGGCAGAGCCAGGTACCTTTTCGGGATCATTATCAAAAAACCGGGCATTGACCCTTTTGGTATCTTCGGTAAGGTATTTTATTCTTGTCCTGGAGTTTAATGACGAACCGGGTTCGTTGAAAGCCAGATGACCATCCACACCGCAGCCGCCCAAAAACAGGTCGATTCCGCCGAATTTGGCAATAGCTGCTTCATATTCTTCACATTCCTTTATGGGATCTTTTGCCATACCATTAAGGATGTGGGTATTTTTGATATCAATATCAATATGAGAAAAAAAGGTTTCCTGCATAAAATACCGGTAACTTTGAGGATGATCAGCTGGCAGTCCAAGATATTCATCCATATTAAAGGTAATTACATTGGCAAAAGAAAGTTTTCCCTGTTTGTGAAGGGCAATAAGCTCCTTATAGCATGCAATTGGGCTGGAACCGGTGGGAAGACCAAGTATATAGGGTTTTCCCTGCCGCTCATTAATTCGATCTGCTATGTACCGGGCGGTCCAGCGGCTTACTTCTTCATGATTAGGATGGATTACTAAACGCATATATGCTCCTTTGTTTTGTTACCAATTAGTATACTTTATTTCTCCTCTTGCTATAACTATCTGGACAGTAAAATCCTTGTCAAAGACAGCCAGGTCGGCATCCATGCCGGGAATGATATTTCCCTTGTGTTTATAACCCATTACACGGGCAGGGTTTGATCCGGAAGTTTTAACTGCATCTTCCAGGTTAAAACCATAATGGACCATATTTTGGATACCCCTGATTATGGTAAGGCCCGATCCGGCAATTACATCGTCGATTTTACGATGAAACAGACCATCGTGGAAAACCACTTCTTCGCCGTTGGCATAAAACGGACCTTTTTCCTGACCAGTTGGTTTAAGGCCGTCGGTTACTAAAATAATTTTATCTATGGTTTTATTCCTGGCCAGCAGTTTAAACAAGTCGGGATGAACATGGGCGCCGTCTGCAATAATTTCGCAGGACATTTCCGGGTGGGTCAAAATTGCTCCCACAGCATTGGGATTACGGTGATCCAGCCTGCTCATAGCGTTAAAAAGGTGAGTAGCATGCAATATTCCTGCCTGCATGCCCTCTATCATGTTTTGATAATGAGCGTCGGTATGCCCGGCTTGAAGCACTATGCCTTTTTTAATGCAGTGCAGGGCCAATTCCCTCATATTTTTTATTTCCGGCGCTACGGTCATGTTTACAATTTTTCCCCCGGAGGCATTCCAAAGCCTTTCCATATAGGCAATATCCACAGGACTTACTGTTTCCGGCCGTTGAACGCCAAGTTTTTTAGGGGAAATAAAGGGCCCTTCCAGGTGAAATCCCATAATTTTGGCCCCGGATTCATTGCCTATGGCTTTGCTAAGCTTGGCTACGGCTTCTGTTAATACTTCTCCCGGCGCAGGATACAAAGTAGGATTAAAGGCCGTAACCCCCTGTTTAACCATTAGCCTGGACATTTCGACAAGCGAATCTGCAGCATCTTTTGCTGTCATAATTTCGGGATAGACTGCATCATCTGTACCATAACCGCCATAACCATGGATGTGAGTATCGATAAAACCCGGAACAATATATGCCTCGCCCACATCAATAATCTTTACTCCCGGGGCAAAACGCTTTTGTTGAAAACGCTGCTGGGAAAAAACATCCGAAATGACGCCATCTTCTACCAGAACAGAACAATGTTCCATCATGGCAAAACCGGTAAGGACAGTACCGTTATGCAGACATATTGAATTCATGGTATATAGTTTAACGCATGCTAGCCAAAAACACAATTTTTTATTATACTTTTGCCATGCAAAACCGAAAAACAAAAATTGTCTGCTCTTTGGGGCCGGCATCAAACGATGACGAGGTTATCCGCGAGCTTATCCTTGCAGGAATGAATATTGCCCGTCTTAACTTTTCTCACGGGACCCACGAATCGCATGGAGTCTCTATAGAGCGTGTTAGGCGTATTTCCAGTGAGCTGGGAATTCCTGTGGCCATACTCCTGGATACCAGGGGGCCGGAAATTCGCTCGGGTAAGGTGGAAAATGACGGAAAAGTAACAATTACCGCCGGAGACAGTATTATTGTTACTACCGATGACTGCCTTACCACAGCAGCAGAAGGCGGAAAACCAGGACGAATGTCCATTAACTGGAAAGAAGCTGCTTCCAAACTGCAGAGCGGACACCGTATTCTGGTTGCAGACGGGCTTCTGGAGCTGGAAGTACTGGATATTGCCGGAGAGAAAATAAACTGCCGGGCAAACAATACTGCTGTTATTGGCAGCAAAAAGAATGTTAACCTTATTGGGGTTCATGCAAACCTGCCCATAATGGATGAAAGCGACAAAAAGGATATAGCATTCGGTGTCAAAATGGATGTTGATTATATTGCAGCAAGTTTTGTCAGTTTTGCACATGAAGTAGCCGAAATAAAAAAATACCTGGCAAGCTTAAATTCAACCATTAGAATTATCGCTAAAATAGAAAACGGCGAAGGGCTGGAAAATATCAAAGAAATTGCAGAACTTGCAAACGGCGTAATGATAGCGCGGGGCGATCTTGGCGTACAGCTTCCTACCGAACAAATACCTCTTGCACAAAAGTATATTGCCGGAGTCTGTCGAAGCGTTGGAACTCCGGTAATTACCGCAACACAAATGCTGGAATCGATGATAGTAAACCCCCGTCCTACCCGTGCAGAGCTTACCGATGTGGCAAACGCCATATTTGACGGAACCGATGCAGTTATGCTTTCCGGCGAAACTGCCAATGGGGCTCATCCCGTAGAAGCGGTAAAAACCATGAACAAAATAGCTTGTACTGTTGAGCAGTCCGAAGAATTCCGTGCCCGTATGAAAAATTCCCACAATATTTGTTTTTCCGAATCGCATAACACTAAAGAAAACTTAAGCATTATAATGTCCCGGTCGGGTGTTGAAATGGCAGCGGCTGTAAAAGCAAAAGCCATTGTAACGCCGACCTACAGCGGGAATACTGCCCGTATTCTAAGCGTATTCAGGCCCGATGAGCCGATTTTGGCTGTTACGCCCGATCAAAGGGCTGAACGGCGTATGCAATTGTTCTGGGGTGTTCAGACCTGTCTAAGACCGCGTGTTGATGAAACAGAGAGAATGATTCAGGATACCATGAAGGTGGTATTGGATTCCGGAATAGCACAATTATCCGATTCAATAACCCTTGTAGCCGGATTGCCCTTAAACAGCCCAAATATGATAAACACCGTTCGCGTTCTTATTCTTGGAACAGTTCTTGCCCAAGCGGGGGCCGGTGGTTATGCACATCCGGGCATTATCATGGCACGGGGAAGAATTATTCATGCATCAAGCCTAAAAGAAGCGCACGAAAAAATCCGCTCTGCAGGCGGTGATATTCTTATCTGCGAGGAGCTGACAGAGGAATATATTCCAATAATCCGTTTGGTAGGCGGGGTAATCTGCGACAGAATTTCAGGAATCAACGAAGAACAGCTAAAATATACCAATCCGCGGCTTGTTTGGCTGTCCAAAATTGGAAATGCAATAGGAAGGCTGGAATCGGGGCTTACCGTAACAATTGATGCGCAGCAGCTTCTCGTGTACGAAGGTTCTATTTAGAGAGTTGCTTAGTTGATTTGCTCCCTGGAAGGGAACTAACGTTTTAGGACAGAAACTACCCGTTCCAGTACTTTTTTACGGTCCAGGGGCTTAACAATGTAGCTTTTTGCGCCCATTAACAGGCATTTTTTTACTACATCTTCCTTGCCAAGGGCACTTACCATAATAATATTGGCTTCTTTGTGGAATTCCAGGATTTTTTCCAGTGCCGATACTCCATCCATAACGGGCATAGTGATGTCCATGGTTACCAAGTCAACATTTGGATACAGTTCTTTATATTTTTCCAGCCCCTGGGAGCCGTCCCCCGCAGTTCCTACTACCTCAAAACCCTCGGAAGAAAAGATCTGCCCAAGCTGCTTGG